>ERZ1740070.153-NODE-153-length-49260-cov-6.671842_pt1 | contig 49260 bp, 37 predicted proteins | sample MGYA00581734_ERZ1740070 | MGnify/ENA primary metagenome ERZ1740070 (study PRJEB43018, sample SAMN04849744) | marine metagenome | isolation source: floating plastic debris | place: Pacific Ocean | collected 2008-09-01 | study: EMG produced TPA metagenomics assembly... | reverse complement strand
GGAGTTACTTAACGCAATCGGAGATGATGAGAACTATGGGCGCAAAGCTATAAAACCCAAGATGCAAGAGACTGGAGATGCCCAATCTCTTGACGTACTAGCAGTTGCTGATGGGTCTAGGGTCTAAATAGTTGTACTGCAAAAAACTTAGAGGTCAGAATACCTTGTAAAAAGAACACATCCCTACAGAATTCTTAGGGCTTGTCTACTCAAAAACTTAGGTGTCATAGTCTCGTACGTGATTGGGTTTCTAGAGAGTGGACTACCTAGAGTTTGGTGATAACATCCTGATTTATTTTTAGGTATTGTAGACACCGGGCCCCTAAGTATTGTTCCAGTAGGTATGGTCTGTTTCGGTATATTTTTTGCGATCAGGATACTAATTTGAGGGAATGTTGGGGTCTGATACTCCGACCAACGGCCTGGGCAATGGGAATCAGGCTATCAATTAGCTCAGCCATGGCCTCTAGGCTAAGGGTCTGTCTGGCATCACTGACAGATTTATCTGGGTTGGGGTGACACTCGATGATTAAACCGTCAGCCCCCGCCGCGATCGCAGCTTTGGCCAGCGGTGCTACCAATTCTCGTTTACCAGTGGCGTGACTGGGGTCAACAATCACGGGCAGGTGGGTAATTTGCTTAAGTGCAACAACAGCGCCTAGGTCGAGTACGTTCCGCGTGTAGCTATCAAAGCTACGAATACCCCGCTCACACAGAATAATGTTGGGGTTGCCATGGCTGGCAATATATTCTGCTGCCATGACGAACTCGCTCACCGTTGCGGCTAACCCTCGCTTGAGCAAAATGGGTTTATTGACTTCCCCCAGCGCCTTGAGTAAATCAAAATTTTGCATGTTGCGGCTGCCCACTTGTAAAACATCTGCATGGGGCAGCAGCGTTTCGATTTGGTGAATGGCCATTACCTCAGTGACCACCGGTAGACCATAGCGCTGTCGGATGGCAGAAAGAATATCCAGACCCATTTCTCCTAGACCCTGGAATGCATAGGGAGATGTACGGGGTTTGAAGACGCCGCCGCGAACGCCCTGAATGGCTATCGGTGCTTGGGCAATGGCTTCCATTTGAGCCATGCTTTCGATGGAGCACGGTCCGCCCACAATGAACAGGTCCTGACCACCGACCGTAATGTCTGAGGGTGCGATCGCAATTTCAGTGGTGTGCTCAGTGTGACTCTTAGCAACAAGTTTGGCATCTTTCATGGGTTTAGAGAAAATTAAACAGCAAATAAACAAAAAGCCCGCAGCCTTTGAGGGGCTCCGGGCAAGTTAGTACAGCAAAACAAACGCTACCTACCCGGTGGTGGCGTAAAAAAGTAAACAGTAAATTGCCAGCTGTAGCAGATGATCATGGTGGTCAACCTAAAACGGGTGCTTGATACAACAAACCTGATAAAACAAAACCGCAGAGCTTACACCCTGCGGTTCACCGGCCTCCCATGCTAACGCTCGGGTTCATTGCCGGTGAACCAAGGTAAACCAAAAATAGAAAAACTGGTGTCGCATGGGGAAGGATTGAACAATTGCTTAGTGTTTTAACGTTAGCGTGCCAACTTTAAACCGTCAACCACGTTTACCTATATCACTGCGATACATTCAATCTCCACCAGCACATCCTTAGGTAAACGAGCCACCTCAACACAGGCTCTAGCCGGGGCTGTAGCTTCGTCAAAATAGGTTGCATAAACACCATTCATGGTGCCAAAGTCATTCATATCCTTTAAGAAGACAGATGTTTTAACCACATCCGCCATGGTTGCTCCGGCAGCGGCTAGTACCGCACTGAGGTTATCCAGACATTGTTTAGTTTGGGCCGCCACATCCCCGTCACCCACTAATGCTTCACTGCTGGGGTCCAGTGCCACTTGCCCCGAGGCAAATACCATCTCGCCTGAGGCAACAATGGCCTGATTGTAGGGACCCACAGGGGCAGGGGCCTGATCGGTTTGGATAATACGACGAGCCATAATCACGATACTCAATAACTAGCCTGAGTATTTTACCGGAAGGGTCTGCCCAGACGGTTTGGCATTGTCTTGATAATGTTGAGAAATGGAAGCGACACCAGGGGTGATAGGGTTAAACACATAAAATTCGGCATTGCTGCTCTTCGGGATGGTTTTAGCTGTGAGAGGTTGTAGGATGGCTGATGTCCTAGCGTTTGCCTTAAACCATGGCTGACTTTAATCGGGTAACTGAGCTTTACCAAGAATTTCCAGAAAAATTTCGCAGCATCATGCTGAGCACTGTCAGCACCGACGGCATGCCCCAAGCAAGCTACGCACCGTTTTTAATGGATGCGGATAAAACGCTTTATGTTTACGTCAGCGGCTTATCGGCCCATACAGATAACCTGAAGCAGACCGGTCGGGTCAGCGTCCTCTTTATTGAAGATGAGGCTGACACACAGGAAATTTTTGCCCGACGTCGCCTAACCTATCACTGTGCTGTGGCCCCCTTACCTCGCGATACTGCCCAGTGGCAACCTCTAATTGACCGGTTTGAGCAACGCTTTGGGGGTGTTATTGGGTTGATGAAGGGGCTACCCGACTTTCAGATTTTTCGGCTACAGCCCCAAGCTGGGCAGTTTGTCATCGGGTTTGGGGCCGCCTATCGCGTTAACACTGACGATCTAAATACATTAGAACCTAGACGACAGAGCTAAGCGTCAGGATTAACCAACACTCCATTGAGAAAAATATCTGCCAGGGTTTCCGCTAGCTCCTTCATATCTTGAGGAGAATTTGCTTCATCGGCCAGGGTTACCTGGCTAAACCCTGCAATGGTAAACATCCCTAGAAAAATACGAGCAACAACTCGGGGGTTCATGGGGCGGTACGTACCCCGATCCATGGCCGTTTGAAAAAATGCTTCAGCGACATCCGTCATCTTGGCAATTACCTCAGCCTGGACTCGCTCTCGCAACTCTGGATGAAACTGGGCTTCCATAAAGCAGACCCGCAGCATGTCGGTATTCGCCGCCAGGTTTAACATGCGCTTGCGCATCACCTTGGCAATGGCTTTATAGTTAGCCATCTCACTCAGTTCCGTCAGCAGCTCAGTCAGTAAATCTACCCATCCACGGGTAGCCACCTCAATTAAGATCGCCTTTTTATTCTCAAAGTGCCGAAACAGGGTGCCTTCTGCCACACCCGCTGCTTGAGCTAAATCTCGGGTAGTGGTACCCCCATAGCCACGTCGGGCAAAAAGCCGCTGGGCTGCCCCGAGAATTTTCTCTTGAGTATCATCTTGGGACAGCGTCAACGGTTTAGCAGGTTGCATAAAACATTGCACAATTGAGTGCGTATGGGTCAACACTGGTGTTGCGGAGGAATGTGTATCAGCCGCCACCAAATTATGGGCATTGGCCCGTGTCTTTGGGCTATTGTCTATCGTGGGCTGCGCAATCACATCATTGGTTAACAGAAGCTTACATTCAAGGTGCGATCGCAAGGGTCTATCGCGGTAGACTCACGACGGGTGTTTTACAGCGAATATGGTTATCGACCGTGTAGTAGGATGTGTCGCCTAGACAAATACCCATGCCTCGGGCAGTTTTGACCAGCGCGTCTTGAGGATTCACTGCCCGATATTCAGCAATTGCCTCTGCAATGGGCACATGCACCACCTGACGGTTTTGCCAGCTCACCATGTGGTCATACTTTTCGGCTGCAATCAGATCCACCGCTTCCACACCAAATGTTGTCGCCAGCACCCGATCTAGTGGTGATGGGGTACCGCCACGCTGCACATGACCCAGTACGGTTACACGGGTTTCTGCGCCGATGGTTTCAGTGATTTTTTCCGCCAGGTATTCGCCGATGCCCCCCAGTCGACACTGTCCCAATCGGTTGGTTTGGGTAACTTTCTCACCGGCTTCGGTACACACTGCTTCCGCCACAATGATGGTGGCAAAATTGCGTTTTAAACCTTGAATGGTTTGGCAAATAGTCTCAATGGTGTAAGGAATTTCAGGCAGTAAAACAATATCAGCTCCTCCAGCAATCCCGGCGTTGAGGGCAATGTGGCCAGCGTCTCGACCCATTACTTCCAAAATCATCACTCGAGAATGACTGGCCGCTGTAAAGTGCAGCCGATCAAGGGCTTCGGTGGCAATATTGACAGCGGTATCAAACCCGATGGAGCGTTCGGTACAGCCCAGATCATTATCAATGGTTTTAGGAATACCCACTAAATTAAGGCCCCCCTGCTGGGCCAGACGGCGTAGAATCGCCATGCTGCCATCGCCGCCGATGCCGATCAGCGCGTCTAACCCCAGCAGATGATAGCCATCGATAATCTCTTGGGAGCGATCGCACGTAGTCCCATCAGGCAGTGGAAAATCAAACGGATTTCCTTTGTTGGTTGTGCCTAACACGGTGCCGCCAGCTAACAGCAAGTTGTGGGTACTGGACACATCAAATTCAATATATTCAGGCGGGCGGGTCATCAGACCATGGGTCGCTCGAGAAATCCCAAATACTTCCCAGCCATAGCTGTCTGCTCGATGCACCACTGCTCGCAAAGCCGCGTTTAGCCCGGCACAATCTCCTCCACTGGTGAGTAGGCCAATTCGTTTTCTGTCCTGATGCTGTCCCATAGTGTTTAAGCTGACTGTCACGCGCCTTAAGGCTACAGGGTTTGGGTGACTTGCAAACGAGATACCCCGGCATTCTGAAAAATTATTGATAGGTAGATATACTCCGTAACAGTTTTGTATCAGATAGTTACGGCATCTGTTGAGATATCAACATCCTCATGGTGTCTAAGGTTTGATGTCTACCGTTCTAAGCAACAAACAATCAAAATGATGTTACAACTAACGTACAAATAACGGCACAACTACTGATGACAATCTACGGTTTTTGTTAAGGCGGGTTTGGTCTTGATCAAAACCCAATTAGCCAGCATCAATCAACCTTAATAAAGCTAAAGCAACAGTATTGTTTTAGTAAATGCCTGCTGTTTAACCCGACGTTTCTATTTGAGAAGACTATAGTCGGCGTAATTGCAGATTAACGCCTGCTGGGTTAGTTGATTTGCATAAATGTGGGGTCATCTTCCGGTTAGGTCCACTAACCCCTTGTTAAAGCAATAAGGTTAAGGTTTTTTACGGCGGAATACGATGGCAAAGGCCATTCTAAGTACGGTACTAGGGGCATTAATGACCTCGGTAGCTGTTATTGGCGTAACAGCTCAATCAGCCAATGCTCAGGGGTTTACTGGTAGCTTTGCTCCTGAAGAGTGGCAATTGTTCAACAGTCGACCAGCATTTTCTGGCATTGATAATTCTCGCATTGGTATCGGACAAACAAGTGACGGTAGTATCGGCCCGATATTAGATGGCGGTATCCCGTTGGCTCCGTTTAATGGTTCTGCCGACTTTACGGACGCCTCTGATGCGCTCACATTATTGGGCAGCGATCAGTCTGCCATCTTGGAAGAGTTTGGGCTCAGCTGTAATTCTGCACCGTCCAATCTATTGTTTTTATGCGGCAGTAGCTTCACCACTGTTTATGTGACCGTGCCTGAAGCGGTTGAGATCTCTTTTAGCTGGGACTATCTGACCACTGATAGCTTTGGGCCAGCCATCGATCCATTTGGATTTGCCATCGGCAATTTTCCCCCCGATGCCCCCAATACGGATGGGGCATTTACTGAGCTGATTGATCGTGACGGTGCTTCGAGTCAATCGGGAACTACGTCGGTTGAGCTGGCTGCAAACCAGATATTTGGGTTTCAAATTGGGACAGCCGATAACCAAGGCGGTCGGGCCCAGGTAAACATCAGCGACTTTAGTGTGATGGTGAGCGAACCCGACGAGGTAGACCCCAAGCCAGTGCCAGAACCAGCCTCGGCAGTTGCGATCGCACTGTTTACTGGTTTGGGACTGTACTTTGGTAAAAAGTCTCACTCAGACAGTTAGTCAGTTCCACCCACGGTGCTAGCGCTTAAGGGCACCGATTCTTTTTTAATGGACTCGCCGGTGTCTGCATCAAACAGATGTATGTGCTCAACGTGAAGACCAATGGTGAGCCTATCACCGGGTTTTGGAATACTCTCTTCAGTCCCATCTAAACGAACCAGCAGTGTTTTCTCGTCGGCTAGCTCAGCGCTCTCGTCTAAATCGACACTCAGATATGTTTCACTGCCTAACGCCTCTACCCGCTGTACGGTAACCGCCAGATTTTTCGGGGCAGGAACGCTCAGCCGCAGATGCTCAGGACGAATGCCAAGGGTGAGTGGCTGATGGCTATGGTCGGCTAAAATGGGCTCCCAGTTACCGGGCAAGGTGAGGCGAAAAGCAGGATGAACGAGCGTTAGCGGAGTCTGCACCTGTACCGTGAGAAAGTTCATCGGTGGTGAGCCAATAAAGGCGGCTACAAAGCGATTAACCGGCGATCGGTAAAGCTCCAGCGGCGCTGCGATCTGCTGAATGACTCCTTGATCCATAACGGCAATGCGATCTCCCATGGTCATGGCTTCTACTTGATCGTGGGTGACATAGATAGTGGTTGTTCCCAACCGACGCTGCAGTGCCACAATCTGGGCCCTGGTTTCTGTCCGGAGCTTTGCATCTAAATTAGATAGGGGTTCATCCATCAAAAATACTTGGGGATTGCGGGCCATCGCTCGCCCCAAAGCCACTCGCTGTTTTTGACCGCCTGAGAGCTGTCGAGGCAGTCGTTTTAGCAGCGGTGTAATCTGCAAAATCTCAGCAATGGCTTTAACCCGTTTGGCAATGGCGTGCTCTCTCGCTGGCCAGTAGTGAAATCCTGGAGGCAGCAGCCGAGTCAGCCCAAATAACCCCTGCTGCCAGCGGGCCATGGGGGGTAAATCATCGGCGGTGCGTCGTAGCCCAAAGGCCAAATAGTCATAGACGCTCAGATGGGGGTAAAGGGCGTAGCTTTGAAATACCATGGCCACGTCCCGCTGTTTTGGGGGTAGCGTATTCACCCGTCGGTCGCCAATGGTAACTGTGCCGCCCGTAATACTTTCTAAGCCAGCAATCAAACGCAGCAATGTGCTTTTGCCACAGCCAGATGGCCCCACCAGCACCATAAACTCACCATCTTTGACATCTAGATAGATGCGTTTAAGGACGGGTACTGGCTTAGCGTCCGCAGATTGACGCGGAAATGTTTTATAAACGTTGTCTATAACAACCTCAGCCACGTTGGATTCCTAGTTATGCGGGCCGCTCTAGTCAGCGACGCGATCTACAGATACCAGAATATCGGTAATAAGTTCACCTCTGCCTGGGGTAAGACTGCGATCGCACGGCTGACTCCGACCCTGCAGGGGCACTTTTTTAATCTTCAGACGTGCCACCCGATCTGCGCTGGTCATCACGGTAAAGTCAGCGGCCTCAGGCACATTAACCATGGTGGCCAAGCGATCGCTATTCTGACTAAACTTAAATGACTGAGACCCGATTCCCCCTCGACTGCTGCGGTTGAGCGCCGCCACCTGCATCCGTTTGGCATAGCCCTTGACCGACATCAGCAATATTTTGCTATTGTTCTGAATCGGCAGACAGCCAATAATCGACTCTCCTTTTAGCACCCGAATTGCCTGAGTCCCTTGGGAATTTCGACTGGTGTCTGGCAGCTGATCTTTGTCGATGGTAAAGCGCAACAACCGACCGCTCGATGAGGCTAGCATTAGATCCTGGTCTAAATTAGCGATCACCACATAGGCCAGATGGTCCCCTGGTCTGAGTTTAATCGCCACCAGCCCTCGACTCGTAATCGACTCAAATTCACTCAGCGGTAGCCGCTTGATTTTTCCTTGGGCGGTCACCAAAATTAGCTGCTGCGTCATCACCTTATCGGTCACCAAAATGGGCGGCAGTATTGCCTCTGGATCGTTGCCGATAGCATCGGGCAACAAATTCATCAGCGGCTGTCCTTTTGACTGGCGCTGGGCAATGGGCACATCGTTGACCGCCAGACTGTAGGCTTTACCATCCCGAGAAAACACCAACAGAGTTTGAATTGTCCAGGCAAACTCTGTTTGAGTGGTAATATCATCCAGCTCTGTCAGCTTAGCCGGCAGTTCCTCTTGTTTCCCCTGTCGTCGTTGATAGGTGCGTGGCGACAGTCGTCTGGCATAGCCTTTACGAGTAAATTCAACCACCGTTTCCTCTTCTTGAGCTTCCGCTTCAAGGGTGGCCAACATTTCCTTTTCTTCTGCCCGCTCGCTCGCTGTTTGTAGCCGAGTACGCCGCTCATCTCCAAACGTCTTTTTAAGCTTACGCAGATCTTTTTTAAGGGATTTGAGCCGCTCCTTTCGATCCGACAGCAGCAGTTCTAGATTTTCTTTAAGTGTGGAGAGTTCTTCAAACTCATTCAGTAAGTTTTCTTGTTCTAGCCCCACCAGTCGTCGTAGGGGCATTGCTAAAATTGCATCGGCCTGGCGATCGCTCAGTTCAAATCGTTCGCCAATCTCCAGCTTGGCCGATGAACCGTCTGGTGCTGCACGCAAAATTTCAATCACCTCGTCAATACTGTCGAGGGCAGTTAACAAACCTTCCAAAATGTGCAGACGTCGGTCAGTTCTTTCCAGTTCGTTGGTATACTGACGCACCAAGGTTTCTTCACGAAAATCCAGAAAAGACTGCAGCATATACCGTAGAGGCATTTGCACTGGCTGCCCACCGTCTAGAGCCAGCATGATTGCCCCAAAGTTAGTCTGCAGCGGCGTCATTTTATAAAGGGCGGCCAAAATGCTGTGGGGCTGCACCTCGCGCTTTAGCTCAATCACAACTCGCATGCCGTCGCGATCGCTCTCATCACGAATATCGGCAATGCCCTCGAGCCTGCCCTGATTGACTAAGTTTGCAACTTTTTCAATCCACCCTGCTTTGTTGACCTGGTAGGGAAGCTCAGTTACTACAAGGGCATTACGTCGCTGTCGCCCTTTGCCTGGCTGGATTTCTTCAAAACCGGCAATACCTCGCACCGGGATACTGCCTCGCCCCGTGCGATAGGCATCACGAATCCCCTTAATATCCGTAATCTCACCCCCAGTGGGAAAATCTGGTCCTGGAATTAGCTTAAACAGAGCCTCATCCGAAATACTGGGGCGATCAATCAGAGCAATTAAACCATCGATCACCTCTCCTAAATTGTGGGGAGGAATATTGGTGGCCATACCCACCGCGATGCCAGAACTGCCATTAAGCAACAGATTGGGTAGCTGCGAAGGCAGCACAACGGGCTCTTGCTGAGAGCTATCAAAGTTATCAATAAAGTCAACGGTGGCTTCGCTGATTTCCCCTAACAACGCGTCATGACTGAGGGAGGCTAGTCGCGTTTCCGTGTAGCGCATCGCGGCAGGGGGATCGTTGTCCACTGAGCCAAAGTTGCCATGACCATCCAACAGCGGATAGCGGCTAGAAAAAACCTGCACCATGCGTACTAGGGCATCATAAACCGCCTGATCACCATGGGGGTGATATTTACCCAACACATCCCCAACGACACGGGCACACTTACGAAAGGGACGGTCTGGGGTTAAGCCCAGCTCATGCATTGCATAGAGAATTCGCCGATGGACTGGCTTGAGACCATCGCGTACGTCTGGCAAAGCGCGCCCAACGATTACGCTCATGGCATATTCCAGATATGATCGTTGCACCTCTGTATGAAGAGAGGTGACGACAATTTGCTCATCTGAAAATGCATTTAGCTGGTTTGCCATGATTTCGTATCCTTGAAAGCCGTCGTAAAGACAGTAAATAGCCTTATCAATGCTGTACCTTATACACAAGCGTCATGAATCCGCAATAGCTGAAATCTAAATCGATCAAGAATTCAATAGATTTGCAAACGCTTGAGTCCCTAAGTCACGATTTTTCAACCAGACCTACAGGTTATTCTCTTACTTAACTTAGGACAATAACCAACAACGGTTATAGTAACTTTGCTGTGTTATCGGAACCGCCTATGAAAACAGTTTTAATTGTGGAAGACGATATGATCAACGCACGCGTTTTCTCAAAAATTCTGACCAAGCGGGGTGGCTTGGCGGTTAAACATACAGAAAACGTCGACGAGGTCATGCAAATTGCCGAAAGCGGTGAAGTCGATGTGATTTTAATGGATGTTTCCCTGTCTCACAGTGTTTATCAGGGAAAACCAGTAGATGGCATCCGTATCACCCAGATGCTGAAGGCTAATAGTGCCACTGCCACGCTACCTATTATTCTAGTCACTGCCCATGCTATGGATGGTGATCGGGAGAACTTTTTACAACAAAGTGGGGCCGATGGATATATTTCAAAGCCCATTGTGGACCACCAAAAGTTTGTAGATGACGTTAAGGCAATGATTGATGAATAGTCAACCATCCAGACTCGCTAAATAAACCTTTATTTAAATCAGACTAGATCAAATATACTACCTATGGGCCTAGGTAGTATATTATTTATAGAATCTAAAACAAGCAATCTCAGGTAAAAGACAGATCTTTAAAGGCCGGCAAGTACTTCCTGCAATCCGGGGGTATCGAACATCGCTTCAGTTGCGTTTAACAAACGATTACCCCAAAGATTCTCTTCTAAAAATGCTAGGTCGGCATAGCGGCTGTCGCGCTCTAATGCTGCAGTGGCTGATTCGATAGCGGCAGTGCGATTATTATTGGCAGCATAGTTAGCCACTGCGATCGCGAGTGTCGGTTCTGGTTCCTCGCTAGAAAGAGTCAGCGACCGTTCCCACTGCTCAATGGCGGGTTCAAGCTGCCCCATCTCATACAAAACCAGTCCAATATTGTTGACCGCAGGCCAGAATGCCTCATTAACGCCAACGGCAGCTTCGTACTGCTCAATAGCTTTTTGATAGCGGTTGAGTTTGTAATAGGCATTGCCCAAATCAAAGTGAGCGCCTGCATTCTCAGGTTCTAGACTCAGACCTTTTTCTAAGGCACTAGCCGCTTGCAAATATTTAGCTTCACTAAAGTAGGCTGAGCCCAAAGTGAACCAAATAACTGAGTCATCATCACTAATTGACTTGGCACTTTCTAGGGTGGAGACCGCTGCGGCACTATCACCCACCTGCAGATATAGACTGCCCATCAATGCCAGAATCTGTGGGTCCTGTGGCGCTAGCTGGGCGGCCAGTTGAATCCGCGCTAGGGCCTCATCGTATTGCTGGAACTGAGCCAGTTGAGCGGCTTCTTGAGCCAGTGTCAGTCCAGTAGCAGTCAGGCGTTCTTCATCCAATGGCAGGGTGTAGGGCACCAGGGCCTGGGCATCTACAGCATGAGCGGTCCAACCACAACCGACTAGGGCAAGCAGGGTCGCCAATGCAGGACGCGTGAGCTGAGATATAAGCTGATTCATAGGAAGTGGGCGGAAGAATAAGTCTGCAAATGGATGAGGCACGCTCAGTTAAGGGTATTGACGGGGCAATGCCAGCTAACTGACATTTTTTGAATTTACTTCATTTGCCTAGATTAGTTATCAGTATAGATACACCATCCTCGGGGTTACTCAGCAATTAGATAAATTTATGAAATGCGAACACTAGAGGGGGGATGCTGGGGACTAAAACCGTGTCTCAAACTCTAAGAAAACTCGATTGCGATCATCGAAGTTGGTGGTTCCTCGGATTGTAAATTCATCAGAGAGCCGATAGCGCAGGTTAAATTCTGTAGGGGTACTGTCAGTCAAAATTTGCACAAGCGATAGGGTGATATTGTTGGTCACATCAAATCCGATCTCAGTGGCAATGTCTACTGTAGAACCGCTATTCTCGTCACTGGAAAAGCGTGAGGCACCGGTAACTGGAAACAGCCTAAATTCACTCAGATTCAGAGTACTAATGATAAACTCCTGCAGGCTGTTGAGTAAGGCTCCACCAAAGAAGTTAAGCACCCCCTGACCAGACTGCAGAGCGGCTACATAACTACCGCTAAGTAGGTTGACAATTTCCTGTCTAGAACGGGGTGGAGAGCTGGAAAATTCAATCACCGCATCGCCGATATCAGATAGGAATAGACTATCTAGTAAATTGCTGGCGCTACCCTGATAGGTGGCCCGTATGCGAATGGTTTCTACCCCCGTTGTTCCCTGAAAGGGATCAATAGACGTATCAGCCACCTCAGAGGATGCAAAGGCCGATGCTTCCACCACGTTGCTCTGCTGGGTTTCGCTTACAGATGTACGCAACCGCAAGTCTAGCAGCGGGTCGGCAATCCCTCGCTCGGGGATAAAGCGGGCCACATTGTCTCGACCTGCCAGTCGGAATGTGGTGGTTAAAAGATTGATCCGCCCAGAGCGCAAACGAATCTCTCCGTCTGGCTCAATGGCACTAAACGGACGGAGGGGACCGGTGATGCGTAAATCGCCCTGGGCAAACACATTGAGCAGATTACCCTGCTGAATTTGGGTATTTCTGGCCAGGGTGATTTTGAGATTTTCAAATCTGGGAATAAACCGAGAAATCTCTTCTGGCTCTGTGGATGCTACGGTGTCACCACCGCCCTCAGGTAAGAACAGACGACCGTTGTCTAGCTCAACAACGCCTCCTAGCTGAGGCCCCCCTAGCAGCAAGCTGCCACCGACGACGATCTGACCTTCTACACCCCCCTCGTAAATGCCTCGCAGCTCTAAATCAACGTCATCTAAGGTGACTGTGAGGGCTCCAGACGGGTGGATCGGGGGAGCATCGCTGGCAGGGTCTGGGGGGATGGGTGTAGTTCTATCCTCATCGTCTTCGGTACTGTCAGCGCCCAATGCCGCGAGGTCGGGGGGAGCAATGATAAACGGGAACGACAGAGGGAAGCTACCCGCTGCCTGCAGTCGACCATTGCCGTAGAGTCCTTGCAGTTCTTGAACAATAATTTGATTGTTTTCAAAGACCACACGTCCGGCAAAATCGGTGAGAGGATCCGGCAGTAGGGGCGATCGCAACACCGCATCTCGCACATCCATTGCACCGCTGATGGTGGGTCTACTCAGACGACCGCCAATGTCTAGCGAGACCTGACCTCTACCGGACTCCCATATCACCTGGTCGTTAAGAACATTGAGCAGGGCAAGACCTTCATCGGCTACATCTATGGTCAGTGCAATTCGATCATCTGCGGGCTGCACCGTCATAAAGTCAAAGGCGTAGGGAATATCCCCCACCAGCGTCAGCGGCTCTGGGTTGTCAACCTGAATGAGTTCTCCTTGCAATAACAGACGGGCATTTTCATAGAGAAAAAGTCCTTCAGCCTGTTCGATGGGCTGATTGTTGATGCTGCCGTCGGCCAGGATGATATCTCCACGCACCGTGGGGTTGCCGAGACCGCCGCTAAAGTTTGCGATCGCATTTAAGCGCCCTTCTAGACCTACCGGTATGTTAAAAATATCGCGCACCGCCGCCACCGGCAGCTGTACAGCCACCAGCTGCAAACTCGAGCTATCTTCTTCTACCAGCGACAAATTGCCCGCCAGGTTTACAAACGCCTGCTGGGGATTACCGTCCGCATCTGGTGGTAGGGCCGTCTCTAGTCGCAGCGGCTGCAGAGTCAGGTTGCCATTGGCCAGCTGCCCTCGAGCAATCACCCGGTCTGCCACAAATTCGTTGCCCCAGGTCCATTCTTGACCATTCATATCAAACATGACCTCGGGTAGCGCTTGCGGATTGCCGCTGACGCGCACCATGGCATCAAATCGTCCCTCAAGGGCGCTCAGAGGTGGCACCGGACTCTCTGCCTCAGCCAGGGCTATCTCGTCTTGAATGCGCTGAATTTCGGCCAAACGCCGCAGCTGGTCTAACAACGTTGCCCCAGCATTGCCAGCAGACTCAGTCGCTAAAACTGTTGGAATCTCTTCAGGTGATGGCTGATTAGCTAACCAAGTGGGAGCCTGAAATGTTTGGATTAAATCTTCTAGATCCGTAATTGCCAGAGCCGCCAGTACATCCCTAATATTGCCGTTTTCGACAGAAACATTGGCGTTGTAAGCAAACGTACTCAGCTGCACACTACCGTTAAACCGATAGATACTGTCGGCCACCGCCGCCGCTGTGCAGTAGCTAGGTAAGGGTCGAGTCTCACTCACCAGCTGCCCTGAGCAGGCATTGAATATTAGCTCACCGCGCTCAACCAATATTTGCCCATTGCGATAGGCCACCTGCCCCGTTAGCTGCTGGGCGTTGAGATAGCCCAACCCTGGCTGAGCCACAAATACATCCCCCACCAGGGTTTGACGCTCTAGATCAACAACCCATTCGCCCTGGGATGACAGAGTGCCCTGTAGCCCACCCCCCAGACGGTCTATGGCGGGTAATCCTAATGCCTGCAGCGGCAGGTCTTGGAGAGTGGCTCTGAGAATGTTGTTGTCAGTACGACCGGAGGCTTGAGCCCCCTGCCAGCGAATATCAAAGTCTAGATCGCGCGGTGTTTGAAAATTAATCGCAATGCCATCGGCCAACCCGCTGGCCACCGCTGGGCCACTTTGCCCGTCTAAATCCACAACCAGCCCGGCCTGGGCCTGGTAGCTGACGGGGCCCAGCAGGACTGGGTCAAACGCCACCTGGTTAACGGCAAAGTCTTCTAGCAGCAAGGTGCCGCTAAATTGAGGATTGCTGGGCGTACCGACCAGACGCCCCTCCGCTAAGCTGGCAAAACCGCTGAGGGGAACCGGGCTAGGCAGGAGTGCCAGCGGATAGCGCTGGGCATCTAAATCAAGCGAGAAGCCACGAATCCCTTGAAACTGATTGCCATCAAACTGAGGTGAGACTACCCCTCGGGCCTGCAGCTGAGCACTGCTGGCTTGCTCGATGAGCAACTCCTGGCCGGTCCAGGCAAACTGACCGTTGAGGGGAGCATCTAGCCCCGCTAGCTGAGGTGAAAATCCGGCTAACCCTGCTGAGAAGGTGAGATCGCCCTGTCCGCGTAAGTCGGCCAGAGTCCGCGCATCAATGGTGCCCTCTAGGGTCACGGTGCCGCTGGTGTCACCCCCCAGCTGGGAGGCAAACTGGCTAAGTCCGACGGCGTTGAGGGTGACATCGGTTTGCCAGCTGCCGTTGACCAGTTCCACATCCCCCTGCACTGCACCCTCCGCTAGCTGCAGACTGTAGTCTCCCATGGCGAACAGGTTGGTCAGGGAAGCGTCCTGAACCGGACCCGCCAGCGCAATATTGGCATCTAAATTGCCCGGTGGCGTTTGGGCCAGACCTAATGCTTGTAAATCAATGTTGCTGGCAACAATATTGGCCTGCCAGCTATCGGCTTCTACCTGGCCTTCCCCGGTTAGGGTGCCTGTGCCCACCTGTACAAGCGCTTGGGGAATCGATAACCCCCCGTCGGCAAAGACGGCTGTAGCGTTAGCTGGATAGACCTGGCCGGCGTAGGTCAATGTGGGTGCCTGGGCATTGATCCGTGTTTCTAACGTTGTCAGAGGACCGGCAATGGTAGCCGTTGCTCCGACAATTCCCAAGGTGACGGGTAGCTGCTCGACATCATAGAGAGCTGCGATCGCATCCCCCGACACATTGGTTGCCTGGGCGGTAAAATCTAGCTCCGGTGGCCCGTCCGGTAGAGTTGCTAGATTTAAGATACCGCTACCGGTGACTTGGCCACCCAGTTCAGGGGTGGCAGTAATTTGAGTGATGGTGATGGTATCTAAAAGATCCACCAGGCGCTCGCTCTCAAGCACCACATCAGCATCCACCTCGCTAAGCACTATTCGGTCTACTGTTACCGGTCCGGTGGCAATGACATCAGCCGCTAACCGGGGCCGCAGCATAGGGCCTGTGATCGCAACAGTGCTGTCAAACACACCGCTCAAGGCAATCGGAGAGTCCACCTCAGACTGCTCTAGCACCTCTTCGAGATCGATATCGTCTACCTGGGCTGTGAGATTGTAGTCCCCTTGCCAGTCGACTGTGCCGCTGGCGGTAGCGTCTAGATTTTCATAGCGGCCGCTGGCTCGATCAACCGTAATCGTAGTGCCCTTAAATCTGGCGGTGGCATCAATATTGTCAATTACATTTCCCCAGGGGCCGGTGTTGGGTAAAGATGTTAGCTGCAGCTGACCGTTGTCGAGGCTGCCTGCTCCATCAACCGTAACGGGCTGATCGGGTAAAAATGACACGGTCCATTCACCACTGACGCGACCGCCAGTCGCTGCGATGGGTAAATTGCGCTGTCCTAGGGTGGGTAAAAGAAAGGCCAGACCTGCTTCGGCGGCGACACCCTGGGCTGCTACCCCCAACCTAATTTCTTGTTGAATGGGCCGTTGGTCATCCCCTGACGCTATGGGGATGATAGCGCCTGTGATTTCTAAATCGCCTCCATCCGGTGGGGTGGCGGTGGCATCAAAGTTTACTTGCTGAGCGTTCTGGCCATTGACTTCCACCGGGTCGATGTCTACCGTGCCATTAAGGTCATCTATCACCAGCGGCGACGGCGCTGCCCCCTCAGCCGGCATCGGCACTAGAGTCAGCTGGCTATCCGTTACATTGATATCGTCCATCCGCACCTGCACCAGCGGATCTTCGACGGGTTCAAATGTAGGCACATCGACACCCAACCAACCCTCTTCAGGATGTTGCTCTACATAGCCTTCTGCCCCGAAGAGCCGTAGGTCAATATCTAGCTCCTGCTCAAATAGCATCTGCAGAGGGTTAAACCCGACCTCAACCGCATCTGCTGTGACATAGGTGGGGTCATTGTCAGTGGCATTTAGTCGAGACGGTCCTACTCGCAACCCGTTCCAGGACAGTCTTTCTAAATCGCCAAGCTCTAACTCGCGCTCTAAAAGATCGGACAGCTGCCTTTCTAGTAAGGGCGTCAGCCCTCTATTAATAAATAACCAAGTGCCGAGGACGGCTATTGTACCGACGATTAGGGTACCTGCCCCTAATGTAATCGCTGTTATTCTCCAAAATCGCCGAGGTCTATTTGAGTGAGGCGAAGTCATGGGGGCATGGAACTACGTGCGCGACTACTCTAACAAACTTCCATCAAGGATTCTTGTAAGATTTAACTAAAATCCCAGGGCGACGCCATCGCTGCGAGGATCGCAGGCCCCCAGTAACCGATTAGCCTGGATTTGAATCATATGGGCATGGCCCATGGCCTCAGACCAGTCAGCTTCTATCTGTTTTTGAAATTAGCCGGTCAACGGGAATATCCGTAAACGCAGGGTCACCCACCCAGCGGCTGCGATCGCAAACTGCCAGCTTAACCGCCTCCACCATCAGATGGTAATAATCAGTCTCATCCAGATTGGCGATATCGTAGGGCTCAATCAGATTGAGGATCTGCAACACCGACAGCCCCTGGGTGTTGGGCGGTAGCTGATAAATCCGATGGTCTCGGTAGGTCGTGGTGATGGGCTCTACCCAATCAGAGTGATGATGGGCAAAATCCTCTAGCCTGAGGGGACTCCCCAAGGGAGCAACATAGTCCACAATGACCTGGGCGATGTTGCCTTGATAAAACACCGCTGCTCCTTCAGCTGCCAGGGTCTCTAACACCGTTGCCAGGGCCAAGTTTTTGACCCAGCTGCCCTGCGCCGCCATCGAAAAAGTGGCCATTGCCCCCACATCCTGACTCAGCAGATCCCAATCTTTGCGAGTCCAGCGAAACTGAGAGGACGATAGCTTATAGCCAGTCTGGGCCAGCTGGATAGCGGGCTGTAGCAGAGAAGCCCAGGGCCACTGACCAAACCGCTGATGCACCTGCCACCAAGCATCAACGGCGCCAGGCACAGTAATTGCCGCTGCCGCCCCTCGCGGGTGCAGTTTAGTCCCGTCTAGCCCAGCTGCCGAACGTTCCGACCCATTTAAGCCGTGTACCTGACGAGTGGACGCATCATAAGATCAGCCAAAGCCCGTCTCCCCCCAGACCGTTCATGTGGGGATAGGTCACCGACAGGGCGGCACTGACCGCCACCGCTGCATCAATCGCATTACCACCTTGTTGCAAAATGGTTTGACCGGGCTTTGAAGCAGTGGTGTGTGGAGAGACCACCATGCCATGGGGGACCGTTTTGCGACTTACAACAGCTGGTTTAGAGGCAGCATCCATAGACAGTACTAGACCCGCACCTCATCTTTTTAGGATTACCCATAGCTTGGCTGTCTAACCCAGCCGATAGCCAAATCCGCGAACCGTCTTGAGATATTTGGGCTTACTAGGATCTTCCTCTAATTTTTCGCGCAGCCAGCGAATATGTACGTCCACTGTTTTGTTGTCCCCCATAAAGTCGTATCCCCAGACGCGATCAATAATCTGATCGCGGGACCATACTCGCCGGGGGCGCCCCATAAATAGCTCTAAAATTTTGAACTCTTTTGGAGATAAATTGAGTTCTTTATCGTTGAGAAAGGCGCGGCACTCATTTGGGTGTAAAGCAATTCCCTCAAATCGTAGTGTAGAGCTATCTTCAGACTTGGCCTTAGACTGATAGCGACGCAGCAGCGCCCGACAGCGAGCAATCAGCTCTCGCATACCAAAGGGCTTAGACAAATAATCATCAGCGCCAACCTCTAAACCAACCACCCGATCCATTTCAGTCCCCTTGGCACTGAGAATCAAAATGGGAACATCTAGACCGCGATGACGAACTAAACGACAAAGGTCTAATCCATTCATACCTGGCAGCATCAGGTCTAAGATCACCAAACTAATGTCTGGAATTGCATCCTTACTACCGTCCGCTGAACCCAATAATTTCTCTAACGCGGTTGGGCCGTCGGCTGCCACTACAAGCTCAAATCCTTCTTCAGCTAAGGCCAGAGCGACTGTTTCTCGAATCAGTTCCTCGTCTTCAACGACCAACACTCTACCCAAACCTATCCGCAGCGAGGACTGGATAGGAGCTAGCCCGTTAGAAACTATGGCCATATTATGTCGCCTTAATTACCTCTATGGTTGGATTCTATCAGGGATGCTGCCACCAGCAACCCTGTTTGAGTGGATCATTTTCAGTAAATTTAACTACACAGCATGGCTCGTAGACCAAACTCTGTCAGCTAGCAGTCAGGATTTTGGCCCCATTCGTCGACTCAAGACACATCTGGGGTGTTCACCATTTTTTTATCTTCTCAAAACTTTCACACTAACTTTACTTGTTGCCGTAGCTATTTGGCTGCTGATTTTGAGCAAATGATGACGATGGCCATCGTCTAAGCTAGGGCCACTGATGGGTCGCCCGCCCATAGAGTTCTGTCAGGGTCGTAAACTGTTCGCGGACGGTTTGACTGAGCATAGCTGTACTAAATCGCCATTCCCAGTTGCCTTCGCCTAAGCCTGGGGTATTCATGCGAGCTTCAGCCCCCAACCCGAGTAAATCTTGTAGGGGGACAATGGCCAGATCGGCCACCGATGAAAGGGCCAGACGGATCATGGCCCAGTGAACTGACTCGGGGTTCAGTCCACCAATAAAGCCAGCCAGCCGCTGTTTTTCGTAATCGTTGGCTTTGGTATACCAGCCAACGGTGGTGTCATTGTCGTGGGTGCCTGTGTAAATCACAAAGTTGCGATCGCAGTTAAACGGCAGATACGGATTCCGATGATCGGAGCCAAAGGCAAACTGCAGGATCTTCATGCCTGGAAAACTAAACTGATCCCGCAGGGCTTCGACTTCGGGGGTAATAATCCCCAAATCTTCTGCCAAAAACGGCAGTTTGCCTAAAACTGCTTCCACCCGCTCAAATAGAGCTACCCCTGGTGCCTGAATCCACTGACCATTCATTGCAGTTTGTTCACCTTCGGGCACCGCCCAGTAAGATTCAAAGCCTCGAAAGTGATCAATCCGAATCTGATCGACATAGGCCAGAGACGTTTTGATGCGCTTTAGCCACCAGTCAAACTGGGTTTTTCCCAGCACCTCCCAGTTATAGGTGGGGTTACCCCATAGCTGCCCCGTTTCACTAAAGTAATCTGGAGGCACTCCGGCCATTTGGGACGGCATCAGGGTTTCAGGATCGATCATAAAGTTCTCAGGAAATGCCCACACATCGGCGCTATCGTGGGCCACATAGATGGGCATATCGCCAATAATTTGAATGTGACGTTCATTGGCATAGGTTTTTAGCGCAAACCACTGACGACAAAATTCAAACTGTAAAAACTTTTGCAGAAAAATGGCATCCGCCAGCTTAGTCCGCCAGGTTTCTAGCGCCTCAGGTTCCCGTTTTGCGACCGCGCGCTCCCACGCACTCCAGCTAGCTCCGTTGTTGGCATCTTTCAGTGCCATAAATAAGCTATAGTCTTCTAGCCAAAATGCCTGGGCCTGGCAAAACTCCTGAAACTCCTGAAACTCGTCAGATTTTGATAGCTGAAAGCGTTGGGCCACCCGCTTTAGCAGCTCCAACTTAAATGGAATAACGCGCTCGTACTCGACCCGTTCGGTCGAAAAATCAGGCACCTCCGACAGGTCAGCTTTTGTTAGCCACCCCTGCTCTGCTAGCGCATCTAAGCTAATTAACAACGGGTTGCCTGCCATGGCGGAGTAACACATGTAGGGAGAGTTACCATGGCCCGTTGGCCCCAGGGGCAAAATCTGCCAAAGCTGCTGTTTAGTGGCCGCTAAAAAATCCACAAATCGATAGGCGGTCTCTCCCAAATCCCCAATACCATATCGACTGGGCAGCGACGTGGGATGCAGCAAGATACCGCTAGCTCTGGTAAATGACATATCGGGGGATAAAGATTAGGAGAAATGTGGAGAAAATTAAGCGTTGACGGTAACGCTAAGCCAGGCGAATAGACTTTAGCATGGTTACTCGACGCAATATCGTCTAAACACCCATTCGCGCTTTATGGCCTATCGCAACCCTGCCCCCACTGTCGATATTATTATTGAGATGGTGGATAGACCCAATCGTCCAATTATCTTAATAGAGCGGTTAAATTCTCCCTTGGGCTGGGCCATTCCAGGCGGATTTGTAGACTATGGTGAATCGGTGGAGACAGCTGCTCTACGTGAAGCTAAAGAAGAAATTGGTCTTGAGGTGAAATTAGTAGACCAGTTTTACGTATACTCTGATCCCAAACGGGATGAGCGTAAACATACCATCAGTATTGTGTTTCTAGCCACTGCTGCAGGTGAACCCATAGCAGGAGATGATGCCAAGAATTTTAAGGTCTTTAATCTGTGGGAGGTTCCTGACAATCTCTGCTTTGACCATTGTAAAATTCTGCAGGACTACATGGCCTATCGCCACTATGGTAAACGACCACAGCTCTAGAGGGTGGCTAAATCTTCTTTAGACAGCCGCAAATCATAAGTTAACCGTGATGTTACGCAGAATCCAATCCGTTAGATAGTAGTATCTAAGCCGTTAGACCTTAGTGAAATTGAAGGCTGTATCTGCCTGGATTTGGCAACAGACTGCTGTGCAACTTTATGATCTGACAATGCGCTCTCGGACTGAGACTTTAGCCACCTTCTCCACCTTTATCCAGTTTACGGGAGATCGATTTGATACATGGGTATCTGCTCCACGACTGGCAAGGAGTATGCAGCATCAGCTGCTGCAACAAGGTGACAATGAACGCTCAGAAAAATTTTGGGTCCTCCACTGGTATCGGCTACGGCGGCAGCACCCCGATGCCGAGCAACATTTGTGGGCCTACTTGCAGGAACCTTGCTATTGGGCCGCCCATCGGATATCGCGCCGTTTTCCCATGGTGCAATACTCGCTGGCAGATGGATTTCAGACTGCGATCGCAAACGTAGATCGTATCCTCAATGGATACAATCCTGACTATGGCAGTGACCTCAAGGTCTATGCCCGCAGAGCCTTTGGTAACTGTATTCGAGACCAGCTTAGACAACAGCAGGAAATCAACATCAGTAGCGACTGGGGACTGTTACGCAGAGTGAGCCAGACCCAGCTAAGAAAAGCGTTACTAGCTACTGGATTTGTCCAGACGTCTAGCTTTATCTTATTGTGGCGATGTTTTAGACACGTCTGCACACCTGAACTAGGCCAATCAGCCCGAGGATTATTTGCTCCCAGCTCGGACCAGTTAGATGCGATCGCTCAGCGCTATAACCGATTGCGTCACCGGGACCTAGACATTCCCTCCGTAGACATCAAGACTGAACAACTAGCGGTGGAACTAACTCAGTTAGCCACCATTGTTAGAGCCTATCTGACACCAACCGTAACATCCCTCAACCAACCTCAGTACGATGACTCGGGTGAAGAACAGCTCGATACCCTACCCACAGACGATACGCCCATGGCACAGCTATTGACCGTTGAAGCCTACGCTGAGCAACAACGGTGGATGCAACAAATAGACACTGTACTATCAAATAAAATCAATAGTCTAGATGTGCCCAGTCAGACACTTTTGCGTCTTTACTATCAACAAAAACTGACTCAAATCGATATCGCCCATCACCTAAGTATTCAACAATATCAAGTATCTCGTAAACTGACTCGTGTTCGTCGGCAATTGCTACTCAGTATCATTAACTGGAGCAAAGAAACCTTGCATATCTCTGCTGAAGCGACCGTACTAGCCAATGTTAGCGACGTGATTCACGAGTGGTTACAGCGCCACTATGCGCCAGAACCACCGGAGGTATTGGAATGAGCTTGTTATTTGACAACCCTATGCAGCCTGTTCTGGCGCTGCCGGCTGACCCAGCTTGCTGGCAGCGCAGTGCGTTCATATCAGACCCTGCTGCTCGCTGGCGCAGCTATCTGCATCAGCTGGGTCTAAAGGCACTAATGTTATGGTTCGAAGAAGAATTTGATCACACACCATCGCCATGGCCAACTGTAGAGCCATTTGATATCTGGCACGTTGTCGATGGCCTAACGCTATTATTTGGGAACCTGCGCATCGTTGTTATTTTATCTGAAACAATCGATGCAGCAGAGCTAAACGTCCCTCAAGAGTGGGTTGATTTACCCAATTTATCGGCAGATTATTATATTGCTGCCTACGTCGATGTCGATGAACAACGACTGGCGTTATGGGGATATACCCCCTACAGCCAACTTCAGGAGCGCAGCACCTATGACGCTCTTGAGCGCAAGTACTGCCTCGACGATAGTGATCTAATACAGGATTTTTCTGCCTTTTTGGTGGCTCCGAAACTAGAGCAGCCAGCGGCAAAATCGCCAAGTCAGCTGGTTCATCTGTCTACTGCCCATGCCGAAAGCGTCATTCAAAGTTTGGCCTACGCGCCAGAACCCAGACTGGTGCTGCCGTTTAGTCAGTGGGGAACTCTATTTAGCAATGGACAGTGGCGTCAGCAGCTATATCAGCTCAGTCAAAATACTCCACCTGTCAGTATTGAAAACTGGCTTGAAAATATCTTTGAGCAAGGCTGGCAGCCGCTGGAGTCTTTGTTGCCGCAGCCATCGACCCCAAGATTTCGTTCGTCTGCTAGCGGTACCGCTGTTCTCACCTGCGGTAAGAAAATTTTTCTCAACACAGCCTCCGATGATCTGTTGCTGATGTTTAGCGTTGATATTGAGGCCAATAAGCGTCGTAATATTCGTATTCAACTATATCCGTCTGGGGAAACTATCTTGCCTAGCAATGTGATGCTGGCGTTGGAGCTGTCGGAAACTGGAGAGCTGCTCAAGACGGTTAAAGCTGGAGAGCACGACGACTATATTCAAATTCCTCCATTTCGCTGCTCAGCAGGCCAGCGTCTCAGAGTCCATATTCAGCTGGCTGATAGCATCTGCCAAGAAGACTTTATTAGCTGAAGAACTCTATAGTTTATCAATATAGTTTTTGAGGTTAGCTGAACTAACGTCCTGTCTGTGCTGTAACGTCACATCTTACAAAACTCGCATTTGCGACGGCTGTGTAGCCTTTGGTGATGCATGACTCGGAAGATATACGGCCTCTCGACTCTGTATCAAAGAATTAGGTGACTAGAGATCTGTTGGGGGGCGTTAGCAATCTGCCCTTGATGCGCGGATTCGGAACAATTGTTTTAGTAAATGGCTGGCTACTCTCTATAAACAGGGTCAATACGGCGATATTTCAGATTGCATTAAAGAAGAGACAAAGCCTGTTAACAACAACTTTTAAAACAGTTTGAAGTGCCCGCTGAGCTGGTGCTTATCATCATTGAACAAAAAAAATGGGAACTATTTTGCATTCAATCAACAAGATTTGACAATCGCTTTCTATTGAGACAGCCCTTAAAGTGACAACTCAAGAAGTTTGATTTTTGCTGCAGTTAGACCGAGTTACTATCTATCGGTTTAAGCCAGACTGAATTAGTCAATTTGTGGTTGAGTCGGTCAATTCTTTTGGAAAAATTCACCTAATATTGTCCTGCTCTACCACCATTGAGCTGGTAAACCTACAAAATAGGTGCCAATAATAAGGGGGCAAGCCGTGAAACCTCTTTTTACCAAGGGACAGTTAATCAGCTGGAAAGAAGACCGAGGCTTTGGCTTTATCAAGTCGACCACTGGTGGCAAAGATATATTCTTACACATTAGCGTCTTGGCCAAAGATAGCCGCTGTCCCAGGGTGGGTGACGTCATTGTCTATCAGCGAGTTGTTACTCCAAAAGGGAAGATACGCGCAGCAAAAGCCTCTATTCAAGAGGCATCTGCAGACGCCAATCGTCACATATCTCCTCAGCGACAGTCGCAGAAACGACAGCCGCAGAAGCGACAGCCGCAGAAAACTAGCAAAGCTCCAATGTCTGTAAAAAGGTTTCAAAGAAACCTGCCAAAGCGTAGACAGTTAGAAAAAACGATTGGCCTAGTCACGATGTCTGTCATTGCTTTTATGGCAATCAAAGCTAAGCTCACGAACTCTCCTAGCCCCGTAGCTGCTGTTACCCAACCGGGATGCACCATTAAAGGCAATATTTCTATCAATACGGGTAAAAAGATTTATCATCTCCCTGGCATGGAAAGATACGATGCAACAATTATTAAGCCAGAGTATGGCGAAAAGTGGTTTTGTACAGAAACAGAAGCTGTTGAAAACGGCTGGACTAAAGCCACTCGATAGTGCACTTCTGACTTCCTAATTTGCTGAGTCGAGCTGCTGAATCTGCTCTATTTTTCTGTAGGTTCGCACCCTACCTAAATCAGTCATAGCCGTTTTGCTTTGAGCCAACTTAGGGATGGCAACGGTTTGCGTTCTTGCTAATCTTACTCTCAGGCTTAAGTTTTAAGATGTTAGTGATTGTTGATTTAGGGGATGAATCTGTTTAGAGCAGTGGCTATTTAACGACCTCTCACAGCTAAACCCATCCCGAGGAGCAGCAATGCTAGATATTACCTATTTCAGTGGGAGAGCGGCTATGGCCAAGGCTGTAAATAGAAGCTTGCGTTTGTTATCCCTCCTGCTGCTAATTGGCTGTCAGGATATTTCGTCTGGCTCTACGGTTGAGGTGACACAGACAGCCTGTGAGACCCAGTCAGGATTTACGTTTGTGGAGGGTGGGGAGTTTATTGCAGGTAGCGATCGCACCGAACGCGACTATGCCTATCGCATCAGTGCAGAAGGATTTGCAGAGTCGCCGGAGGATATAGCTGCAGCAGAAGCAGGCTATCGTCAGCGGGGTTGGTTTGAGCGTGAACCAGACAGCCGTACTGAATATCTGCCATCGTTTTGTATGGGCCAGAACCTGATTACCAATGTAGACTATCAGGCGTTTGTACAAGCGACAGGGCATCGCTCACCCGGTATTTTGGCAGCAGACTACCAAGAGCAAGGCTTTTTAGTCCATGACTACAGCGAGGTACAGCCCTATCTATGGCAAGAAGACCAGTATCCAGCAGGTCAGGAAAATCATCCGGTAGTGCTGGTTTCCTATGGCGATGCAGTAGCCTATGCCGAGTGGCGATCTAGTCAAGACGGTGTAGGCTATCGGCTACCAACTGCATTGGAATGGGAGAAAGCAGCACGGGGAACAGACGGACGCTATTTCCCATGGGGGAGTGAATGGCAAGATGACGGCACAAACTGGGCGAAAAATGGCCCCTATGGAACGAGTGCGATTGGCACTTATCCGCTAAGTCAAAGCCCCTATGGTATTGAGGATATGGCAGGCAACGTATTTGAGTACACCAGTACCCTAGTTAACGGTAAGACTGAAGTGCTACTCAAAAGCTGCAGTTGGGATGATTTCCCTGGCTTTTGCCGCGCCGCCTATCAGCATGATCGCCCTGTAGAGTCTCGGCATATCCTATTTGGATTTCGGCTGGTGTTAGCAACCGGATCGTCTACCAACCCTACCTGACTCCAGCAAAGAAGAAGTTAGAGCAGTGTGATATCATTTGACCCTGTATCGGTTCTAGTGGGGACCAGCCGCTAGAGTCAATGGGGAAAGCGCAGTGAAAATCTGCCACTGTCCCGCAGCTGTGAAGGAGGCTGCAAACCTTTTTGTTCTTAAACCTTGAGTTTTATCGTGAAAAAAACTTCAGGTTTTAAGTGGATAGGGTTTGTACCTTTCAGTCAGAATGCCCGCCGATGCCGTCATTTAACAATATCTGCGAGGTACGGATAATGAATTTAGTCTTTTTTGCACGCTCAGCGGTCTGTTGTCAATATAGCTGCAGCTCTTAGGACAGTATTAGCTAGAGTCTATTCATAGCGCGGCTAAGCATAGACAGACGAATTTTACCTGAGGCGTCCCGACTAGATTTTTGAGATGCTGACTGATGGTTAAATTCCCTTAACTCTCCGTAAAGAGAGAACGTTTTGGTTGAGAGAAATTTGTCTTATTTCTGAAAACGACTTCTCTTCTATCTAAGAGGAATGAGATAGAGAGTGAGCTGTTAGTTTCTTGGCACACCATACACTTCAAATCAAAAGAATAATTTCTACCATGTCCAAATTCCCTGTTTCTCTGACTCTTTTATCGTTTCTATTGGCGGTGCCCGCCTGGGCTGGAGAAACAACTAATCTAGAACAGTTCCAACTCTTGGCTCAGAGTCCCGAAATAGACGAAATTCTTCGCATTAATGTTGTTGAGCGCATCCTTGATCAGCCAGTTTACTCCCCTTTCCGTCGTGAAGGCACGGTTCGTGAAGCCACACAGCCTGTCTATGTAATTAATCGCGATCAAATTGAAGCTCAGGGAGCTCGCACCGTAGATGAAGCGCTGCTGTATCTGCCTGGTATCCTCAGTGAGGGTACGGCAGGCGGTCAGCTGGGGGCTCAAAGCGGTCAGTTTATTCGTGGTGGTGGCACAGCCCAAACATTGATCTTGCTAGATGGTCGTCCGATCAACGAAATTGGGGCAGCCGGTGGCTTTGAGCTGTCGAATTTTACAACAGATGCGGTTGAGCAAATTGAAGTATTACCGGGTGGTGGTTCAGTACTGTATGGTTCTAATGCCATTGGTGGTGTGATTAATATCATCACCCGTCGACCCCTTGAAGAAACCGGGATAGAAACCACTGCCAGTTTTGACATCGGTAGCTTTGGCTATAACAACCAGGTGCTTCAGGTACGAGGCAACACTGGCGCCATTGATTGGCGACTGGGCTACAATCGCACGGAGTCAGAGAATGATTTCCCCTTTAGTCTGACGACGACAGACTTTGAAGATGATCGCAGTAATGCGGAAGTGCTCTACAACAACCTTAATTTTCAGCTGGCCACTGATCTCGATGAGCGCAATCGGATAAGCCTGGGGGCACTGTATCTAACTAAAGATTTAAATGTTCCGGGGGGTGTTCCTACCCCTACTGGCTTTGGTGCGTTTAATACGCTGACGGAAGATGATAATCAGTATACAGAAAACCTACTGCTCGATCTAACCTATGAATCGAAGCTAGGTCAAGGGGATGACTCCGTGCTAACGGCACGATTGTTTGGTGATTTTCTTGACCTGACATTTAATGACCCAATTGCTGATAGTAGTTTTGATACCCCTTCAGAAGATAAGATTGATCAACGCTCTCTAGGGGGGCAATTGCAACATACCTGGCAGTTTGCTGATAATCAGAACCTTACCTACGGCGTCGACTACCGTAACGTTCAAGCAGAGAACGAAACAACAAATCTACTGACAGGCTTAACCACTGAAGCCTATGACGAAAGCATTAATCAGACAGGAATCTTTGCTCGATATCAATCTGATATCACGTCCCGCTTGGGCGTAAATGCCGGAATTCGACAAGATTTTAACGACCTGGCAGATAGCTCCTTTACCTCATTTAACCTGGGTACACGGGTGGCTTTAACTGATACCACAAATCTTCGGGCTAACGTTGCTCGCAACTTTCGGGTGCCAACTTTATCTGATCTTTTTCTGACCACATTTGACAGCAACAACCCCAATCTTGAACCTGAAACGGGCATTAGCTTTGACGTTGGCATTGATCAACAAATCGGCGATCGGGGTTTATTTAGGTTTACCTTTTATCGCAATGAAATCAATGACGCCATTAGTTTCAACAGTGATACTGGCAGACTAGACAATATTGATCGAGTGGAGTCTATCGGTATTGAGACAGAGCTGAACTATCAAGTATTTGACAGTGTGTTTGCCTTTGCAAACTACACCTGGAATCGCCCAGAAATTAAGGAGAGTAATAACCCTGATAATCGAGGTAATTCTCTACCATTTACCAACGCTGATAGTTTTAATCTAGGGGTGGCTTACGAACCTGGAGATGGGCTTTACACAGCGCTGTTTTTACGTTCTCTCAGCGATACTTTTGTGGATCGGGGCAATTTAGAAACCCTTGATGGGCGGACAACCGTTGATTTTAAGCTGCGGCTGCCTTTGAGTGATAGCTGGGTATTAAACGCGAGTATGGACAACATTTTTGACGAACAGTTTGAAGAATTTCCTGGGTTTCCGGGTGTTGGCCGGAGTATCCAGGTGGGGGTAAAAGGGACTTTTTGATGAGGTGAGCAAACGAGGAGGAATGAAATGATGTATCAGTATAAGCAGCTGAGTAAGGTCTTGATTTCTCTGATAAGGAGAGATCGTAGGAGGGCTTTGCCAACTAGCGACAATATTCGAGGCCTCTCCGCCTGCGGCCCCTTCCCCTTTAAAGGGGAGGCAGGTTCTCAGAAGAGATTTTCATTAGTAAAGCTGTCACCTTTAAGCTCTGTAAAAGTAGTTTTACTGATGGCCATATTGGTAACCGCTGGCTGTCGACAGGTGCCACTAAACACCACACTGTCTAATGACGCTGCTTGTGTAACAGACTACGACCCCAATGTCGATTACTTCCCAAATCAAATTCAGCCTGAGTATGCAACAGGCTTTTCTGTTGATTATTACAACCACTATAAAGTGGTTACGGTTACTCAGCCCTGGCAGGCGGCTAATGAGACATTTGAGTATTTGCTAGTGCAGTGTGGCACTCCAACGCCAGCTGGATTTGAAGATACTCAGGTAATACAGGTTCCTGTCAATAGGGTGGTGACGTTGTCTACTACGTATTTACCTCATTTAGATCGATTAGATCGGCTAGATACTTTGGTGGGTATGGATAATTTTAGTTTTGTTTATGCTCCTGAAGTGCGTGAAAAGATTGACCAGGGGGCGCTATTAGAATTTAGCTCTGGTAAAACCCTCGATGTTGAGCGATTGTTGGTTAGCGATCCGGATCTAATTATGACCTATGGTTCGGGCGATCCAGATGTTGATAGCTATAGCCGTTTAATGCAGGCAGGTTTACCGGTAGCTTTGGTGGGAGAATATGTGGAAAACTCTCCTCTGGGCCGAGCTGAGTGGTTATTGTTTACAGCGTTATTTTTTAACCAAGAGGCTGAGGCTCAACAGATTTTTACAGATATCTCTGCAGAGTATGAATCACTGGTAGAGCTAACAGCGACCGTATCGGAACGACCAACGGTTTTTTCTGGCTTTAGCTATGAGGGAACCTGGTATATGCCAGGTGGGAATAGCTATGCCGCTCAGCTGTTTAGGGATGCGGGGGCTGCTTATATCTGGGAAGAGAATGAGTCTGATGTGACGATACCGTTAGATTTTGAGTCTGTGTTTGATCAGGCTGCAACGGCTGATGTCTGGGTCAATGCCAGTCAGGACTGGTTTACCCATGGCGATGCGATCTCAACCGATCCTCGCTATGGCAGTTTTAATGCTCTCAAACAAGACAGTGTGTTTAACAATAATGCCCGCATGAATGATACCGGTGGCAATGATTATTGGGAGAGTGGGGCGGTAAACCCCCACCTAATTTTGGCTGATCTGGTTAAGATTCTTCATCCACAGCTGCTGTCTGATCATGAACTGGTGTATTACCAAAAGTTAGAACCATGAGCAATCCTATTCTCTTAGCCCAGGTTACCGATAGTCATCTATTGGCTAAAACCACAGACCAGCTACGGGGCTGTAATACCTGGCAGATGTTTAATGCAGTGATGCAGGAGGTAGCCCGGTATAATCCGGATGGATTGTTATTGACTGGTGATTTGGCAGAGCGCGGAGAGGCTGATGCCTATGGTCATTTGGTGGATGCGATCGCACCTCTTCATGTTCCTACCTACTGGCTTCCCGGCAATCATGATCGCTTAGATGTTCTTCAACACGTATTTCAATCCCTACCGAATAGCCAAGGGCTGCAGTCTGTTGATTTAGGTACGTGGCAGCTGATTTTGCTTGATTCTGTTTTTCCTCAGGCAAAGTTTGGTGAGGGTTATCTCGCGTTGCAGCAGCTGCGGTTTTATTTGACTAGCCATTCTTCAAAACCGACTTTAGTTGCTTTACACCATCATCCGGTATCGGTTGGAATTGATTGGGTAGATCAAATAGGGGTACAAAATGCGGCTGAGTTTTGCGCGCTGATTGAGTCGTTTTCTCAGGTGAAGCTAGTTGTTTTTGGGCATATTCATCATGAATTTCAATGTCGAGTTGGTGGTGTTAGTTTTTATGGATGTCCGTCGACCTGTTTGCAGGTGATGCCAGCTGTTGGCGAGGCGAATGAACGGCCAGGGTTTCGATTGTTGTGGTTGTATGGGGATGGGAGTTATGAGACGGAGGTTAGGAGGGTAAGTGGGGTATGTGAGGATTTGAGGAGAGTAGTAGAGATTGTCTAGGAGTCTTATGAAGAATACTTGTAATGGTTGGGGGATAGCGACAGGACCGCTCAGCGCTTCCCTCCCTTAACCCCTCCTCATGTGGGTACTTCCGACGGCCCCACGCCCCTCGCACAAGAGGTTTGCTGGAGGTGGTGTTGAAGGTAGTTGCACTGGCGATCGGTGAGGAGGTTACGCTGCTGCGCATTCGCTACGCACCGTAAAAGAGAAGTTGTCTCTTTTGGGTTAAACACCGTTTTTCTAACTGAAGGGTGCTTAACCACTGATTATTTCAGATTTTTCTGTCTTAAATATTGTTTCCATGGTTAATGAGAATTTTAGAGCTTATCAAAGTTAAACCATATGAGTTTTACAAGGGTTAATTCAAATCTCGGTAAGGGTCGAAAAACTCTACGTTTAGAATTTTGTCGCAACGCGAAAAATTCTAAACTACCTGGCCGACCACCTGATCAATACGCTCAGCCATGAGTAGTTCAACTCCCTTCCGCAGGGTTCTAGGGCGGCGGTCCGCCCTAGCCAGGGGGGTTGGGGAACTCGGAGGGACCCCAAGCAACCCTTCTGGTTTTTATCCAACCCATTAAAAGACACCTCTTCTCAGGTAAAAGACTCTCCTCAAGAAGGTAGCTCAATAAGTTCCTACAACCAACCAACACTCTCCTCCCACACATCACGATGGCCAATAAAATCTACCCTCTAAAAACCACCCATACAAACCGCCCAATAATTTCTCGGCTAAACAAATCCCTCAACAAAACAACTAACTATCTAAAACCCAGTCGCCTGAGCAGACTAACCCTCCTCACCCTGGTACTTGTACTAACATTTCTCGCCAGCCTTGCCCTAGGCTCCGTCGCTATTCCACCCAACGAAGTTCTCACTATTCTCTTTGGCGGTACGGCTACTAAACCTGCTTGGCAAGAAATTATTCTAAACTTTCGTCTTCCTCGTTCCCTAACCGCTATGGCAGCAGGTTCAGCCCTGGCTATTAGCGGTCTGCAGCTGCAGGCTTTGTTTCGTAACCCGCTGGCTGGACCTTCTGTGTTAGGTATTAATGCGGGTGCCAGTCTTGGTGCTGCTTTAATCGTTCTAACGGGTGGTAGTGTCGGCTGGTGGGGGCAGCTAAGCGTCGTGGGTGCGGCTAGTGTGGGTGCTGCGATCGCAATGTTGCTTGTGCTGATAATGGCCCGCCACGTCCGTAGCTCCCTGGCGTTGCTAATCTTTGGTTTGATGCTGGGCTACGTGACCACGGCTCTAGTAACCATTTTGTTACACTTTAGTCAGCTAGAACAAACGCTTAGCTATCTAAACTGGACGTTTGGTAGCTTTAGTGGTGTTAACTGGCAACAAATGCCAATTTTGTTGGCTGTGGTTTTGATGGGGCTAACCATTGCCCAGCTAACATGTAAATTTCTAAATCTATTACTCCTGGGCGAAGAGCAGGCCATTAGTTTAGGACTGTCTGTAACCATTGTGCGCGGCTATTTGATTTTTAGTGCATCCCTTTTGGCAGGTGGTGTCACTGCGTTTTGTGGTCCCATTGCATTTTTAGGGGTGGCTGTTCCCCATCTGAGTCGTAGTCTTTTTCGTACCCAGGACCATCGTATTTTAGTTCCTGCAGCGGCTCTACTTGGTGCCCTTTTAGCCCTGGTAGCCAATAGTATTGCTCAAGTCCCTGGCAGCCAAACTGTGCTACCGCTTAATGCCGTGATGGCGCTTTTAGGAGCCCCGGTGCTGATATGGCTGATGCTAAAACAAGGAAGACAGCATATCTAGAAGGCTTCTAGGGCTATGGCTATCTCTCCACACAGCTCTCGTCACTAGCGCCGTCGTCGTAACCATTCCAAGCTGGCCAGACTTAATAGCCCTATCAACATGCCTGGTTCTGGCACCTTGGCAATGGGTGATGGCTGTTCAATAGGTTCAGGTCTGTTGACGGGGGGTGAGACACCCGGGGGAGACGTCACTGGTGGCGCAGGGGCAGACACAGGTGTCGGTGGCGCGGGCGGTGGTGTGGGCGGTGGCGCGGGCGGTGCAACAACGCCCACACCACCAGGGGCAAAGTTTGGACGCTGTCTTAGGAAAAATAAGTCATTTGGGGCATTGTCAAGAACAAAATAACGGAAGAGAACCGTCTCATTTGGGTTGACAACCCCGTCTGTAAAGTTAACAAAGTCTCGCACATCGGTGACCTCGTCAACAACTGAAAATACGTTAGAGGTTGGTCTGACGGATGGAATGCCTTGGGCAAAAGACAGTCCGTCTTCCTCAGGGCTAGAAACTCCCAATTGTTCCTGCAGCTCGTGGTCAAAGAAAACCCAAGGAGTATCGGTTCGGTTGGTTACGACCGACTCTAACCGGAAGCCAATAAAGTTCGTACTGGCCAGTCCTTCAATGGACGTAAATAAGTCGATGTTCGGACCCGTCACATCTTGAAAAATTCTTAACGAATCTTGGGTTCTAGTTCCCCCTGTAATGGTGAAATCACCTGAAACTTCAGTAAATGTCAAGTTCTCTAAAACAAGGCTAGCGGCTTTGGCTGGAGTAACCAAAAGCCCCAGAGTCATAGACAAAACAGCAGGCAGCCCCCACTTGCATCGAATAACCTGAGAAAGAGCGACGAGCGACATATTGTTAGTTGATAAATCCTGTCTGGTTCTCAGTCTAGCCAAACAAAATCAATTTATGTGGATTTTCGTAAGATTCATAGTTATTTGATACACCAGCCTCAGTTAGGCTGTCTAATGACTAAGCTGCAAGCTCCTTCAGAGAACTTAATGTTTCTTCTAATTGGCTTGTTAGTCGCTCCAGGGTGCTGACTGTGCTCAAAAGTGGTTGTCCATGTTTGAGTAAGCTGTCCATGGCTTCGGTTGGGGATTGGCTAAACAGTTTTGTAGGCTGATGTATTAGTGTCTGTTGTCCCCACCGGGTTCGTAACCAGCTGGCCTGGAGCGATGACCGCAATCCCCTTGCATATTTTGGATAGCCTGGTAAAGGCAACAGCTGCCAAGGGCGATAGGGGAGACCAATGGAGGCACACCAGTCTCGCCATTTGAAACTTAAAATTCTTGGGCTAGTCACAACAGGAATCCAGGGGGTTCTGAGGGCATCTGCTGCGATCGCACCGTGCATGGCTTCGGCTAACAGCACCTCTGTACCACTGATGCTGTCTAAAACCTGCTTTACGGGCCAACGAGGATCGATGTATCCAATGCCGACTTCTTGACAAATTGTCTTCCAGACAACATCTGCAAAATTGGCATGGTGAATATGGGGCATAAAGGCATATTTGACGGTTTTCGGACCACTGGCAAAAAAGCATCGACGCACCAGAATCCCCCCATCGGTGATTGCCTTTTGCGGCGGCAGCTTTAGGCGACGTGCCGACAGCGGCCCTCTTACACAGAGAATATTCCAGTGGGCTGGAACCTTGGATAGAGGTTGTTCATACCCCGCGCCGCTGCTAACGATGAGCAAACGTTGAGCTGCAGCAGTGCGCTCTATTAAACGATGATTGAGTAAGGTGCCAGTACCGATAAATTGAGATGACTCATCGTCATCAAAGAACCCTGGCAGTAGCTGAGGCCATAGCCAGGTATTGAGCTCATCCCCAAAGTTGGGTTGACCATCTTGGCGTCGATAGTAAAAGATTTTCATGTCAGCTATATTCAACCGTTAAAGCGTTGTCCCTACTGTCCCAAATTTATCGTAGGGAGGTGCACTCTATGAGGTGAAGCCTGGGTTATCAAGTGGCTGAGACGCCACAGAAAAGCTATCCATGCCAAATACGGACAGTCGTCGTAATGTTCGTCTTTGAATTTACTGGGCACTTTAACCATATCAAATCAACAATTAGATTAGAACTTTATTCTGTGTTTGTTGTTAGCGAACAACCATATCAAATTGACTTAATTAGTTTGTTTGCTTTTTTGATTTTCAGACAGATAATTTTCCACAACAATAGCCTTAAGGATTAATGCCTTCCAGTTTCTTTAAGGCCATTGAAAGATTCTTTAAACCCTCTACGGGAGAGTGTTGATGCTTCAGTTTAACGCCGAGCAGATAGGCCATGCTATTTTAGATTTGCAACAGAGTAACTTCTCTGGAATTGCTTATGTAGAGACGCTGTCTGATGCTGCAAAACTTAAGCGCCCTAAGGTTTTAACGTTTCTCAATGGCGCGCTTACCTACGGGGGGCCGTATTTACCAGAACCGCGTGAACTGTCACGAGAGTTGGGTGAGCATTTTAATCTACAGGTGATGGATGCGGCGTTTCAATTAGCAAGCAAAAAGGTTAAAAACTCAGCATCTATTCGCCAGCATCTGGAGTTGTATATTCGGCTTGAGCTTTTTGACTGGGAGGCAGTTGAATCATTCATTCGTAACCAGCTGATTCTTGTTCTAGAGCAAATCTGGCCATATGGGGGCAATCTTAAGTTAAATACATCTGCTGTTGTTGATCTCTCCTTTGGGCCTGACGGTCATGGGTTTCTTTGGCAGCAGCTAGAGCAAGATATTATCCAACGCCAGGGAGCATGGGCGTCCTTATTACCTCATGTTGGCTCTATTAATGCTGTTCCCCATCGAGTTGAAAACTATCAACAGACTATCACCGATCCTTGGGTACAACAACATTTACAACGATGGATTGACGGCCACCGGCCGCTGGGGACTATCGCTAGCGAAATTAATCGAGATCCGTTGGAGTTGGCCCACAGCTATGTACATTTTGTGCAGATGGGCTGGCTGACATTTACACCCAGACAGGATAACTATCGACCGCTGGTTAGTCGTTCACCTGTGGTTACACCAACACTCTCAGATCTTCCGACCGTCCTCAGCGTGGATGATAGTCCTGTTGTTCAGACGATGATTAAACGGGCAATTAGCGATCGCTATCATTTGCTGTTGGCAAACAACGCTATGGATGCTCTCAATCTGTTAAATAGGGAAAGCATTGAACTGTTGCTTTTAGATGTGACGATGCCAGATATTGATGGGCTGGAACTTTGTCGCACTATTCGCAACATTAATAAGTTTCGAGATTTGCCCGTTATTATGCTGACGGCAAAAGACGGCATGTTTAACAAGATTAAGGGACAAATGGCGGGCTCAACCCATTATTTGACAAAGCCCATTAATCGCCAAAAGTTAATAGAGGTGCTGGAAAAATATATTCCTAATACAGTCATGTCATAGGAACTGTGTCGCTAGAGATAATGCTATGGAAACCCAAACTTACTTAATTTTTGAGCTAAACGATCTACAGTATGGAATCGAGACAGCTCCAATCCGGGAGATTTTTCAGCTGCCTGAGCTGACCCCCATTGCCGATGCACCTGGTGATATCATCGGTATTCTAAACTGTCGCGGCAAGATTTTACCAATTATGCACCTTGCCAAACGTTTGGGGCAGGAGACACCGGTCTGCCAGGTGAATGATAGCGTCATTGTAATTGAGTGGCAGGGGCTTCAGGTGGGCATGGTTGTCCACAATGTTCATGATGTACAGTCTTTGCATACCTCAACGATTGAAGCTGCACCGACCTATGAGCTCAGGGACCATTCCCACACAGCATTTGCGGCGGGTATTGCTAAACTGGACAACAGCTTAGTCACCCTGTTAAATGCAGAAGCATTAATTCGTCAAACTGATGATGTCGCGTTAATGGCCTGGGAGGCAAAGCTGAACGACTTAGATAGTGCCACAGCCTACCCGAGTGAGCGGATTTTTGAAGTTCAAGAAATCCCTGTGCTCACTGATTTCTTTTCTCTTTATTGCCCTAAGAGCACGCCAGAAGAACAGCACATTTTTCGGCAGCGTGCTGTCGATCTAAGACAGTCTTTAGAAACCTCTGACATTGGTAGCCTTTTGCCCCTGGCAGTAATTGGCTTAGGAGAGGAGTATTTTGGCGTAGATCTTCATCAGGTACGAGAATTTATCAACATTCGTCATGTGATGCCTATTCCCTGTTGTCCTGACCACATTGTGGGCAATATGAATCTGCGAGGTGAGGTCATGACCCTGGTGGATATTCGGGAGGCATTAAAGCTTACCCAGTCAGAGATTGATGCTGTCAAGGCTGTGGTGATTGAAGTGGATGACATTATTGCTGGCATCACAGTCGATCAGGTTTTAGATGTTGTTTACTTATCGCCCTCTGATGTTTTTTCTATGCCTGCGGCGGCCCAAAGTCAATTTCAAGGTACAACCCACTATGCTCAAAAAAATCTGAGTATTCTTGATCTGTCAAAAATCCTTACTCAGGGAAGTTTGGTAGTTAATCAAGCGGCTTAACGCGTGACCTATTGACGGTCCTTTAAAGATGTAGTCAACAGTTTAGGAGAGACTGTATGAAAATCACTAAACAGCTAAAATTCACTATTGCTGGATTAGCTTTTTTGGTCTTTGGTACAACTATTTTTGAGAACCTTCGTGCTCAAGAAGGTATCTTTGATGGAAGTGCCGTAAACAAATCTGGTATTGTCCGAGGTGCCAGTCAGCGACTAGTTAAATTAGAAACAAATGGACTGCCTAATAATGAGCTGATTCAAACAATCGATCAGCTTATTAATGGTTTGATTAATGGAGATAGCGAGCTGCAGCTCAACAAAGCCACTGATCCTGAATTTTTGGCTAAAATGCAAGAAGTTGAGGAGAGTTGGCAACTGCTAAAAGCAACAATTACTCAGTATCGTCAAGATCCTACTCTTCAGTCTAAACTGCTTGAAGATAGTGACAGTTTCTTTACCTTAACGAATGAAGCGGTATTTGAAGCTGAACGGTTCACCACTGAACACACTCGAGAAGTGATTAATACCCTATGGGCATTTTTAGCTCTTAAAGTAGCTGTTCTAGCCTTTATTTTCTGGACTGTTAATCGGGCTTCTAAGGTATTACAGCATTCAGTTATGACGGTGGCTGATAGCTCTTCAGAAATTGCGGCTACGGTTGAAGCCCAAGAGCGACTGGTGGCGGATCAAACAGAGTCCGTGACCATCACCACATCGACGATTGAACAACTAGGAGTATCTTCATTACAGGCGGCTCAAACGGCGAATTCGTCTGCTACTGGAGCACAACAAGCCCTAGACCTATCTGAAACTGGTAGTCAGGCCGTGGAAAATACCGTACAGGGGATTGAAGAGCTACGGGATAAGGTGGGTGCGATCGCAGATCAGATTATGCAGCTCAGTGAGCAAACTGACCAAATTTCGACAATCTCTAGTCTGGTGGCTGACGTTGCCGATCAAACCAATATGCTGGCCCTAAACGCTGCGGTAGAAGCCGCCCGAGCTGGCGAGCAAGGTAAAGGATTTGCCGTAGTAGCCGGTGAAATTCGTAAGCTGGCTGACCAAAGCCGTGATTCAGCCGGCAAGATTAATATTCTGGTGAATGCAATTCAGTCGTCCATTAACAGTACGGTGATGGTAACCGACGAAGGTAACAAAACTGCGAAGGTCGGCATTGAAGTTGCAAAAAGTACCGCCAGCGTATTTAAGCAAATTGCAACCGCTATTGATGAGGTTTATGCCAACTCTCAGCAAATTGCTCAAACTGCAAAGCAACAGGCTGTGGGTGTACAGCAGGCCGTCTCTGCTATGAACGCGATTAATTTAGGTGCTAAAGAAACAGTAACCGCTGTGGGTCAAGTCCAAAGTTCTACCGAAGAACTAAAGACCATTGCCCAAGAACTACAGGTGGCTGTCTAAGCATGCATGAAACAGGATTTTATAAAATACCCGATTCTCTCCCGTAATCCTAAGCCATGTATATCGAAGACGAAGAACTACGCACGCTCTACCGTGATGCTAGTAAAGATCATTTAGACACCTTAGAGGCCGGCTTTCTCTATTTAGAAAAGCACCCTGATGACTCGGCTAAACTCAAAGATCTGATGCGAGCTACCCATTCTTTGAAAGGGGACTCTCGTATGTTGGGAGTAAAGGATGCAGAAACCTTAACTCACCATCTAGAGGACCTACTCAGCAGTGTGGAAAATGGGGAGCGTCAGCTCACACCCAGTCTGTGTGACTGTCTCTATCAAGGGCTAGATGCTGTCCGTAAAATAGCTCTTGAAGCGGTCACTGGCGAGCCCTCAAATGTGAGTGTTTTTCACATGACAGCTCAGCTGATGAACGGAGGCGATGCTTCTGTGCCAAGCTCTAGCGATGTCGCACTAGAGGAGCCTCCACTATTGGCCGATGTCAAGGAGGGTGTTGAGCCAATCTTAATGCCATCCATCGTCGAAGAGCTTGAGCTAAAGCTTACTAGCCCCGCTGTCCCTGATATTGCTGCTTTAGAAAAGGCGGTTCCAACACCAGGAGATGAGAGTTTTAATGATGTCTACCATATTGATACTGTCAGAGTTGCCTCACCAAAGCTAGATACTCTGATGACTCAGGCTGGGGAGCTCGCGGTAACGAAACGACGCATCACCCGTCGGATGGATGACATCGACAAAGCTCTCTTATTTTGGGAGAGCTGGGTTCGAGACAGTTTAGTCAACCATCTCACCCTGGATGATACCGATCCTCAACTAGATTTTGGTGTGATAGAGTCTCTGCAGGCTTTTCAGCAGCTTACTGGAGATCGCTTAGATCAGCTAGGCGATTTATTAAAACAGCTACGCACCAACGCATATGAAGATGCGGCTCGGCTGGAGACGCTGTCAAACAGTTTAGAATCGGGCATTCTCAAGCTACGTCAGCTACCGTTGTCTAGTATGTTTAGCCTGTTTCCACGTATGGTGCGTGACTTAGCTAAACAACAGGGAAAAATCATCAACTTAGTGATTGAAGGAGGCGATACCCAGGCAGATAAGCGCATCTTAGAAGAGATGAAAGCGCCGCTCACCCACTTAATTCGCAATGCTATTGACCATGGCATTGAGGCTCCCAGTGAGCGTGTAGCCATGAATAAAGTCTCCACAGCAACAATTTGGCTCAAGGCTCATCAGCGGGGCAACCAGATTGAAATTGAAGTGGTGGATGACGGTCGTGGACTCAGCCTTGAAAGCATTAAACGCACCGCGGTGCGTCGAGGGCTGCACACTGAAGCTGACTTGACCAAGATGAGCACTGAGCAAATCCAGAATCTCATTTTTGCACCGGGGTTTTCTACCCGTACGGCTGTAACAGAGATTTCTGGTAGAGGTGTCGGACTGGATGTGGTACGAGTCAATGTTGAACGTCTAAAGGGCATTGTTCAGGTTTGTTCTGAACCCGGTAAAGGTTGCACGTTTCGATTTAGCCTCAGCACTAGCTTAGCTAGAGCCTTGGCATTAATTGTAGAGGTAAATCATACGCCCTATGCGGTGCCGATTGAATTTGTTGAGGTAATGACGCGGGTTAAACTTCAGGACATCTTTACCTTAGAAGGTAATCCAACCATAACCTACCAGAATGCTCCTCTGTCTGTTGCCTGGTTAACAGACCTGTTAGATCTTCCGGTGTCTGTGGCAACTAAGCCCCAGGTGAACGTGGCCAAACAATTTATCCCATGTATGGTGCTTAAGGTGGGCTCAGAACGATTAGGTGTGTTTGTGGACGATTTAATCGACCAGCAGGAAATCGTGCTGAAACCCCACAGTAAGCTACTCAAACGGGTACGCAACATTGCCGGGGCCACTATTTTGGAGGCGGGGGACGTGTGTATGGTACTGAGCCCTCAGGATTTGATCAAATCAGCCTGGGGTAAATGGGGAGAACCTATTGCATTAGATTGGGAGACGACTGTCGTTGAACCTAGAGTATTACTCGTGGAAGACTCAATTCCGATTCGTACTCAGGTGCGGCGAATTCTTGAAGGCGCAGGCTATCAGGTAACAACGGCAACAGATGGTCTAGATGGTTTTAACAAGCTCCAAGAGCAAGATTCGTTTGATGCAGTGGTATCGGATGTGGAAATGCCTCATCTCGATGGGTTAGGGTTAACGGCCCGGATTCGGCAGGAGACAAAATATGAGGACTTACCCATTATCTTAGTGACGACATTGGCGAAAGATGAAGATAAACAGCGTGGGGCAGATGCTGGAGCCAATGCTTACATCACCAAAGGTGATTTTGACCAAAGTTTATTACTTAATACCCTTAGGAGTTTAATCTGATTATGGCTAATCCAATCAAAGTTGTTTTAGTTGAAGATTCTGCCATTGCTTTACAAATTTTACAGCGATTAATCGATTCATCACCGGAAGCGGACGTTGTGGGTACGGCTCAAGATGGTGCTGAAGGATTAAAGGTCATTGCCAGAACACAACCCGATGTGATTTGCACTGACCTACAAATGCCTAGAATGGACGGTTTGGAGTTTACCCAAAAAGTAATGTCTGAATTTCCCCGACCAATCCTAGTGGTCAGCAATACGGTGCATCCTGCCGATGTAGATAACATTTTTAATCTGATGCAGGCAGGGGCGCTAGACTTTTTCCCAAAACCCACATCTGGATCTGCAACGGACTATGAGAAGCTTAAAAGCTCTCTTATTACTAAGATTAAAGTCTTAGCGAGTAAAAGAGTATAAGATTGCTCTGAATTTTTAATGGTATGGTGTGCTCCTGGTTTCTTTTTTAGAAAACCAGGAGCACATTTTGTTCTGAACTACTGTGACTGGAACATGTGCTCAACCTCTTCTAAAGACGTTAATCCTCTCGCAGATAGAGCTATTGCTTGTTCCAAATATGGTTGCATACCTTCTTGTTGAGCCGCTGTGCGGAGGGTATCTGCAGAAGGATTTTGGCTGAGAAACGGTCGCAAACTATCATTTATTTGTAAGGTCTCAAGTATCGCAATTTGTCCCTGATAGCCGGTATCACCACACTTTGAACATGCATTTTTAACGTTATTAGCACTCTGAGCAGGGCGATAAAATGTTTGACCCTCATAAGGCTGTAGAGGTAGGTCAAACCGAGAGCGATCTGCTGGTGTGAGGGTGTAGGCTGTCTGACACCCATTACACAGTCGTCGGACAAATTGTTGACCAATAATACCAATCAGCGATCTAGTAATGGCATAGGGGGCAATGCCCATTTCTAATAATTGTTGTACGGCACTGATAGGGTCAGGAGCTGCCATTGTTGTGATAATTAGATGTTGTTTTTGGGCAGTCTTAAATACGGTTTCAGTTACCTGGTGATCATCTAGTGTGTCTAGCAAAAGAATATCTGGCTCTTGCCTGAGGCAGCTTGGCAATAGGCTTAACTGATCTCTGTCTGGCTGATATGGAGAAGACAGCACCTGAGTGCTATTGGCTAAGGTCTGGTCTATGGTTTCTTCAAGGGTAATGACTCGACAGTCGTCTGTTTTACGATCGTTTAGAAAGGCATATAGCATTGCTTTTTCTAAACCAGATGTGCCCGTGACTATTAGGACTCCGGATGAGCATGCGACCATGTTGCGGATGATGGATAAGTCAGCTGGGTTAGGGATGAGATCCGCCAATGATGTTGAACGTCTTATGTGATTTACCATTTTCAGTACAATCGCTTCCCCAAATCGGCTGGGAAGGGTATTAACTCTGATATCCATATCGCGCTCGCCAAAGATACGTCGAACATTGCCCGTCTGCGGCAAACGACGTTCTGCTATGTCTAGAGCAGCCATAATTTTTAACCGAGCCGTAATCGCTGGAATCAGCTTTTTAGGTAAATGACCGGTGGTTAAAAAGTCTTTTAGTTTTCCGTTTTTGCGGGCACGAATTCTTAGTCCCTGTTCCTGGGGTTCAAGGTGAAGGCTGGATACATTTTCTTGTAGTGCTTTAACCAGCAATTTGTTGACTATGCTAACAACTGGTGCGGCCCTTACATCTGGAGCAGCCGTGTCTAAATCATTGCTGGATTCATGCTCAACCGAGGGTTCGAACGCTATGTGTGCTTGGGTAATGGCTTGTGCGTCTGAATATTGCTCAAGCAGTCGCTGATAGTGCTCGGGTAGTATGCCTATATAAACCGTAGATATAGTATGCTCACGTAAAATGCGCGAGACAGCATCTCGGGCTATCAAATCATCTGGCTCCACCATCCCGATCACGATAGATGGGGCATGACCCTGGTTTTGACGTAGGGGGATAACTCGGTGATGCCGACATCTATCGATGGAAATAAAGCTATTGATGAGGGATGTGACCTGTTCTATGGAGACCTCGTCGTTAGTGAGTTCTATAAAATTGATGCCATATAAGATTCGGTGCTCTAGCAGGCGTAGCTTATGGTACAGCGCTCTCATGGGAACAGACAGCTGATGACTGAGAGATGACTCTACACTCTGGAGCAAAGAAGAGTTGTGTTGCCGAGAATTATTCTCTATCTCGTACATTTGTTCAAAATTTAGCCACCCTTCAGTGACTAGCCGCTGGCCAAATAGAGAGAGCTGTCTAGGGACATAGATTATAGGACAAGAAGGATAGAGATTCATGGCTCAGATGCCGCTAATGGTTGGAGAACATAGGACATTCTCGCTATCTTAATGACTAGCATCAGACATTAAAAACGTTAGGGGACTGATAAGATCATCTTGAACTGTTTACAAACCTCTGGCGAAGTTTGAAGAATTCTCTGTCTGCAAATATTTACTTTTATATTCCGGTAGCGTTTTGGCCTGACCAATTGCCAACATCCAGCGCTGAAAACTGGTCAGGGTTTGGCTTGGGAATGTATGCATGGACTGTGCAGACCTACTTAAGGCTGCGGGAAGCGGGATTTCATTGTCAGTTAACGCATCGGCTACCTGAGGAGGGAGTTGTTCTATTTCATGCAAACGCTGTGCGTGGGGAGACTATTCAGCCTGGCCCTAGACGATTGCTCATTTGCTTAAAAGCAGAGGCGACTTTATGCCCTCAAGCTCAGCTGCATGTGGTACAGAACCCAAGCGAGATATCTGAGTGGCTGGGTTGTTATTTTATACCCCATTGGCCCCAGCCAGGTCTTTTGCCACGGCTATCAGAGCGGCGAGAACGATTTGAAACGGTTGCATTTTTGGGCCATCGAAACAGTTTAGCGATTGAGTTAATGGAGCCAGGGTGGCCGCAACAGCTAAAGCAGCGGCATCTCAATTGGTTACCCGTTATTAACACCAATGCTTGGGATAAGCATCAATATATTGACACTCGCTGGAATGATTATCAACATGTTGATGTTATTGTTGCTGTCCGTCGGTTTTGTGAGCGGCGTCCTGGCTATCGGAGCAAACCTGCTACCAAATTGTATAATGCCTGGCTGGCGGGTGTACCTGCCATATTAGGTCAGGAGCTGGCCTATCGAGCCGAAGGACGACCGGGTGTGGATTATTTGGAGGCTAACTCTATGAACGAGGTGTTGGCTTGTTTGGATAAGTTACAACAGGATGTGGTTTTTCGGAAACGGCTGGTTAAAAAGGGACAGCTGCGGTCGATTCACTACACACCCGAGGTGATTACTCAACGATGGCAACAGTTTTTAACTCAGGTTGCTATTCCTGCTTATCATACCTGGTGTAGCCGCTCTCGCTGGCAGCATCAGGTGCAATCTGCACAGGCTAAATTGTTGAACTATTGCGATCGCACCGCTCGACGTCTAAGTCTTTAATTCTAAGACGGTAATACGGCTTTCTCCACTACACCATGTACTCCCCAGTTTCCATCAACCACCTGAGTTACCCCAAAATCCACTGCGACTGACATCAGCGAAATCGCTTCATCTTCAGACATGTCTTGGGTAGTCATTAAGAAGTGGCGCATTTTTCGAAACGCATCACGCATGGCCCCATCCACAGACGAGTTGTTATAAATGTCCTGCTGTGCGGTATCGCCTAGTTCCGCCAGGTAGTTGGCATAGCTGAACCCATGAACAACATACTCATTTTCCGTCTCTAGTAAAGGATAGTCCAAATCTTCGAGAACAGTGCCAGCTAGAGTATCTTGTTTATGAATAACAACCCTGATCACCCCGGTCATTGAAGTCTCAATAGCGGTTCCTGCCAGCTCTGAATCTCCTTGAGCTGCGTGGGGATCTCCCAAAGACAACAACCCACCTTCAACCGCAACAGGATAATACATGGTGGCACCCTTACCAATGCGCCAATTGTCAATGTTGCCGCCAAAGTAACCCGGTGGAATGGAATCTACAATATCTGCTTCTTGAGGTGCTAAGCCAATCACTCCAAAGTGGGGTCGGATGGGAATCCGAACGTTTTCCAATACCTCAAAATTCTTATCAATGGTGCTATGGTCTACCGGCACCCCAGGGTAGTCAATCGTTTCATGAACGACACCATAGGGATCTGTTTGAGGCACCCAGCGATAGTTGTAAACAGCTTCAGCCCAGTTCTCTTCTCCTGTGGCATCGACCTCATAGATCGTAATCACCTCACGAGGCTTAGGCTCTTCAATCATATCGTTGTAGTGATACCCCCACCAAGCAGCGGCGTTGCTACCAAAGGTTTTGCCACGATAGTCTGGGTTGCCACTGGGACGAGGGGCGGCATCTAAAATCTGTACTTCTAAAACATCCCCTGGGTCGGCATTGTTAATATAGATAGGACCGGTGAGGATATGTACACCAAAACCTTCACCAGCCCCTCGACCAAAGACCGACGCATCCATCGGGCCCGCCCCTCGACGATCAACGCCCTTAGCCTCTTCTGTCCAGGCAAAAACACTCTCTGCCCCTGAGTCTCCATTGACCATGCGCTCGGCATCATCGTTGGCATGGTGAGTTAAGGTTTCGACGGTGATGATATCTCCTGAATCGACCGTTAACTTGGGTTCTAGTGATTGGCTAAAGTATCCCCAGTGAACCGTGTCGGCATTGGCTGGGAGATAATGCTTTTTGTGACCAGCTGCAAATACCTGATCATAGTCCGAAAACAATCCACTAATAATCAAGACTGCAGCAATTCCAAGTAATCCATAGGACCAACGTCGCACCCAAGACCAGACCATCGAGACTCCTCACCGTTATTGAGCGATTTTGGCTGATTAAGCTGGCTACATCCTACGGGTGGGGCGTTAGACAGGTTGTGTCTCTTTATACCTTTCAATGATCTGAATCACTAAGGCTGGCTCAGCTGGAAAGGACTTTGCGATCCTACGGTTGTGTGATCGCTATCACTCAGTTTTCTCAGATACTCTCAGATTTGTCTTAAATGCTTTTTAGGTTTGAGTCAGACAGTCCTCAGCTATTTTTGGAATCCTTTCAATAGAGGTAAGACGGGCTTTATAGGCTGTCTAATGCCGGGTTAATAAAGGGTGAACAGTTTTCAGTATAGGAAACTGCTATCAGACTAAATTCTATAGATTTTTCATTTTAATGAGGTCTTATCACATGGTGATAGAGAAGAAAATTGAAGCCGTTGCGACTGCATACTTAAATCTCAAAATTCCCTATGACCAGGCTGACTCGTTGGTTTCAGAATTGTATGAACGCTATTCTCAATATAATTATGAGACCTTGGCCCAGTGGATTTTGGCCGGTGACGTGAGTTATGTGGATGGTAAACTCATGGTCGCTCCCTATGTTACTCCAGACGCATTGGACCTGGTTATTCTGGGAATGCGGGGAGCGGGCGGGCTCATGATTAAGGACCGTCGATATAAATTAAAGGTATATTCAAAGTGTTTTGTTGGATCTGAAGCTGTTGATTGGTTGGTGAAGAATCTTGATATCTCTCAGCAAGAGGCTGTATGCATAGGCAAGCGTTTGCTGTATCGAGGAATTGTTCATCATGTTTTGGATGAGCAAGACTTTAAGGATGACTATTTATTTTATCGCTTTTATGCAGATGAGTAGGATAGTGCCTTCTGAAGAATTAGATGAATGATGGCTAAACCCGATCAAAACTCATCCGGAGTAGAGCGCAATAAATGTAGCTTGGTCGGTTCTATACTGACAGCTTCAACGTAAGCCGATGTCAGGTAAGGACGGTACGATTCATCGTTCAGTAAGTAAACTTGTGCGTGGGCAATGGCAAGAGACACAATCAGATTAGAAAACAATTCTTCAACCTCATCAAAATTCTCGACAACATCACTATTTGGATTGGTTACACTCAAAACAACTCTGGTTAACCCTGGTGTATGGGAAAGATTTTCTCCCAAATAGAAATACTTTTCGGGTGTGGTCAGCCCTTGAAACGCAACTAACTGCTCTAAGGCAATGGGGCTCGCTACATCAGTAGCGCCGCCTAAAATCGCGACGGGAATCTGAATCTTGCCCATGCCGTTCTCTCCAAACAGGTTGCTTACAGGAGCTAAGGCAAACACATGACCCACGCGTTCATCAGCTAAGCTACCGTCTGTTAACTGTTGAATGGACGACTCTTCTAACTCTAACACCCGGCACTGAAGTAGGAGCGCAACATTAACGTTCTCAGGTGTAATGTCAGTGTCGAGATCGCACTGTTGCTGTAGACGGTCAATATCAACGGTAGCTCCTGCTGCTGCTAGAACGGTATATCCGCCAAACGAGTGGCCAATCAGCCCGATCCGATCGAGTTGAAGACGTCCCTGAAATTCGGTGTCGTTTTTCTGCTCTAAAGTATCGAGGAGAAACCGAATATCTAACGGTCGGTTAATAAATTCCATTGCCTCAAATGATTCTTGGTTAAGACCTGCAAGTAAATCATTCTGATAGGTTTTATTACTCCCCACATGTTCTGGCATGGCAACTACAAAACCATTGGCAGCCAGCTTACGGGCTGCCGTCACTGCTTCCGGATTGTTTCTGGTATCACCATAACCATGGGAGAGAATCATGACTGGAATGGGTCCCTGGACGATACTGAGATCGTCAGGCATGTAAAGATTAGCTGGATAGGTGCGATCTCGTTGGCTATCTTCCAGTATCAAGGACTGCTTTACGACATTAAATGGCTCGAATTCTGCCAAGTTTGGCAAAGCGCTATAGTCAAGGCTCGGAGCAGCGGCGGCAGCAGCTTCAGACAGTTGAGTAGCAGTATTGATTAGCTCATCCGTGGCCTCTAAGTTTGTTTTGGCGGTCTTAGCTAAGGTCAAAATCTGTTGTAAATCCAAGCGTAAACCACCGGTTGGATAATGGCGGATAAGGTTAATGGGGGATAGACCAGCCGGGTCAGCCGCCGCCAAAATGATGGCAGCTCGAATGGCCTGCTGGCCATTTTGACGGCCTTTAGTTTGGATTAATCTTCCGACTCTAGCTAGAATAGATTCGCCAATAGGCGAGTACAGCCATTGGGAGAGAATAAATGGATCACTTACCTGTTCAGGAATACCTGAACTCAACAGCTCTAGCGGAGTGCTCAAAACTCGTTGGAAATCTGGCTGTCTTTCTGATGGTATGGCGTCGATAAACGGTGCCAGTTCATCGTCCACAGTACCGTCTTCTGCAAATGCTTCTATCGATGAAGCAGGAATCACTCGTCCAAACGGGCCATAGTCCAAATAAATCTCGTCTGCCGCTTGCACCGGTAGCGAAGCTACTATGCCGGATAAAAGGCCAAGCGCTGTAGTCTGTAGGATTTGCTGAATTGACTTTGGGTAAGTACTTCTGCAAGTCATTTTTGGCATAATCTTTAAGCTTTGAAGTCTGGGGGCAAAAATTTGGTTTTTATTGCTTATTCTATTGGTAGCTACCGGTGGGTAACATATCCATTCATGGGTAATTCAATAAAAATGATGGGATACATCTGCCCAGCCAGGGCCTCTAAAATGGTGAGCACGGATGCGACTTCATTGACTGGAACAATATCGCCTCAATTGAAAGGAATGAACAATTAGACATGTAATGTGGAAAAACAAAAAAGAAGCGATAATCTCTCCGAAACTTCCTCCCATAAAGGGAATCATCAATAGCCTGAGCGCGATTAAAATCAGTAGTTTTTTAGGGTGAGGTAGAGCAGCTATATCGACGATACTTGGATCATTTTTCATTGATCATTGGGGTATTGGGTGTGAGCTGTAAATACAATCCTGGTACCACCAGCAGGGCAATCAGGGTGGCGGACAACAGACCAAAAATGATGGCCATACAGAGACCGAACCATTTAGCCTCACTAAATGCTAAGGGTAGCAGGCCAATGATTGTTGTTATGCTAGTGGTGAGAATGGGTCGGAGGCGATCGCTGGCCCCATGGGCGGCCGCGTAGCGCACATCTGAGCCTGCCTTGAGCTTAGCGTTCATGGTATCGACCATGACGATGGCGTCATTGACCACGATGCCGGTCAGAGCAATGACGCCGATCATGGCAGGAAACGAGAACGAGAGACCCAAGAGAAAAAAGCCGATAAACGTACCGATCAGGGCAAACACAATCG
>ERZ1740070.152-NODE-152-length-49525-cov-5.024257_pt1 | contig 49525 bp, 26 predicted proteins | sample MGYA00581734_ERZ1740070 | MGnify/ENA primary metagenome ERZ1740070 (study PRJEB43018, sample SAMN04849744) | marine metagenome | isolation source: floating plastic debris | place: Pacific Ocean | collected 2008-09-01 | study: EMG produced TPA metagenomics assembly... | reverse complement strand
TCAAAACGGCCAAAGGCTCTACTCGTAGCTGGTAGAAACTTCGGGCTCAAACCAGGGCAAATTATCATCCGGTCGCCATACCGGACTGAATGTCGGTGAATTGCTGCGGTCACTTCTTTGGCATTCTCCAGAAGCACAAGGTTACGATGCGCACAGACTGGCAAGCAGATTTGCCGTCGTCGCGGGGATCGGTGAGAATACCTGGCTCCCCTACAGTTACTGTGATTGGCTAAGTGAGAGGCGTGTTGGGAACACGTTAAAAGGCGGGCCATACGAGAACGAGAAGGAAAGATATCGCCGCATTGTCGATCTGGACCATGATTGGGGCGACGGGGTAACGGCGGAAACGGTTCACCGGTCCATCGACTATTTACTTACAACAAGCATGGACTCCGAATTCTGGAAGCGCGCACAACCAACCCTTCAAGATGAAACAACCGAGTAGTCGATGAACGCAAGTGGTGGAGGTCATGCAGCTTCTTAGTTGCAGGGACGCGCTCCTCGAGTGATAGATTTGGTGACAAATCCAAACGTCCGCTTTCACCCTCACAAGCGGTCTTACGGGAGCCTTGGAGGCCACGTTGAGAGTGGACTGGCCAACCAGCTGTTGGGTTTGATCGCGCTGCCTATGCGGTGATAACCCATGGACACGCGTTCAGCGTGACAGCGTGGTTGCTCTTGTTAGCAACGCAAAGCGTTCTCGGCAGTCGCGGGATTATCTCGTTGCACCGTCGCCCTGGTTGGGCCGGCGCCGTTAAAATCCCCGCGCCGCCTCAAGCTTGGCGAGAACGTCGTCCCAGCGCACCAGTTTGAAGTTTTGCGCCGCCGGGGGGTTCACGCCGTCTTGCGCGATGAACAGCCCATTGGGAAAGTCCGGCCCGAACGAGCGCGGCTCGAGCTCAATCCCGTCGGTTTCCTCCACGCTGCCAAACGCGCCCGGGGCGATGCGGAAGCGACCGACGGGAACGACGCCCGGCAGGCGATAGACCGCGTAGGCGTTGTCGCCCTGGCTTGAGGCGACGAGATAGCCCGCGTCCTCGCCCTCAGGCGCCAGAGCCAAGCCTTCCACGTCGGGCACCGTCAAGCCGGTGCCCGTCGGCGCGACCAGCTGCTTGTCCCCCGTCGCGATATCAATCGCCCACACGCCCGCGGCCTCTTCGCCGATATAGAGCGTGCCCGTGCGTGGATCGGCGACGCAGCCTTCGGGTTGGCTTGGCACGCGCGCCAGTTCGCTCGTGCTCGCTTGCATTTTGCCGCCGGTCACCACCAAGCGCGTTTGATAGATGACGCCGTTCTTGGGCGCGCTGAAGACAGGGATCGCCCCGTTTTCCCCCGGTGCGCCAAGGCAGATCCCGTAGCCTTCGCCCGGCCCCACCGAAACGCGGCCCAGTGCGCTGAGTTCGCCTGTCTCGGGACTCAGCACCGACACATGAAGATGCGCGGTCGCCAGATCAGAGCGGTCGCTGGCCACCACAAGAGGACGCCCCTCAATCTCGATCAGATCGACATTGTTGAGCCCCGGCGCCGCCAGAAAACTGAGCTGCTCGCCCGCCAGATTGTAGACGTAGAGCCCGCCCTTCTTGTCGGTCCCGACAATCAGGCTTTTCGCCGGATCAGACGCGTTGCGCCAGATCGCCGGGTCGTCGGCCGCGTCTTCGTTCACCGTGCCTACGGGCACCGTTTCCGCGCGCGCGACGACGCTGACCGCCGGGTCGCCGCCGGGGATCGAAGCGCAAGCGGCCACGATCCCCAAAGTCGCGAGAGTGAAGGTATGAAACGATTTCAGCATCAGTTCCGACCCTTCCTTAGAACGTCAGCCTGAGGCCGCCCTTCATCGTCCAATTGTATTCCTCATACTGCAAAATGTTCTGGCGTCCGCCCAAGCGGTTGAACGCAAAGAATTCCGCGTTGTTGATGTTGATCCACTCGAAGTACACCTGAACGTTATCGGTTGCCTGATAGCGCGCGGTGAAATCGATCTGGAACAGGTCATCAACGATGCGATCGAAATCGGCGCCATCCGCGTTGATTTCATCGAGGAAACCGTCGCGATAGGTGCCGGCCAAGCGCAGGTTCAACCCGCCTTTCTCGTATCCCAGAACCGCGTTGAACGTGTGTTCGCTGGTCGCGGGCAAAGTGATATCGCGGAACGTCGGCGTAACCGACGGATCGCCCACCGGCCCATCAACCACGCTGCCGGTCGCATCGGTGTAGGTGTAATTGCCCTGAACCAGCAATCCGTCGAGGAAGCCGGGAAGGAAATCAAGTTTCTGGGCGACGCTAAGCTCGAAGCCAAAGATCTCGGCGCTCTCGCCGTTGACGAAGCTTTCGCCCTCATCGAAGTCGAAGCCCAGGAAGGGGCCCGATTCAAAGGTGATCCCCACAAGGTAATCCTGCAAATCCTTGTAGAAGAACGCCGCCGTGATCGCGCCGTTATTGGTCATGTAATATTCAATCGTCGCATCGAGGTTCCACGCGGTCGTCGGCTGCAGGTTCGGGTTGCCGATGGTGGCTTCGTTGTCCTCGTTAAATTCCACACGCGGGGCGAGCTGTTCAAAGTTCGGGCGCACCAGACTGCGATAGCCCGCCAGACGCATCACCAGATTGTCTTGCGCGGCGTAGCGGATGTTGAGGCTGGGCAACCAGTGATCGTAATCGCGCTCAAAATTCAGCGGCGTGACAATCACCGTATCGTCGGCCGCGATGGTTCCATCGGGAAGCGTCTGGTCTTCTTCGAACAGCGAGGTGTTGAAACCGTTGAGCGTGTTGTCCGTGCGTTCGTAGCGAACGCCGCCGATGACCAGCAGATCGCTCGATTCCCAGCGGGCCAGCAAATAGCTGGCAAAGCTGACATCCTCGACCGAGTAATCGGCGTTGGCGCTGTCGCTTGCGCTGTCGATCGCGATCAGATCAAAGCTGGCCTGGTTGGCGAAGAAAAAGTCGCTCGCTTCGGTCAGACCGGGCAGCGGAGCCAGATCGGCCAGCGTGTTGGACGGCCCTTCGCCCAGCACATCGGCCAGCGCGTAATCGTCGCGCTCGTAGAATTCGATGGTGCCTTCAAATTGCTTTTCACGGAAACGCGCTTTGGCGCCGCCCTGAATGGTCAGCACGCCGCCATCCATGTAGATGTCATAGCCAAGGTCGAATTGGCCGGCGAATTCCTCGTCCTCGGCGTCTGAAAGCGCGGTCAGTTCCACCTCGTCCAGCTCGTACACGGCGGGGTTGAAGAAGTCCGGGTTGCCGGCTGCGGTGAAAGTCGGTCGGCGAAGATCGGTAAAGTCGTACCCGATGCTAAGGCCGGTGTCTTCAAACTCCGCCGCGAACACGGTCGGGTCGACCGAACCGTTTTCAAACTCGGTCGATTTGGCCCAGCTGACCGAATATTCGGCGTTCAGATTGCCCCAGTTGCTTTCACCCCCGAAAACCAAGGTGCGGATGCGTTGGCGTTCAAAGCGATCCTTCACGTCGCGCTCGGCTTCGATGGCTGCGTCCGTGTCGTCGAATTGCGGGTTGGCGCTGGTGCCCGAGACATTGGCATCGCCAAACTTGGTGACAAGGCGGCGACGAAATTCCTGGTCGTCAAACTGGCTCCACACGCCTTTGAGATAGAGCTCGGTGCTGTCGCCCACGCGCGCGTCAAAGCCCAGCGTCGCGCTGATCCGCTCGCGGTCCACCAGATAGTCGCGATACTGGACTTCTTCGGCGTAGATCTGGCCGTCTTCAAGCTGCCAGTCATCGGCTTCGATATTGTCGGTCTGAAACTCGCGGTCGTAATAGGAGATGCCGCCGGTCACGCCGAAATTGTCGCTGAGCTTGACGGCGAAGTCCGCGCTCAGATCCGCGGTGAATGTGTCGCGCAGCGCGTTATTGCTGCCGCCGATCTTGGTGACGAAAAGGTCCTTCTTGCGGTCAAACGCGCTGGTGGTCTGAATTTCAATCGATGCGCCGATTGTGTCGGCGTCCATATCCGGCGTCAGCGATTTCTTGACTTCGATGCTCTCGATGATCTCGCTGGAGACCACATCCAGCGCGACCGCGCGAATATCGCCTTCGGGTGCAGGGATGCGCACGCCGTTGAGAGAGGTGGCGTTGAGGTTCGGGTCAAGGCCGCGCACCGCGACAAACCGGCCCTCGCCCTGGTCGTTGAGGACGTTGATACCCGGCAAGCGGCGCAGCGCTTCGGCGACGTTCTGATCGGGGAACTGACCAATCGCATCGCGCGTCAGCACATCGGACACGACGTCCGAGGCGCGCTTGCGCGACAGGGAGGTGGCTTGCGCTGCGATTTGCCCGATCACGAGGAGCGATGAGCCCGCTTGCCCCAAGTCGAAGGCGCGAACAACGGTCCCTTCGGCGGGGACGGTGATCGTGAACTGAACCGGGTCCGCGCCGATATAGCTTGCCACGATTGTGTATTCGCCTTCGGGCACGTCGTTGAAGACATACGATCCGTCGCGGCCGGTCACCGCGCGGCGATCAAGCTCCAGAATGCGGATTTCCGCGGCGCGCAAAGCGTCAACATCGGTTGCGTCGGATACGGTTCCACGAACGTCACCGGCAAAAGCGGGTGCGGTGACGCTGGCCGCCACGGCAAGCGCGGCGGTGGCGGAAAGAAGACGAATACGCTGCATGGAAAGAACCCCCTAGGATTGGTCAGAACGCCTGTTCTGGAAGGGGCCAATATCGCGTCGTTCTTACGCGCATGCGTCGCGGCGATAACAGTCCGCTTACAGCGCGATAACGAAACGCTTACACTTGAAGGCAATCCGTCATTGCATCGTCACACTCGCCGCAACGACGCCTTGGGATTGGGGGAGGCGACGTTGCGGCGATAGATCACAACTGGCGCAAGATGACGGGGTCCTTGATCTTGTCGTCCGCCGCCAGCAGCACCGCTTTGGAGAGGATAATCGACAGCGTGCGATCCCCTTCAAAGGGCAGCCAAATCTTGCCTTGCTTCCGCGTGTTGGCGGGCACGATGCAAAGGTGACGGCCGGAACGCGAACACGCGCCCGATCCCAGGTGGATCTCATAGACATGCCGTGTCCCTTTCACGACGAGAGACTTCTCGTTGAGGGAAAGTTTGTCCGCGATCGCCAGGCGCGGGATGATCCGCTCCAGCATAGCGTGACGGCGCTTGCCGGATTCGACCAGTTCGGCGGTGTTCGTGCGATACCAGTACTGGTTCGCGTGGCCGCCCCATTGGCTGGGATGCGCCGCGTCGCCGCCGCGGTCGAGCCAGTTGGGATCAGCCGCGATTGAGGCAACCGCGGTAAACAGGTCGCAGCTGCGCATGACTTCGGAGAACACGACGGGCGAGACTTCATCAAGCGCAATCGCTTCGCCGACTTTGGGACCATAGGCGCTGTCGACAGCGCCTTCGGGCGCTCGGTAGAAGGTGACGCGGTCGGTCTGCACAAAATTGTACGATCCGCTGGGGCTGGTTTCGGGATCGTCGCCGCCGGCGCCCTCCACCCAATATTCCGCGACCAAATTGTGTTCGGGCAAGAACAGGTGCCAGGGTTCGTCGTTGGCCTGATCCACCCACATGCGCGCCGTCACGGTCCAGCCGTTGATCCGCGCCAGCGTCATCGCCTGATGCTGCTTGAGGATGTGCGCGGCCCAGCGGTTGGTGTAGCTGCGCGTGGCGCGCTCGGCGTCGGTCAGCGCGTAGACCTCGCGCCAGACCTGCGCGAACGGCTGCGTGATCTCAAGCTCTTCCAGCCGGTCGCGCCAGGCCTCGATAGTCTCAGCCTCGCTGTCCATCGGGTGCCACAGGCGGATGGTGGCCTGCGCCAGATCAATGGGCTCGCCCGTTATCGAGACCAGCGTGTCGCCGCCCACATCAGGCAGCGCCGGGAGCTTCGCGCCATCCGCGCTTTGGACCAACCACACCAGCCGCCGGGTAAACCCGCGCATCAAGGGGTGTTCCAGATAGCGTTCGCGCCAATCGTCAAACGCCCATTGGCGATCCTGCACGTAGAGTTTCTGAAGGCGCTGCGGCTGGATCGAGAGGTCGGCTTGAAGCTCTTTCAGATCGGCTTTCGCTTCCTTCAACCGCTCCTTTTCTTCCTTGATCGCCGCGGTGGGCGATTTAACCGACTTGCCGTTCGCGTTGGTCCATTCCAAACGCGCCTGGCTGCCATCGGCGACCAACCTCGCGCGGCCGTTCTCGAACGCGATTTCGCGCCCGCCGTTGCGGTCAAGATCGTGGGTCGGAACGGTCGTTTCGTCCAGGTCCGCGCGCGCAATCCCCGCTGCCTCAGCCGCTTCGTTAAGCGCCTTGTCGATCTTCTTGCGGATCTTGGGATATTTGGTCCGCGCCAACACACGCGCGAGGAAGGGAACACCAGCGCCATCAGGCATATTCGCCAGCGCCCACACGCACGCGTTACCCAGCTTTTCGTTTCGAATGCCGATCCCAGGATTGGTGACGTAGCACCGCTTAAGAGCGTAGTCGGCGAGCGCGTGACCCAACGCATCGCTGGGATGATCAGCGGCGAGGTAGATAAAGGCGCGCATGGTGCCAAGGCCCATGAACGTGACCGAGGAGGCGGGCTCGTACTTCTGGAGCAGGGGCATCAGGATCGCCTGAAGCTTGTCGGCTCCGTGGCGTTCGATAATGGCGCGAGCGGTCTTGAGCCACTTTGCGGTGGGCGCGGCCTTGGACGCGATCGAATAGGCTTCAGCGTGGATCTCACACCAAAGCGCGTCGAGCTCTTCGGGCTGCTCCATCACGACTTTGTAGAAGTCCTTGTAGAGCGTGAGCGTTCCAGCGGGCCGGTAGCCACCGGTTTGTTTCAGCCCCGCCTCCGCGCCCGCCAGCTTTTCAAAGCGCTCGTGTTCGAACAGGCCGTTATCGCGCGCGAAGAACGAACGGCGACGCGGGCTCTCCGGCTCGGCTGGCTGTTCGCCTGCGCGGGTCGTGAAGCGCTGCGATGGCCGCTGAACGCCTGGCGCCTCGTCTGTGAACTCTCGCAAAAGCTTGTCGACCAGACCGAAGAACCCCCGCACGTTGCTTGACCCGCCGCGCGGTCCCCGGTCGCGCTCCGGCCGAACCCGTTCGCTGCGCTGCGATGGGCCATCCGACATTGGCTGCGAGGCCCGCGACCTTTCGCCTTGCGTATCGCCCGCAGGCGGCGTCAGCGGGTGCTTCACCCGAATGGCCGCGATGCGCGCAGGCCATTGCTTGCGGTAGTAATCGTTGGTGAACGCCGCACCCAGCTTTTCCAAGGCGGCGTGGGTCTTGGGCGCGTGATGGTTCGCCAGCGTCCATTCAACCGAGGCAAGCAGCCGGGTCGATTCCCTCGGCGCGTGGTTCAGCGCAAACGCCATCGGCTCATCCGCCAGATGCATGCGCCGTTTTTCAAGATCCTTGAGGATCTGCGCCAACGTGCTTTCAAGCGAGGTGTGCTCGTTCGATACGGTGCCATTGGGGACGGAAGTGGCCGCATCCAGACCGATTGTGCGAACCCCGCGCGCGTTGCGCAGCGCGGACACAAAGGCCTGACCCAACCGTTCGCGCGGCAATTTTGTAAGCGCGACATATTCGGGATGCTCCAGCGGCTTGTGCACCGTTTCGCGATCATCAAGCAGCGCGGTCAGCAGGGGCCGCCAGTCCTCGTGCGCCTGCGACAACAGCGCGGCGCGTTTTTCCGCGCGCGTGGCCATTTCCTGCTCAAAACGCTTCAGAGCCGCGCTGCGACTTCCACTTCCCGCCACGCACAAGGCCTTAAGCAGCGTGTAGTCGGAATACTTGAAACGCCCGGCTCGCCAATCGCTGCGCGATTTCGCTTCGGCGGCGTCGAGGTGCTCTATCAGGCTTGCGAGACGGCTGGGCGTCGCAAGGGGGTGATCGCCGGGCACGGTGAAATCCGGCCCAAGAAACTGGCGCGCCGAAGTGATGTAGGGCCCGCCCCCAAGATATTGAGCGCACAGCGCCCAGGCGCGGATCATCCGCATCTTGGCGTCATCATCGAACACGGCCTCGATCGGGCGATAGATCGAAAGCAATCGCTGGCACCCTTCCCACACATCGAACCACACTCTGGGCGCGGGCGGTTCATGCCCGCGCAGGCTGTCGCTGATCGATGAGGCGACAGCCCCGCGTTCAATCGTTTCAGAGATAAAGCTGGCCGGATCGCGCTCCAGCGCTTCGCGCCGCAATTCGCGCCCGGCCTCGGTGTGAAGAAAATCGTATCCCTGTTCCTTGAACCCGGCCAAAAGCTCACGAAGCTCGCGATTGCCCGGATTGAGGATCGCGCCCAGGAACGCGGCCTGCGCCGCGTCGGTGATCGCGTGCCCGTGGCGATAATCCGCAAGGAAGCGGTCCGCGTCAGTGGGAGAGGCGTTGGGCAAAGGAGCGCTGGCCATGATCAGCCTCCCTGCAGCGGCGTGAGGAGCAGGAACGTCGCCGCGCCGGTGCCCGCGACATCCACCTCTTCATCAAGGTCTTGCGCTTGTTTGTCGTCCAGCAACACGAACAGACGCTGCGTCTCAAACGCTTCGATCGCGGTCTTGAACAGACGTTCGATCTTCGCCGATTGATCCAACGCGCTGCCGCCGAACAGGCCGAGGCTGGCGCTGCCCTTCGCGTTCAGGGTCTTTTCTACGGAGCCTTCACCCGGGCCGCCGCGCCGCGCGCTGACGAACGACTTTACGCCTTGGTCGCGTTCTTGCGCCGCGCGCCATTCCAGTTCGACCCGCATTTGGATGAGTTCGCGCACCGAAATGCTAAGCTTCGTCGTTTCGGCAGGGCCCACTTCCTGCGCTTTCGCGCCCGCAATCTCATCAATCAGCAACATCTTTATTCTCCCGCAATAGAATGCGAGAACTAAAGGGTGTTGCTTGAGAATTAGTTGATATTTCTGTCAAAAAACCAACCAATTGGTCAGTAGATCAGCGGCTGAGAGAAGCCTCCAAAGAAATGTATCGTCCTAAAGCTGAGCGAGAATGACCGGGTCTGTTATCGTGTCGTCGGCGGCCAGCATCACGGCCTTTGAAAGGATGATCGACAGCGTCCGATCCCCTTCGAAGGGAAGCCAGACTTTGCCTTTGGCGGGCGTCGTCTTGGGCACAATGCAGATGTGCCGCCCGTCGCGCGAACACGCGCCTGAGCCCAGATGAATGCGATAGGTGTGCCGTGTGCCCGCGACGATCAGATCTTTCTCATCAAGGGTCAGCCTGTCTGCAATCGCGAGCCGAGGAATAATGCGTTCCAACATGGCGCGCCGGTTTTGGCCAGAGGCCACAAGGTCGGCCGTGTGGGCTTCGCGCCAGTATCGATCCGCGTCCTGGCTCCATGGGCTGGGATGCGAGGCGTCTTGCCCGCGATCCAGCCAGCCTTCATCGGCGGCAATCGAAGCCACCGCTGTAAACAAATCGCATGCGCGCATGACTTCGGAAAAGACCACCGGCGGGACCTGTTCCAGCGGGATCGGATCGCCTGTGCCCGGCCCCTGCGCGCTGTCCACCGCGCCCTCGGGCGCGCGCTTAAAGGTCACTCTGTCGGTGTTCACATACAGATAGGCCAGGCTTTCGCTCGTTTCAGGATCGTCCCCGTCCGGCCCTTCGTCCCCTTTTTCCGCGTCCATTTTTTTGTCATGCATTTGCATATTCCATGGCCCGGCATTTGGGTGATCCTACCACCTTCGCTCGGTCACCGTCCAGCCGTTGGCGCGCGCCAGCGCCATCGCTTGGGATTGCTTGAGGATGTGCGCGGCCCAGCGATTGCTGTAGATCGCGGTTTGGCGCTCCGCCTCGGTCAGCGCGTACACCTCGCGCCACCCTTGCGCAAAAGGCTGGGTGATTTCGAGCTGTTCGAGGCGATCGCGCCACGTCTGGATGGTGGCCACGTCGCTGTGCATGGGATGCCACAGGCGGATGGTTGCGCCCTCTAGCGCCAAGGGTTCGCCGGAAAGCGCGCACAGGCCATCGCCCGTCGCATCGGGCATGGCGGGCACGGGCGCGTGGCCTTCGCGTTCGACCAGCCAGATCAAGCGCTGAACAAAGCCGCGCAGCAGCGGTTGTTCAAGATAGCGTTCGCGCCACAACTCGGCAGGCCACGCGCGGTCCTGAAGATACAGCTTTTGCAGACGCTGGGGCTGGATCGACAGGTCCGCTTGCAGCTCTTTCACTTCCGCCCGGACCTCTTTGATCCGATCCTTCTCTTCCTTCATCGCCTTGGTCGGCGATTTGACCGTCTCGCCATCGGCGTTCGCCCATACGACGCCGGCCTGGCCGCCGCTGGCGACCAAGGTTGCGCTGCCGTTTGCGAATTCGATCCGGCGTTTCCCGTCGCGATCGAGATCGTGCGTGGGCACCGTGGCCTCGTCCAGATCGGCGCGGGTGATGCCCGCTTTTAGGGCGGCGTCGTTCAGCTGTTTGTCGATGCGCTTGCGGATCTTGGGATATTTGGTGCGCGCAAGGATGCGGGCCAGATAAGGCACGCCTCCCCCATCGGGGAAATTGGCCAGCACCCAGACGCAGGCGTTGCCAAGCTTTTCGTTGCGCATCCCGATGCCCGGCTCGGCGATATAGCATCGCTTGAGCGCGTATTGGACCAAGACCGGGCCGATTTGCTCTGGGGGCAGGAACGCGGCCGTGTAGATCAGCGCGCGGATTTGCTTGTCGCCATAAACGCCAAACTCGCTGTAGGCGGGCGCTTTTTGAACGGTGATGGCCCGCGTGCTCTTCAGCCATTCCTCGGGCGGCACACGGTCAAAGACGGCTCGCGCCGATTTCATCCAGCTGGCGGACGGCGCGGCTCCATTGGAAAGCGTGGCCACCAGTCCCGACATTTCTTTCATGGCGCCCGGATGCCGCTCGACCATGGGGCGCAGCGCTTCGCGATACAGATAAAGATGCGTCGCCAAACTGACGAGCGAGACCGCCTCGTGCCAGGTGAGGATGTTGTCCCGGTCAAACGCTGAGGGAAGTTCCAGCCGCGAAAGCTCACGTTCGAGAAGATCCATCAGCTGAGCTGCGCCCTCACCCGCTTCTTGCGCGGCGTAAAGCGACTGGTAAAGCTCTATAATCTTTGCCAAAAATCCATCATGCGGCTCGCAATAGAGCCGCGGCTCAAACATGTTGGAATAGTGCCCCGCAAAACTCCCAGTAGCGCGATGATCGCCAACTTCGAAAAGCGGCAATTCGATAGCTTGCAAAGCGGGAATCTCATCGGGCGCCGAAACCACTCCAAGCGCTTGCTCAAACGGTTCGCGCCAACCTGAAAACGCCTCGTGTTGAACGAGCTCTCGCATCGCCCGCACCGTTTGGCCCTCGGGATACTCCGAAACCGTTTTCAGCAGCTCTCGCAAGGTCGATTTGTAAGGCAGATAGTAAGCGTGGCCATCCTTTTTGTGCAGCAGCTTGGCCAGCTTCGCATGCGCGGCGTCTCGATCTTTCATCGTGTGCTTGAACCGCGCAATAAAGGCGGCGAGCGCGTCGAGGAAAACCGATGGCCCATCATACGCGCTGCAATCGTGTGCCCAAGTGCCGTTCTTGCGCCCCAAGTGCTGAAAGCTGCGCAGAGAGTCCCCTTCGAACACCAGATCAAGCAAGTACTGCAACGCCGCGCCGCGCTCCGCCGGGCTGCTGTTTATCACCGCATCCACCGCCGGATTGCGCCCTTTGGCCAATTTGTAGAATTGGATGTGGCTTTCAAACGCGCTTTCAAGCGCTGCGCCAAGAGGGTGCGGTGCCGCCTCAACGATGACACGACGCTCTTCCAAAAGCTGCTCGGCTAAGGTGTCCTTGTCATTAAACGCAGGGATTGCGTCACGACCAAGGCCGGTAGCGCGAAACCACTTTGCAAGATCCCGGTGCAGCAGAGGCGCGTGCTCGGCTTTCGAGCGATAGCCTGCGTCAACGACCTCGCCTACGGCCTCAATCAGCTTGGGATTGCCGGTTGCTATGGCCCGCTCAACCAAAGGTGTCAGGAACCATGTCCCTCGTCTGGCGCCAAGAAACACATCGGGAGCCAGCGTTCGCGCAACGCGCAGCGTGTTGAGATAATCGTCGTCGGTCAAATCCCAATCGCGTTGGCAATTGTAGAGCTTGTCGGTGAACGCGGCGAGGACCATGGCGTATTGCGCCGCCAAGGTATCATACCCAGGCAAATCCTTGGGATCGAATAGAAGAAGGCCGGAGTACAGCGCCGCGGCTGCTTGTTCGTCGCTGAGCCCCGCGACATGATGCCCACAGACCCGGTCGACCATGTCTTGATGCGCTAACCCGCTGGCCATCCAGCCTTTCAGATCAGCCTTCAAGGTCCGAGCTATGGAAGAGACGCTTGGCTGCCCAAACGCGTTCGCGCCCAGTTTGCGCAGCATTGAATTGAACATATTCATGTCGTTGCCCCCACAGCAGGTCGAGAAGCCTTAGGATATCAGGGCTTTAAAATTCCTTGAGAGAGTTGGACTTTCCCACACCATTCGCTGGCGCGCTGCGTTGAAACAATCCACAAAACCGCATGGACAGCCAGAAAGCGGCTTAGACATGACCCCGGGCCAAGACGGTCGACAGTCATTCCATCCGTGAAACGACGCGGACTGCTGTGGCGCTGAGGTCACGACTTTGTTTGGTCACGAAACTGCCATCGGTGTGACACCCTCCCGAAAACTGCATGTAAAAAACGCCGCCTAGGTGAACTCAGGTGTTTGTGGGCGTCGCCCAGAACACACGGGGGGAAATCTAGGAGATTCCAATGGTCAAGTGTTTGTTTACCGCGAAGTCGGCGCTTCTCGTCGCTGCAAGTGTCCTTCCCATGCAAGCTGTCATGGCTCAGGGGAGCCCCGATGAGACGCCTGAGACGGACGAAAACGTCATCGTTGTTAGCGGTTCGATCGTCCAGGCTTTGCAAAGCTCGATCGGAGAAAAGCGCCGGGCTGTGAACGTAACCGATATCGCATCATCAGACGATGTGGGCCGTTTTCCGGATGAGAACATCGCCGCCGCGCTGACGCGCTTGCCCGGTGTTGCGACGCAGGTTGACCAAGGCCAACCACGCTACATTCAGGTGCGCGGCGCTCCCAACCGGTGGACCTCGGTCAGCATCGACGGCATTCCGCAGACCGGAACCGACGAAGGGCAAGCGGGGCGTGCGTTCCGCTTTGATGCCGTTCCAGCGGTTATCCTCTCGCAGCTGCGCATCAACAAGTCGCTGACGCCTGATATTACGGCCGAAGCGGTCACTGCGAACGTCGATCTCATCACCTTCTCGCCGCTTGAACAGGAAGGGATCAGCATCAACGGCGATATCGGATATGGCTTTATGGATCTGGGCAATGGAGAACAACGCCAAGGGTCGCTGCGGGCGAGCTATTCCGAAGAGACTTGGGGCATCACGCTTGGCGGTTCGCATTATCGCCGGGAGCAGGTTACCAACACGAACGAGGCCAACTACCGCGAAGTCGATGGCGTCATTGTGCCGCAGGATTTCGACTTTCGGACCTATTTCACCGACCGTGAAACCAACGGCGCTTATGGCACGATTGAGTTCAAGCCGGTTTCTGGCCAGCGCTTTTTTGCCACGGGTATCTTCACGCAGTTTCTCGATTTCGAGCAGCGCAACCAGTACGAGTTCGAGCTGCGTACCGGTGTGGGTACGCGCACTCCGACCGAAGGGGAACTCTTCGGGGTGGAAGTGGAAGGCGCGTTTAACGACGCTACCTACCGCAACGAAAACATCATCGGCCTGATCGGATCAGATCTGGAATTCGACGATTGGGGTCTTTCGTTCCGGCTCGGCTATACAAACACACTCAACACAACGCGTCTTCCGTTGACGCTTACCGAGACGGCCCGAATCGACGATGTCTCGCTGACGTATGAGCGCAGCGATCCGCGCTTCCCGCGTATCACTGGTCTGTTCCGTACCGACAGTGACGGCCTTGTGGACGGCAATTTCGTTAATCCGCGTTTCGGCACCCCAATCACCTCGCTGGATCAGCTCGAGTTTACCGGCTTCAACTTCATCCTGCCGATTATCACGCGCAGCGAATCCGACGCCTACACCGCGCGCCTCGACACCTATAAAGAGTTCGACGATTTCACGATCCGGGCTGGCGCGATGTATCAGCGCCGCGAAATCGCGGGCAACATCTTCGGCGACGTTGATATCGTGCCGCTTTCGGTGATTGGACAGGACGCCAACGCCTATCTCACCAATCAGCCGTGGGATAACAACTTCAACACCGGAATTCCGTTCACCTACACCGCCAACGAACAGCTCAACATCGATCAGGAACGCCTGCTTGAGCAGGCCGGTATCAATCTGGCTGAGCTCAACGCGCCGTCTTCGCTCTTCGATCAGGAGGAAACGATCATCTCGCCTTATGTTATGGGTGAGTTTGATTTCGGCGCGCTACGCGTGGTCGCCGGGGTGCGCGCTGAATACTACGACAACACCGTTTCGGGCTTCAGCGATGCTGGGGGCGTCCAAACCCCTTTGAGCTTCCAGCAGGATTTCTTCGACTTCTTCCCCAGCGTGAACCTTACCTATGAGATCACGCCAGACCTCCTGCTGCGTTTCGCTGGCACGCGCGGCACCGCCCGCCCGGCTTACGCTGCGGTCCGGATCGGATCATCGATTGATGATAACGAAGAGACGATTGATGCGGGTAACCCCGAGCTGATCCCTGAAAAAACCTGGGGTCTTGACGGTAGCCTTGAATACTACTTGCCATCAAACGGCATCGTGTCGGTCGCGGTGTTCAGCCGCTTTGTAGAAGACGTGCTGTTCGCCAGCAGCTTGCCCGTCACATCCGATGCCTTTGACACCGACCAGTTTGATCGCACCGGCTATCTGCTCGATGCCCAGTTCAACGGCGAAAGCGGCACGGTGCTTGGGGTTGAGTTCAACTTTGAGCATCAGTTTGACTTTCTGCCAGGGGCCCTCAGCGGGTTCGGTTTCCAGGGCAACCTGACGCTTCTCGATGGCGAGTTTGATGCGATTGATGAAACCGGCCAACGGGTCACCAGTCCGTTCCAAGGCCTATCTGATACGATCGTCAACACATCGATCTTTTATGAAAAGTACGGTGTTTCGGCGCGCGTCGCCTATCAATGGCGTTCAGACTTCATCGACACAATCGGCGGTCTTGGCATCGGCGATGGCGATGGCCGCGGAGCGTTTGAGAACCTCGACATCACATTGCGCTATCAGGTGAACGACAACATCGCTTTGTTCGCTGATCTCGCCAACGTGACGAACGAGGTTTACACCGCGTTCCAGGGCACAACCGACTTTCCGGTTGAAGTCGAACAGATTGGATCGCGCTACCTGTTTGGTGTGCGTTTCGATTTCTGATCCAGTCGAGCCGGAGGTTGATCATGCGTGGTTCTTTCAAAATTCTCGCTGCATTCGCGGCGGCTTCAATCGCTTGTGGTCCGCTTTCGGCTCGCAACATCGTGGTGACCAACGATGACGGGCTAACCAGCAACGTTGTCGCGCTTCATGACGCGCTGACCAAGGCTGGTCACGACGTCATCATTTCGGTGCCTTGCACCAATCAAAGCGGGATGGGCGCTGCGCTTCAAATTGCGCGCCCGCTCACCCCGCTTACCGCGCCGTGTCTTAACGATGCGGCGAAGCCCGGTGATCCGGGCGCTGGCCCAATGACCCGCGAAGGCCTTCGCGAAGGCGACTTTCACTATGTGAACGGCACCCCGGTCATGGCGCTGATGTATGGCCTCGACGTTTTGGCCGCGAAGCGCTGGGGCAAGGCGCCTGATCTTGTCTTGTCTGGCCCCAATGAAGGCCAGAATGTCGGCGCAATCGTCATCAGCTCAGGAACGGTAAGCGCGGCGCAGCTGGCGGCGCTTCGCGGCGTGCCAGCAATAGCTCTCAGCGCTGGGAGCAACTCGGAAGCTGAAACCCTTGATAACCCGGTATCGCTTGATGTTGCGCGGCGCACAGTCGAATTGGTCGCTGCGCTTGATGCGCGAGCGGGGGAAGGCGCAATGCTGCCTGAGGCGTTTGCGCTCAATGTCAATTTTCCCGACCAACCGGCTGAGGCGCAATGGCGAGAAACCCGCATTGGTACTTTCAACGCCTATTCCGTGCGATTTACCGAAGATATGGCCGCCGAGGCTTCGCCAATGATGCGCGCCATGGCTCAAAGCCGAGGGCAGGAAATCCCCGCGCTTCCAGGCCTGAACTTCGGGTTCAACACCGCCGAGCCTTCACCGGATCAAACAAACGATGAAAGCGTGGTTTTTCGCACGCATATCGCGGTCAGTCCGATGCAGGCCGGTTTGGCGCATAGCGGCGACGCGGAAGACATCGTCCGCTGGCATCTGGGCGAGCTTTTTTCGAACGACGAAGAATAGCGAAACGGCCCAGTATCCTCGCCTAAAAGGCCTAGTGCGGGTCGGACGACTGCTTAGCGACCTTCGCCGACCAGCGTGAACGGCGCCCATACCGCTGGATGAGCGGCTTCGAGCGCGAGGTTGCCGCGTACCTCGCGGATGGCGGCTTGCAGCGCCTCAGCGCGCGGCGTTCCGGCTTTGACGCGCTTGAGCATCTCGACGGTCAGAACCGGAGCGATATCATCGAACACGGGCCAATGGCTTACCAGCAGGCTTTGGGCGCCAGCGTAGAGAAAGGCCTGCGCCAATCCGGACAGTCCGGTTTCGCCAAGATTGCCCGAAGGCGAAGCGGTGTTGCAGGCTGACAGGATCACCCATTCGGCCAAGCTAAGGTCAAGGCCAAGCACTTCGGAAGCGGCTAGGTAGCCATCGTCTTCAGGCCGCGCTTCTAGAGGTGGGGTGAACACCAGGCCCGGCTCGGCCGCCGCTCCACTTTCCTCGCTGGTAAAGCCATGCGTGGCGAGATGCAGAACGCGCGTGCGCGAAAGATCAGCGGTGCGGATTGCTCCTTCGGTCATGCGCTCGTCCAGAAACAGCGCGCTTTCAGGGGCGCCGAGCGCTTGGCGCACCTGTTCCAACTCACCGCGTGTGCCGGGCAGCGCTGCCAGCTTGCGCAACGCTTGAGGGTCCATGAGCGGCGCACCAAAGGACCCACGCAGTTCACCGACAAAGCCCGAGGCGTCAAGCGAAGTCAGCGTGGCGCTGCGGGCTGATCGCGTGCTGCCAGCCCCTTCCAAGACCGGCGCGCCAAAACCGACAAAGTCCCCCTCCCCCGCCTGTTCAGCACGCGCTGTGTACTGCCGAAGATAAACCAGCGATTGCACTGATGGCAGTTGCACCAGCGCGTACCGATCACCGAGCCAATCGGTACCGCGAAGCACTTCGGGATCGTCTGCGTCAGCTCCTTGCGATGGCGCGGTAGAGACAAGCACGCCCAATGGCAGGCGGGATAACGCGCCATCAGCGATCAAATACACGCGTGACTTGTACTTGATGGATTCTTCGACAGGGGCGAAGAGCTGCGTGTAGAGCCGGTGGGCAAGCTCCAGGTCGAAAAATGGCAGGTACGCTTCGCCCGGCGCAATCTCGAGACCCTCGCGCAGCTCGGCGACCGCTTCGTTGACCTCATCTTCCTTCAACGTCGAGCGTTCCCAACGGAAATACTCGCGCGAAAGCGTCATGATGTTGGTGCCAAAGCGCGAAGGCACGATCAGCATCACCGCCTCGTCCTCGCCCAAAGCCGCGATCATCTGATCAAAATCGACAGCGCTCTGCTTGAGGATTGCGAAGAATTGCGGCGCCTGGCCCGAAAGCCGGGCGTCAATCTGCGCCACGCGCGCCTCAATGCGCTCTAGTTCCTCGCGCTTCTGGTCGCGCAATCGCGCCGCCTGGGGACCGGCGCCTTGGTTCTGCACAAGAGCGCTCTCGATCAAGGCCCAGTCTCGTTCCAGCGATTGACGCTCTTCAAACAGTTCGCTCAGCCCAGCGTGGTTGGCAAAGCGGGCAGCGGCGGCTTGGGTAACGGCGTTGGAAGCGGATCCTGCCGTAGCGCGTTGCAACGCTATAAAGGCTTCCTCTCCCAAATCGATATCAACTGGGCTGGGTGCGCGCAGATAAGAGGGCCACAATGCGTCGGCGTGCTGGCGCTCGATTGATCGGCGCCGCGCGGCTTCAAGATCAAACTGCTGCGCTTCGCCAAGCCCGCCTTGCGACAGTTCAAAAGCGCGCGATCGAGTGCGACGCACAAGCTCGCGTGAGCGGGTCAAAGCGGCCTCGTTTTTGCGGTTCGCGATCAGCAGCGTTGTTAGGCTGGCAAGATCTGACAACGTAGATGGGTGACTGGGTCCAAACAACTCCGCATGATTTCGAAACGCCTGTTCAATCAGCGCTTCAGCCCTCGCGTTACGGCCAAGCCTCGTTTGAATGAAGGCGTAGTTATTCTGGCTGAACAGCGTGTCAGGGTGACGCTCACCCAGAACACGGCGACGCGTACGCCACACCTCTTCGGTCAGTTTTGCGCCTTCTTCGAAGCGGCCTAGCTGGACCAGTGCAAAAGCATAATTGCTCACGATGGTCAGTGTTTCAGGCTGCGTGCGACCGCGCGCTTCGCGCGTGAGACGCTGCGTTTTGTCCAGAACGGGCAAGGCCTCTTCAAACCGCTTAAGACCAAGCAAGGCTGTACCAACATTGTTTAGCGCGTTTAAGGTGCGCGGATCACGCTCACCCAGAGTCGCTGTGTAGGTTTGCAAGATTTTCCGATAAATCGGCAACGCTCGCTCAGGACGGCCAAGAGTAGAGATTGCGGCCGCGTAATTGTTGAGGGCGCCGAGCGTAAGCGGATGATCCTCTCCCAGAACTAGGCGTGCGTCTTCGGCAGCCTTGGCGTAAATCGGCTCCGCCTCGCTTGTCCGACCCAGCGCGTTCAGGATGAAACCGTAATTGATCGCGCTGTTGATGGTATCACGGTTTCGGTCGCCCAGATCGGCTTGTCGGATGCGAAAGATCCGCTCGTAAAGGCGCGCCGCCTCAGCGATGCGCCCCGCGCGTTCCAGCGCGGTCGCGTAGTTGTTATTTGTGCTAAGAGTAATGGGGTGGCGCTCTCCCAGCTCAGCTCGAAACAAATCCGCCGCGCGCTTGTACAATTGCAACGCGCCTTCGATGTCACCCGCGTTTAGGAGATCGTCTGCCCGAAATTTGAGTCGGTCGGCCTCGTTAAAGCGAGCGGTGCGCTGCACCGACTGCGCAAAAATGGAGGGAATAGAGGAAGCGGCTTGAGCCGAGGCCCACATAGGTGGAGGCGTTGCGACGCTAAGCGACAAGACAGCCAGACTGAGCGATTCCCAAAGCATTTGACAATATTCTCAGCCGCGCGGCAAAAACACAACGGCTTTAATGGGTTGTCAGGCAGCGGGCCAAGCCTTCGCGGAAGAACCATCCCCTCGAAACGGTGACACGGTCCGCGAACAGGACCTGTTTGATCACGCCGCTTCTCGCGAAAAGGCCGGCGATAAGGACCGGCGAAACGCTCGATACACCACGGTCCAATTGGCCAACCACAATTCCTGAACGCAAAATAGCGCAAGCCAAAGCGCGTAATTCACGCTATGTGCCTGCGTAGGCGCTCCCACCCTTGGTCGCAGCCCGCTCGAATTGAGCGCCTTGTGCGCGCCAGTCTCTTGCCCTTATCATCGCGCGCGTCTGTCGGGCGCTCTCATCCAAGCGAACATGCATGTCATTTGAATCCCTTCCTCAGCCCCTGGCTGAGGCCTTGACCGATCGAGGATACGAAAGCCTCACCCCTGTCCAAGCGGCAGTCGTTGACCCCGAGGCCGCTGGCCGCGACCTGATCGTCTCGGCGCAAACCGGGTCCGGCAAGACCGTCGCCTTTGGAGCCGCGCTTGCCGAAGATGTGCTCAGCCATATTCGCGGGACCCCGCTGACCGAGCGGCCGCTTGTTCTGGTTATTGCGCCCACGCGCGAATTGGCGATGCAAGTCAGCCGGGAGTTGGGTTGGCTGTATGGCAAAGCGGGCCTTCGCATCGCGACCTGTGTCGGCGGCATGGACGCCAGCAAAGAACGGCGCGCCCTACGCTCAGGACCCGCAATCGTGGTGGGCACGCCTGGACGTCTGCGCGATCACTTAGAGCGCGGTTCATTGGACCTGTCTGGCCTTGTCGGAGTGGTTCTCGATGAAGCGGACGAAATGCTCGACATGGGCTTTCGCGATGACCTTGAAGAGATTCTGGATGCGGCGCCAGAAACGCGTCGTACCCTGCTCTTCTCAGCCACCATGCCACGCGCCATTGTGCGACTGGCCGAACGCTACCAGTCCAACGCGTTGCGGCTGTCGCTGACGAGCCAGGACCGCAGCCACGGCGATATCGCATACCAAGCCATCACAGTCGGCCCGTCTGAGATCGAGAACGCAGTGGTCAACCTGCTGCGGTTTCACGAGGCAGAATCCGCTATCTGCTTTTGCGCAACACGAGACAGCGTACGGCGGCTTCACGCGACTTTGCAGAACCGCGGCTTTGGCGTCGTTGCTCTATCCGGAGAGCATTCCCAATCCGAACGCAATCAGGCCTTGCAATCGATGCGGGACCGGCGCGCGCGGGTGTGCGTGGCCACCGATGTCGCCGCGCGCGGGATCGATCTGCCTACGCTCAGCCTTGTAATCCACGTCGATACGCCACGCGATGCCGAGACGCTGCAGCATCGATCAGGCCGTACCGGACGCGCGGGCAAAAAGGGGACGGCAGCCGTCATCGTGCCCTACAATCGGCGGCGGCGTGTCGAAACAATGCTGCGCGGAGCAAAGATCAAGGCTCAGTGGCTGGATGCCCCTACACCAGAAGCGATCCGCAAGAAGGATCATGCGCGCTTGATGGAATCACTCACCACACCTGTGCAATATGAAGACGACGATCGCGCGATTGCCGCGGAATTGATGGACCGCCTGCCTGCCGAGGATATTGCTGCGGCGTTGGTGCAGACTCACCGTGCCAAGATGCCGCAGCCCGAAGAGCTTTTGGCCAACACGCCTGAGGCGCGCGAAAAGGCGAAAGCCGAGCGAAAGCGGCCCGGGTTTGAAGATATCGTGTGGTTCAAAATGGACGTTGGCCGTCGTCAGAACGCCGAACCGCGTTGGCTATTGCCGCTAATCTGTCGCCGTGGACACATCACGCGCAATGAGATCGGCGCTATTCGCATTGGGCCAAACGAAAGCTGGTTCCAGATCCCGCGAGCCATTTCCTCCAAATTTGCCGACACGGTCATGCGGACTGGCGAAAGCGATGATGCGCAAGATTCCATCGGGATTGAGGAATCCGCCGAAGGTCCACGGATCGAAGCGCGAAATAACCGGCATGGCGCAAAACCTAAGGTACACGCCAAACCGTTTCGCAAGGGGAAAAACGGAACGCAAGGCGGGCCCTTCAAACGAAGTCGCGCGTCAAAGGACGAAGCAGGTAAAAGCTCTACTTCGCTTTCTAAATCGAAATCCAAAGGCGATTTCAAAGGCAAGAAAGGCGGTCGCTTAAGAAAGAAATGGCAGCGCTCAGATCCGCCCACCTGATCCTATCCTGCGCGATCTCTAGAAAAAGAGGCCCCCGTCATGGGGATGACGGAGGCCTATGCGGGGTTTTGGAGAGAGGAGAGGTAAGAGGGTGTTTGGGCACACCGCCCGCGGCGCTGTTATCGTTGTTTGATTAAGCGCTCAGCAGCGCTAGAGGTGTGGTCACCAGCGCAAACGAGAACGCGCTCAGCGAGGCAAAAAGAGCGCCGGTCAGCGCGGCAATGTTGGTCGTGGTCTTGGTCATAATCCGTCTCCGGGTGTCTAAGTGTTCAGGCAGACGCTGTTGTGATCGGGGGTTGAAGCCGCGGCGTTGAACCTTGGCTGCGATCGTCGTCTTGAGGCTTAGATACCCTGTGGGACCGCTAGGTCCTAACACCACTCTTGCCTTTATCTTATGCATAAATGCATAACCCTTCCTTCTATCTAAGAGGATGCGATGCTCGATTGGAACGATCTGCGGTACTTCTTGTCGGTTGCCCGGACAGGCAGCACGCTGTCTGCATCGAAACACCTTGCCGTGAGCCAGTCGACAGTGTCGCGTCGGATTACCGCGCTTGAGGACAAGATCGACGTGAAGCTCTTCATCCGTCGTCCCTCTGGCTATGAGCTCACGCCTCGCGGCCAATCGGTGATCGGGGCAGCCGAACAGGTGGAATCGGCAATGCTGGCGTTCTCGGACGGTGTCGAAGCCGAAACCCGGCGGCTGACGGGCACGGTGCGCGTGTCGACCGTGGAAGCGGCGGCCAATTCCTGGGTGATCCCGGCGATGGCCCTTCTGCGCGAAAGCCATCCCGAAATTCATGTCGAGCTATTGATTGGCGAGCACTACATCGATCTGGCGCGCGGAGAAGCGGATTTCGCAATCCGCTTCGGGCCGCGCCCGACGCAAGAAACGCTGGTGGCGCGCCATCTATTCGACCTGTTGGAAAGCGTCTACGCGCCCCAATCCATGGTCGATCGTCTCGGCATACCACGCGACTACGCTGATCTGGCCCGCTATCCTCTCATCGCGTCGACTTTGCTCCAAAACCTTGGCAATCGCTGGATCGAGGAGAGCGTGCCCAACGCGGATATCACGCAGCGCACCAATTCGATGTCGAGCGTTATGGCGAGCGTTCAGTCGGGTCTTGGCGCGGCCATCATGCCATGCATGATGGGCGATGCGATCGAAGGTCTTGTCCGCCTTTTTCCACCGATTGAAGAGCTGACGGTACCGGGCTGGATGGTGACCACCGACACTGCGCGCCGCCAACCGCATATCCGCGTGGTGATCGATCTGGTGGTCAAACAAATCCAAGACACTCTGGCTGCGGAGCCCGTGCATCTGGCCGCTTCGAAGGCAGCTTGAAACACTCTGGGTTTAGCGCCTCTTTTCAGCGCTCGTCCCCCATGGCATGAAACACGCTATGGCAACTTCATCCGCGCTTGAACCCATTCCCCAACCGCCCGGCAACCCGCTGATCGGCAACGTCCTTACCGTGGACGCAAATCGCCAAATCCAGTCTTTGATGGAACTGGCGGAGGCAAACGGCCCAATCTACCAGCTCGATATGATGGGGACGCCCATTGTGATCGTTTCGGGCGCGGATATGGCCGCAGAGATCTGCGACGAGAAGCGCTTTGATAAAACGGTGCGCGGCCCCCTCAAGCGGCTTCGTTCCATCGCGGGCGACGGTTTGTTCACCGGGGACACCGACGATCCCAACTGGGCCAAGGCGCACAATATTCTACTGCCCAGCTTCAGCCAAAAGGCGATGGGCAGCTATCTGCCCAGCATGATCGATATCGCCAATCAGCTTGTGCTGAAATGGGAGCGGATGAATTCGGACGATGTGATCGATGTTCCCAAAGACATGATCCGCCTGACGCTAGATACGATCGGCGTGTGCGGCTTTGGCTACCGCTTCAACTCGTTTTATCGGGAGGACTTCCACCCCTTTATCGAAGCGCTCAACCGGACGCTGGACACCACGCAAAAGATGCGCGGTATTCCGGGCGAGAAACTGATGAAGCGCCAGCAGATCGAGATGCTGGCCAAAGACGCCCGGTATATGAACAATCTGGTCGACGAGATCATTGCCGAGCGCCGTCATACGGGTGGATCGGGCGGCGATGATCTGCTCGACTTCATGCTGTCCGGGCGGGATACGGTGACGGGCGAACGTCTGTCTGATGAGAACATCCGCTATCAGATCAACACGTTCCTGATCGCCGGGCACGAGACCACTTCTGGCTTGCTGTCCTTTGCGATCTACTTCCTGCTGAACAACCGTGATGTCCTCAAACGCGCTTACGCCGAGGTGGACGAGGTGTTGGGTCGCAACATCGATGCGGTGCCCACGCTCTCGCAGATTGGGCGATTATCTTACATACGCGCGGTCCTGTTCGAGGCCTTGCGTCTGTGGCCAACCGCACCTGCGTTAGGCTTGGCCCCGTTCGAAGACGAAGTGATCGGCGGCAAGTACGCCATTCCCAAAGGAACGTTCACAACACTGCTAATCCCTTCGCTGCACCGCGACCCTTCCGTTTGGGGAGATAATCCGAACGCGTTCAATCCTGACAATTTCAACCGCGAAGCCGAAGCCGCCCGGCCTACCCACGCATACAAGCCCTTTGGCAACGGCCAGCGCGCCTGCATAGGACGCCAGTTTGCCATTCAGGAGTCCATTCTGGTCCTCGGCATGCTGCTACAGCGCTTCGAGCTGTTCGATCACAGTCACTACGAGCTGGACATCAAGGAAACGCTGTCAATAAAGCCTAACGAGTTCACTATCAAAGCACGCCTTCGCGACGATGTCGAACGCGGCGGTGCCATCTCGGTTGAAAGCAGCCCAAGAGACTCCGCACAGCCAACGCCAAGTGTGCCTTCGCATGGCACACCTATGCTGGTTCTGTTTGGCTCCAATCTGGGCTCCAGCGAAAGCTTTGCCCGAGAAGTGGCGCAAAAATGCGAATTTGGCGGCTTCGATGTGACGATGGCGGACTTGGATAGTTGCGTTGACAAGCTACCGGATCAAGGCGCCATCGCGATTGCCTGCGCCTCCTACAACGGCATGCCGCCCGATAACGCGGCAGAGTTTGTCGAGTGGATTGAAGGCCTCGATCCGACGGCTAGATCGCTTGAAGGCGTGTCGTACTATGTGCTGGGCTGCGGCAATTCCGATTGGGCTGCGACCTTTCAAGAGGTGCCTCGCAAGATCGACGTCGCGCTAGACGCAAACGGCGCAAAACGCATCGTGGCGACCGAAGAGCTTGACGCGCGCGGCGATGTCGACAGCCAGTTTCACGCGTGGCTTGACGGCCTGCTCCCGCAAATGGGTGAGGCGTTTGGGTTTGATCTCGAAGCCGACGCAAACACGATGGCCGAACCGCTCTACAAGGTCGAGATCACGCAAAGCGTCACCGCCAATCAGGTCGCTGACCAGTTTGGCGCGCGCGATGTCGAAGTGACCGCCATACGCGAGCTCAAAAACCTCGACGCGCCGGACCCGCGCTCTTCGAAGCATATCGAGGTTAAGCTGCCTGCCGACATGACCTATGAGCCGGGCGATCACCTGTGCGTTATCCCGGTTAACGACGCCGCTGTCGTGGATCGGCTTCTTACCCGCTTTGGCTTGGACCGTGACACCTACATTCGTGTCGAATCGCGCAGCGAGATGCGTGGCCCCTTCCCCAGCGGCAGCACATTCTCGGTTGAGCATTTGGCCGAAACCGCGGGCGAATTGCAGGCGGTGGCCAGCCGCAAGGATATCCGCACCCTGGCTCTTCATTCAGAGTGTCCCAACTCGAAGGCCGCGCTCGAGGCCTTGGCAAAGCCAGCGGTGGACACAGAGGTGGATCGTTACACCAATGAAGTGCTTGAGAAGCGCAAATCGGTGCTCGATATCCTTGAAGAGTTCCCGGCTTGCGATTTGCCGCTGGGCGTGTTCCTAGAACTGATCCCGTTGATGAGCCCGCGCTATTATTCCATCGCGTCGGCGCCTGACACCCAGCCGGGCGAATGCGCGATCTGTGTGGGCGTCGTCAAAGGGCCTGCTTTGTCGGGAAAAGGCGAGTTCAAGGGCACCTGTTCCAATTACTTAGCCGAGCTGGAACCGGGCGCGCGGATCAAAGCCGTCATTCGCAAACCCACCGCCGATTTCCGCTTGCCCGACGATCCCGCGACGCCGCTGATCATGATTGGCCCTGGCACCGGTATCGCGCCGTTCCGCTCGTTTCTGGAACAGCGCGCGATCCTCAAACGCGAAGGCAACACGTTGGGCGAGGCGCTGTTGTTCTTCGGCTGCCGCCATCGCGACCACGACTACATGTATCGCGAAGAGCTGGAAGGCTACGCCGAAGAGGGCCTAGCCGAGCTGTTCACCGCTTTCTCTCGCGAGGAAGGCCAGCGCACCTATGTGCAAGACGTCATAAAGAAACAGGCCGACCGGGTTTGGGCCCTGATCGAGAAGGGCGCGCGCGTCTATGTCTGTGGCGATGGTGCTCAGATGGAACCTGATGTCCGCCGCGCGCTGACCGCGATTTGCGCCGCAAAGCGCGGCTGTTCGGATGAAGAGGCGACAGCCTTAACTGACGAGATGATCGAGACCGGCCGCTACGCGCTTGACGTTTGGGTCGGCTGACGCGGCACCAGTCCTGCGTCACAATAAAGAACTGCGCTTTTCGCCCTTCGCCAGCGAATAAGGCTTCGCGTGCACCACTCGCGTCTTGAAAGCCGCGGTGTCTTCGCGCACCCTCTTCCAAAGAAGAAAGATTTGAGGAGAGACCTATTGGCCACGGTCCCAGCCATCGACAAAGACGCGATCCGCGCCAGATACGCTGCGGAACGCGAAAAGCGCCTTCGCAAAGACGGCGCCGCGCAATACAAGCGGCTCGAAAGCGAGTTTTCCGATCTCGCCGCCGATCCCTACACGCCCGTGACAGAACGCGAACCGGTGACCGATCACGTCACCTTCGCCGTTATCGGCGGCGGTTTTGCCGGGCTGGTGGTCGGCGCCCGGCTGAAAGAAGCTGGCATCACCGATTATCGTATCATCGAGAAAGGCGGCGATTTTGGCGGGACTTGGTACTGGAACCGATATCCGGGTGCGCAATGCGACACCGCTTCGATGATCTATATGCCACTGCTCGAAGAGACCGGACACAGGCCCAGCGAAAAATACGCTCACGCTCCTGAGATACGCGACCACTGCTCGCGCATTGGGCGGCATTACGATCTGTATGAACACGCGCTGTTCCACACGGCTATAACCGATCTTTCGTGGGATGAAAGCAAGAATGTCTGGCGGATCAGCACCAATCGCGGAGATAGGTTTACCGCCAGCTTCATCGGCATGGGCACCGGACCTCTGCACGTCGCCAAGCTGCCCGGCCTTCCCGGCATTGAAACGTTTGAAGGCAAGAGCTTTCACACCAGTCGCTGGGACTATGCTTACACCGGCGGAACGCCGGAAGGCGAACCACTGACGGGCCTTGCCGATAAACGCGTTGCAATCATCGGCACCGGAGCGACAGCGGTGCAATGCGTTCCGAATGTCGCGCGGGACGCAAAAGAAACTTATGTGTTCCAGCGTACGCCCTCTTCAGTCGATGAGCGAAACAATCAGCCGATTGATGAAGACTGGTTCTCCGACGTCACCGAACCGGGATGGCAAAAGAAGTGGCAGGAGAACTTCGTCGCCAATCTGGGCATTGGTTTTCCGCCTGAGGACCTTGTCAACGACGGCTGGACCGATCTGGGCAAACGCATCCGCGCCGCTGTCATGGAAATGCCGCCCGAAGAGCGCGTGCCCGCCAATATCCTCTCCGCTTTTGAAGACGCCGATCACGGCAAGATGGAGGAGATTCGTGAACGCGCCGCGCGCCTTGTCGATGATCCGGAGACGGGCGAGAAGCTGAAAGCGTGGTACCGCCAGCTGTGCAAGCGCCCATGCTTCCACGATGAATATCTGCAAAGCTTCAATCGCCCCGGCGCACATCTGATCGATACTGACGGCCAGGGAGTCGAAGCCATCACTCAGAACGGCGTGGTCGCAAACGGCGTCGAATACGACGTTGATTGCATCATCTATGCCTCCGGTTTTGAAGTCAGCAACGACTTCGTCTCGCGCTCGGGATACGATGTGACCGGGCGCGCTGGCTTAAAGCTTTCCGAATACTGGGAGGACGGGATGAAATCTTTTCACGGCCTGCACGTCCACGGCTTTCCCAATTTGTTCTTTGTCCAGCAGAACCAGGCAGCGGCCTTCATCGCGAACTACCCGCATAATCTGGTGGACCATGCTTTGACGGTGGCCGCCGTCGTAAAGCACGCGCAGGGCGAGGGTTTTACGACAGTTGAACCCAACGCCGAAGCGCAGCAAAAATGGATCGACTTTCTTCTCACCGGCCCGGGCGCGCGGATCGGCAGCACCGAATGCACCCCGGGCTATTACAACAATGAGGGGCAGGGATACGGAGAGCAGGAGCGTTTTGCACTCGGCCATCCGGCGGGCGCGCAAGGCTATTTCTCGCATATAGACGCGTGGCGAAACAGCGGGAATTACGAAGGGCTAGAGTTCGCCTAACCGTCCTCAACCGCGCGAGCGACACGCTTGGACGCCGAAGGCTACCGCGATTGAAGCTTTCTCTCTTTATCAAATGGCAAGAGCGCACCGTTGGAGGTAGACGTGGCCGAACTATCAACTGCGATAGCTAAGAAGGCAGTACCTGCCACCTTCACAAGGCGATCGCTGATCGGCTCAGGGCTGGCGATGGGTTTGGTCGGTTGCGCAGCGCCCGCTCCTCTAAACGTCCCATCCATCAGCTCATCCAGGGCTTATGGATTTGCCGATCTCAAACCGCTGGACCTAGCCGCTGAAAACTTGATCAAGATCACCGTGTGCACGCGCCCTTTTCGCCCGGCCGGGCCGCGCCTCGAAGCGGAAGTTAGAGGCTCGACGTTTCTTGTCCATAATTACGGGCACGGCGGATCGGGATGGTCGCTCGCCTGGGGCTACGCCGAGGCGGTACGCGATTTTGTGTTCGCTCAAGGAGCGAAGAGCGTTACGGTTGTAGGCGCGGGCGCCATGGGTCTGACCACGGGCATTTCGATCGCTGAGACCGGCGCGAGAGTGACCATTCTAGCCCGCGACATGCCGATGGAAGCGCGCTCAGCCCGCGCAACCGGCGTTTGGTCGCCTTCCAGCCGAATTGGATTTGCCGGAGCAACGCAGCCTGACATTGCTGCACGCAGGGAAAAGGTAGCGCGGCGCTCCTACGCGCGCCACCTCACCTATCTAGGCCGGGGAGGCAATCCGGTGGAATTTACCCCGCGCTTTTACGTGCGTTCGGACACACCTGAACCGCCAATCGTGCCCCGCCCGAATGAAGCGGATCGCTTTGTTGAACTTGGCCGCGCTCTTCGCGGCCTTACTCCACCTTGGACTGAACGCGAGGACACGCCCTTCCCAGGCGAGCGCGGGGTTCGCGGCGGTCTGGTGATGACGTTTAACATCGCCGCATACACCCGCCAATTGGTTGAGGACTTCCAAGCTATGGGCGGCCGGATCGAACGCGAAACGGTTGCATCTGGTGAAGAAATGGCGCGCCTGTCTGGCGATGCGATTGTGAATTGCGCGGGCTATGACGCGCGGACCTTGGCAAGCGACGACACGCTGATCCCAGTGCGCGGACAAATTGCATGGATGGCTCCGCAATTGGACCGGCTTTATGGTGTCCACCATCGCGGAATCACAGTTTTATCACGCCGCGATGGACTGTTGATCCAGGAAAGCGGAGGCAACGATTTCTATGGGCTGGGTGACGCGAGCGAGAGCCCTGACCGCGGAGAATTTGAGGCTGCTTTGGGCAAAGTCGCGCCTTTGTTTGACTGGGAATGATACCCATCGGCACTAATCGCGCTGCTCGCGCGTTGAGAGACCATGCCGGACGCTATGAGATCCAACAACGAACAGGGCGAACCTGAGCCAGCAAATTCAAACCAGGGCGCCGAACGCCTGTTCGGCTGGGTTGAAAAATTCCTGCTGTTGATCATCACCTTGATGACGCTTGCGGCAGTGGGGGTAGAAGTGGGCAGCGTTATCGCGCGCGGCACAATTGAGCTCGCTGACCTGCTCCTAATGTTCCTTTATACGGAAGTCATCGGCATGATCGCGGTTTACTACACCGGCAAAGGCGCGTTCTTCGCCTTTCCGATTTTTATCGCGATCACAGCAATTGCCCGCCTTATCGTGTTGCAAGGTAAAGATATGGCTCCGGAAAACGTGCTTTTCGACGCCGGAGCCATTCTTTTGCTGGCCACCGCTGCGATCGTGATCAGCCGCTTTAAAAACGGTTGATCTTCGCTCTTCGGTTTTCTCTCGCCGATCATTCGCCCATGCAAATAACAGACTCCAATCTCTAGATTAGACTGTAATTGAAGTGCCGCGATATATCTTAGAGCGGTATCGCGAATCCTGCGCGTCAGGTAACGGCGCGCCGACTAGCAAGACACCCCTTACAAATCGCTTCAGCTCTTCCTGATGCTCGGCCTCATCGCGCGGCTCTTCGCTGCGCACTCGGCGGGTGAGGTTCAACTGGTTTACCGGCACATCGTGCACCAAACGCTCATTCTCCACCGCTGCGGTCGCGGTGAAGGCGTGCAGGCTGGTTTTCACAAAGTTCGCCAAAGCGTGCGCTGGGCCCGTCGTACCATAGGGCACATCCGGACTGACCAAAACCAACTGGCACCCATCGTAGAGCGAAGCTTTGCGCGTCACGCGGTAATGCCGGGTGATCTGGTCTTCGACCATCTTGGCGAAATCCTTGGTCGGCAACACCGCGCCTTCGTCGAACAGCTTTTCCGGTAGCGCTTCAGGTGGCATCGAGACGATAGTGGTCGGCTTGCCCCACTGGCCCAGCGCCTCGTCCATTGCGTTCTCAATCCCGTCGCCTGCAACGAGCACGTGCAGAGTATCATCCGTTACGCTGTCAGGCAGCAGGTCGCGCACCGCTTTCTCGCGACTGGGATCGCCGATGACAAGGACGACATGCGCGACTTCGCATTCTTCGACCATCGCGCGGATCGTCTCCGCAACGTAGTCGGCCAGATGTCCGCCCATGATCCAGACGGTCTTGCCTTTGAGTTTAGCTAGGCGTTCGGCCTTGGGACTTCCGAACAATTCGCGCTCGGTGTTTGAACGCTCCACGCGAAGGCCGCCCGAAGGCATGAAGGTCTCGCCCGAGACCGCGCGGTCAGCCAGGAAAAAGACGGTGGCCTGCGCCACATCCGCCTCGGTCGGCATCGCACCGAGATGAAGCTGCGAGATCACGCCCTTGCCCACTCCATCGGCAACCTTGTCCACCTGCGCGGCAGGCAGGAAGGGCGCATCGCTTGGCGGCACTAACTTGAGCCAAGTTTCGGAGCCCGCGTGTTCGTATTGCTTCCACTCGTTCGAACCGAGGAGGAATCCGCCCAGTGTCAAGCGCACCAGAAGGCGCTGCGCCATGCCTTCGGTCAAAAGGTACTGATCCCACGTGCAAAGACCATCGCCCGCGCTCGCAAATTCGAGCGCAAGTTTGCGCAGCTCTTCAGGCGCTTCCATGTCGTGGCTGAGCGTCGCGGTGGAATTGCGCGAAAGACGGGTGAGGATTTTATTGGCGTCCGCCCCTTCGCGGATCGCGTCGATTACCGCCTTGTACACCGCGTTCAAGCGCTTGTTTTCGAGGATCAGCTTGGCGCGGCGAAGGAACAGGCCGGGTTTACCGCCTGTGCCTGACAAACGGTCGCCATCCACGGGACCTGGTGCGATCGCGTTGCACTGAACCTCTGGCCCCATGAAAGGCGAGAACGCCTCGACCATCGCGCGTTGGCCGGCCTTGGAGAGGCCATAATCCGCGCGATTGGGATAGGCGACGGCCAGAAATTTCTCACCGCCGAACTACGAACTGACGTTCAGGACATAGCCCGAACCCAGCTCTTTCATCAGCGGGACAACGCGGCTCATCAAATGGTAGTTGGAAATCAGGTTTGCATCGAGCGTCCACCGCCACGTGTCGGGCTCCATGTCGATGACCATATCTTCAGCGCCAGCGACACCGGCGTTGTTGATGAGGTAATCAATCCGACCGAACTCTTCGATTGTCGCTTCCACAGCGCGATCCAGAGAGTCAAAGTCGCTGACATCGACGTTCGCCATGATCTTCACCCGGCGTTCCACACCCGCAAAGCCGATATCCTGGAGTTCGCCCACGATCCGGTCGCGCGCGGCCACCAACTCACTTTCGCGGCGTGAGACCATCATTACTTTGGCGCCCGCCAACGCGAGCAGGCGCGCGACCTGGCCGCCAATCCCGGCCGAACCGCCGGTGATGAAAGCCACCTTACCCAAATGAAGCCCGGTGATGTTCTCGGCAAAACCCACCATCGCTTTGCGCGATCCGGTTTCCTCAGCGATGCTCTCTGGCAGCTTCAGATCAATCTCGGCGATGCGCTGTTCACGAAACAGGATGCGTGTCGCATGCCCCGATGCAAAGCGCGTGTTCTCGGCTTCCGTGTTGGTCGTGCGCACGATCTGGTTCGACCACACCGCGTGCGCGGTTTCGGCGTTGCCCGCTTGCACTCGCTCTTCATCGCGCCATACGCGGATCAGTTGCGTCATCCCGGCTGAAAGCAGACCGGCAAACAAGTTGCCACGCGCATCGCCAGGATTGGTCATGAACACACAACGCGGCGCGGATTGCAGTCCCTCATGCCCACGCCAATAGCGCGCGAGACTGCGCGCCACTGCGATGCCGCCAACCAGTTCCATATCCATGAACTTAGTTACCGCCTCATCGCTCGCGCCTAACAACGGTCCGCCGAAGTAGCCGACCGGTTTCAACGGCATAACGATAGCGCCAGTGATCGCGCCGCCGGCATCCTCGGCAAAAGCATCAAGCTCACCTTCCATCGAGCCAGGCTCTTTGCGGTTAAAGCGGGTGACGGTCAGCTCATCACCAAGATTCTGCGCGGCGAGCCTCGCTTTGGCCTGCGCCACATCGGCACTGCGCGCGAGACCCAGACGCACACACGATCCGGAATTGACCAGCGTTTTGGCGGCTTCAAGCGCGTCGTCCCACTCTTCGCCCGCCGCGATGAAGATGTTGAGCCCTGCCCCATCGAGCGAACGCATCGAGGGCCGCGTCATATATGTGGACGAGCTGTCGCGATTGGCGGAAAGGCCGTGTGTCACGTCGACTTCTTCTGCCGTAATTCCAGAGCTTTCATCGCTCGCAAAAAACAGGCAAGTCGCCGCGATATCTTTGGGCATAGGCAAAGGCTTGCCTTGCGTCTTACCCTTGACCGCACGCGCCAAGGCCATGCGGCCTGTGAAGTAATCGGCGGTGGTGTTTTCCGGCTGGTTTTGGACCTTGTCCATTGCCGCGAAAACAGTGCGAATGCGGTCGCTCTCAATCGGCCCCGGGAACACGGTGTTTACCCGGATTGAACGCGGCCCCAGTTCTTCGGCGAGCTGCTTGGACAACGAATTAAGCGCGGCCTTGGGCACCACATACGCGGTGCGACCATAATAGCGCGTGTGGCTGAAAATGGTCGAGATATTCACCATCGAGCCACCCACCGGCATGATCGGTGAGACAATGCGCGCCAGGTTCCAGGTGACGCCTAAGATGTTGACTATTGCGTCGCGGACATCCTCCGCTTCGCCCTGCTCTGTCATTTCCTCGCGGCTAAGCGGTACGTTATAAAGCGGCTGTTTCGGCCCCGCAGAGCCAGCGTTGTTGATGAGGATGTCGATCCGGCCAAACTCGGTCTTCAGCTTGGCGACCGCGGCGCGCACGCTGTCAGGGTCCGCGCCATCTAGAACGGCGGTGCTGATACGTTCGGCTGGAGCGCCTGTGGCTTCGATCAATTGGTCGCGCGCGGCTTCGATCCGCTCTGCGGTGCGGCCCGTCATAATGACAAAGGCCCCTTCGCGGGCAAAAGCGCGGCAAATCTCGCTGCCCAGATTACCAGCGGCTCCCGTGACGAGAGCAATTTTGTTCGCAAGCCGGCCTTTGGTGTTCGTGTCGGACTGGCTCACTTATGTCTCTCCTTTGTCAGAGCCCGCTTCCTGCGCGGCCCAATATTCCAGCAATTCGTCTTTGGTTCTGAGGCCCAGCGCAGGCAGCGCGTGGTTGACCACGTAGGTCGCGCCCGAATGGGCGTTTTCCCACATGGACTGGTGTGCGTCCGGCAGCCCGTCCCACGGAACGACTTCAGGCTGGGTCACATCGAGAAGCCCGGCGGATACCATCTCGTTCATCACCTCGACTTCGTGCGCGTTGCAAAGGTGGGTGCCGAAAATCTCGGCGGTCGGCATGAAAATGCGCCGCTGACGGGTCCACACCTGCGGAGCGTAGAAGGTGTAGCGATGGTCCTTCATGTCCTCGGCAAACACCACGCGCCCGCCAAACGGCTTAACCAGTGAAGTCGAAACACCAAGGGTGTCCTGGCCTGCACGCTCAATCACTAAATCGGGCACGCCGCGCGGATTGGAAGGCGAGCGCAGCAGCTTGCCGATGGCGGTACCGAAGGGCTTGAGCGTGTTCTGCTGGTACGAGCGCACGCCCAACTTGAAGCTCTCAATATCGCCCTTCGCATCGGGCAGGCGCGGCATGGTGTCGGGCCAGTCAAAGTCCGCATTGCGCCGCGAGAGCCCTTCTATGCTGACAATGCCTTCGATCGCGTCTTCGAGGCCCAGCGATTGCAAGAATTCGCGTTGGCCATCGGTGGTGGTGACAATGACGATACGCACTTTGAACAGGCGCGCGGACTCGATCATTTCGAGGCCCTTTTCATCCGCCAATTCGCGGCTGCGCGGGCCGTAATAGAGGAGGACGCTTTCACCGCCGCGCAGTTCGGCGCGTTGAAGCATTGCTTCGGGAGAAGCAGTGCCGGGTTTCCCCATAAAGCTGAAGTGGTAACCCGAGGATGCACCATAGAAGGCCAAGCGCCCGCCCTCTTCGAGCAGTTGGAAGCTACGCGGGACAGCGCGCTCGCCCGCGTGGCTAACCACGAAATCGGCCAGCTTGCCTTTATTGATCGCACGGTATTGTTCGACCAAGGCTGCGCCTTGTTTCTCCCACACGATAGCTTCTTGCGGATCGTCAGGGACGGCGGTGAAGCAATCCGCGATGGCCGGATCCTTCCGATTGATCGCGCCAACCGCGCCTTGCGAGTGGACGAACTCTGCGCGATCTTCGCTAGAGACGAGACCGGTCGAGAATAGGCCCGTGCGGATCGACGACTTGAGCGCGTCGAGACCGGTGCCAGTGGCCGAACCCTCGACAAAAATCGTCTTGCCCGGGGTTATCTGCAGCGTGGTGAACAAACACCGCGCCACCGTGCCAAGGTTGAGCGTGTAAGCACCCGCTTGTTCCAGAGTGAGGTCCGCTGGCGGTCTGTGAAGCTGCGGCCCTTGCACCGTCAAAAACTGCGCGTGGCTGCCAGTCTTGGTCTCATACCCCTGGATCGAAAAGCCCGCATACATCGGATCGTCGCCAGCCGCCGGAGCCAGCAGATCGCTGGTGCCCGAATAGACCGAGCCAAGATCGCCGATCTGCAAACGGCCTTGCTCTTTCAATTCGCTACCAAGACCTACGACCAGCGCCAAACCGCCCGAACCGGTGGTCTGCACGTCTTCATCGTGCGCATCGAAGGGCGACACCGGAATGCCCGTGAGCGCCCAGATGTCATTGAAGTTGACCTCGGAGCTGAGCAGGTAAATCAGCGCTTCATTGGCGCGCGGTTTGGGCGTGTTGACCACCAATTCGCGTTCGTGCGTGGCGGGCGGGCCGAAACGCGGCGCACCCGTATCCGGATCGCGCGCGATCCCGAACGCTATCTGCTTGGGCGGAATAGGTGTAACGCCGGGATAGAAGGGCGAGCCCATCGGGAGGAGTTCCCCCCCTTCGACGAGGCGCGCCACCCCCTCGGCGTGCTTGTCGTAATGCCACACTCCATCGCGGCGAACGGGCAGCGGCGGGCTTTGCTTGTCCATGAATTGTTGAATGCCGGTCTTGCCGCCTTCCGGATCAACAATGGCCTCTGCGAAGTTGTCGGCCTCTTTGGCCAGGCCTGCCGCCATGCCTTCGCTCCAACCGGTGCGCACCGCGTCTAATGCGCGCGCTCCCGCGGTGTCGCGTCCCGCCCATTTGAGCTGCTTTAGAATGCGCTGGAGAAAGTCGTCCTGAAGGACCGCATCAAGATCGATGCTAGCGGGCTTATTCAATTCGGCGGTCTGCGCGCGGCGCTCGGCGCAGGCTTGGCCCAGCGCGCTCCCCTCGGGCTCGGCAACAAAGTCGCGGACCATGCCAAGCGCCACCGAGAGCGCGTCTTTCGAACCGGCGACAAGGCTATCAATCGCCCCGATTTCCAATGCACGCTCGGCTTCGATCGCGCGACCTCCCAGGATGAGGTCGAGCGCGTCGCGTACCCCGGTCTCACCTTTCTTGCTGTCAAGGAGCCTTGGCAGACGCTGTGTGCCGCCATAGCCCGGCAAAAGGCGCAGATTGATTTCCGGCTGTCCGAACCGCGCGCGCGGTTCGGCAACGCGGTAATGGCAGGCGAGCGCAAATTCCATGCCGCCGCCAAGCGCCACGCCCTGGATCGCCGCGATGCACGGCTTGCCCATGCCCTCGATCGTGTTGAAGGCCAGCTGCGCGTTGTCGGGAAGCGCCTTGGCTTCTTCGGCACTGTTCACCTCTTCGAGCATCTGGCGAATGTCCGCGCCCGCGACGAAGCTGGCCGTGCCCGCGCCGGTGAACACTACCGCAGCCACATCATCTTTGCGCGCTAGGTGCTCGGCGACGATCACGAGTTCATCGAGCGCGCGTTCGTTGAGCGCGTTGACCGGCGGGTTCTTGACCGTGACGGTCGCGACCCGCTTGCCCGGCGCCACCAAATTGTATTGGATCGTAAAGTAGCGATAGCGTTCAAACAGCGCCTGATTGTCCGAAAGGGTTTGCCGCCGTTTCCACGCTTCCACAGCGCGGGTGAGTTCGTCGAGGCTCTCGGGATTGCGTAGGGTGGAGGCATCGCCCACATCCGCGCCCTCGACAACGGCACGCACCATGCGACGCATATATTTGCCCGAGCGCGTCTCGGGAAACTCGCTTAATTCGATGAAATCAGAAGGAACGGCCACGGCCCCCTTCTCGGTCCGGACTAAGTCCGTCAGACGGCGTTGATCGTCCTGCGTCAGACGGCGTCCTTCGACCGGGGTGACAAAAGCGATAGGTGTCACACCCTTCTGGCTGTGCGGCGCGCCGATAACGATGACGTTGCCTACAGGGCTCGCGGGATCAAGCGCCTTGTCGCGCAGGATCGCTCCTTCGATTTCCTCGGTCCCGATGCGGTGGCCCGAGACGTTGATCACATCGTCCGAGCGCCCGTGGAGTGAGAACGATCCATCCGGGTGGCGGATTGCAAAGTCGCCTTGTGTGTAGGCCCACACGCCCTTCCAGCGTTTCCAATAGGTGTCGGCGTAGCGCTTCGTGTCCCCGCGCCATTCGCTCGCGAGGTTGGCCGTGTTGTCGGCTACATTGACCGTGAAACGGCCGGCGTCGCCCCAAATGGTGCGCGTCAGATAAGGATAAGGCTGGGCGATCATGATCTCGCCCTTTTCGCCATCCTCAGCCTTGCGCCAACCAGCGCCGCCATCGGCAACTTCGCGCGTGTAGGTTGCTGCGGTGCCGTCGATGGTGATCGCCGCGTCGGCGTCTTCGACCCAGACATCGCCTGCGATCCAAGGGAAGGGATAAGTGTGCGCGTTCGCTTCCAGCGCAAAGTCGCTCGCGCCCTGGAAATGGCTCCAGACCATCCCGCCATGCTCAGTTGCCCAGTACGAGTTAATGTAGCGCGAGGTGACGTTTTCCATCGCGAAAGCCTGCACCACCGGCGAAACTGGTTCAGCGCAAAAGGTCGCGACTTTGAGGCTCGACAGATCGTAAACCTCGATATCCTTGAGGTTCTCGGGGTTCTGCATGATCGATTTGAGGAAGGTCGCCCCTGCCTTGAAGATGGTGACCCCGTATCGCTCAATCGTCGCAGCAAAGCGGCCCGAATGCGGGAAGACGGGTGAGCCTTCGGTCACAATCGTCGTTGCCCGAGTAAGCAGCGAAGCCGCGATCAGATAGCTTTGCCCGGTGATCCAGCCCGGATCAGCGACGACATAGAGCACGTCGCCCGCTTCGGCACCGAAAGCGGCGGGCATGGTTGCCGCGACACCGCTGGCGTAGCCTCCATGGACATGGACAACCCCCTTGGGCTTTCCGGTAGAGCCGGAGGTGTAAATTATGAAATTGGGGTATTCCGCATCCACTGACAGCGGACGCGAGGCTGCCCAGATCGCGCGCACAAAATCGGCGTCGGACAGAGCGTAAAGCGCGTCTTCGTCCGCCGCATCAATACCTGCTGCGCGCGCCGCATTGATGATCCTCTCCGAAGCCGCGCCGGTGAGGTCGTGGCTCCAGTGATCGCGATCCTTGTTCCACGGAAGGTCGGGCTGTGAAGTGTGCTGAGCGACCACCACGGCGTCCACGCGCGGGGGCGAGTTCACCAACGCACCCGCAATCGCGATCCGCAATTGCGCAGCCTGCTTGGCGCTGATCGCTTCCGCGCCGCTGTCACCTGCCGCAATCGTCGCAAGCGCCTTGCCAACGCCGCGCATCACATCTGAGCGCTCAACGGTCACTTCGCCATCCAGCGTGTCGGCCACGGTGTCGTGGATCAGGACGCGCTGCGAAGGGGTAAGGTCGAGCTCCGCCTCCTCGAGCGTAGCATCGAGGATCTGGATTGCGACATTGACCGCAATGAAATTGTCGAGCGCCGGGTCGGTGTAGTTCGGCTTGAACGGCACCATCTGCGCGTTGCGGTAGGATCCATCGGCAGTGACGACCACCTTGGCGCCGGCGTCCGCGATCCGGTCGGACAGAGTCTTGTCGCTGAAGCCGCCAAACACGGGCGTGTAGACAACCCCCATCCGCTTGGCGCCTTCCGTCCAGTATATCTGCTCCGGGATGCTGGGCATGTTAAGCGCTATTTGGTTGCCAGGCTCGACACCGAGAGCTTCCAGCGCAAGCGCGCATTTCGCGCTTTCCAACAAGAGCTTGCGGCGCGAGATCGTCTCTGAATCGACAGGGCCGCCGCGCCCACCATCGCTGGCCATGTTCCAGCGGTCGCCTTCGTAGATTAGCGCGGCTTCTTCGCCGTAACCTGCCAGGACATGCCGGTCCACTTCGTTGAAAGCAACGTTGGTGAGCCCGCCTTCGAACCAGCGCCAGTCGGGAGGATTGTCATCGTTGAAAGCGCGCGACCACGGCTCAAAACTCTCAGGCAGGTCCAGCGTGACGCTAGCCCCAGTGGCGCCATCCCATCCGGTCCATTGGCTCGCCACCTCGTCGTAGAACGCCCATGCGCCGTTAGCCCCCTGATCGGCGAGGAACCAGCAAATCTGGCGCTTGGCAATCGCACCGTGATAGGCACCGGGATCTGCTGCACAATCCGCGCGCATGGCGTCAAACGTCAAGCGATCCGCAATAGCCGGCCCAGCCCGATTCAAGCTTTCAGTCGTCGAAGAAGAAATGGAGCCCTCCAGAATTCGATTGATTCCGTCCGTTTTGCCTGACCCCACACCTCAAATGTCGCAGAGTGACTAAAGTTCCAATTTTGGAAACAACCCTTGCACAAAGCGGCACAGGCTCTTTCTTTGAGGGGTGCCTCATCGCGAAGCGCCGTTGCGCTCGTCGCCTCATTGCGTATGATCAAACCTCCCCATTTTTAATAAATGTCGAGGTTTTTCGATGATCCGCACCACACTGATGGCCACAGTGGCCGCCGGCGCTGCTCTTCTCGCAACGACAAGCGCCGCTGCACAAAGCGATGACGAAAAGGAAACCTTTGGAGGAGCAAAGGGTGCAGACTTGTCGATCGAAGCGATGGAGCCCGACGGCGGCGCGGTCACCATTGGGCGCGCTGGCGAATATCCTGCGGATATTGCGCGCTATCTGTTGGCCAGCGGTGCTGGAAGCGCCAACCTGTCGCCCGACGGCAAAACCATCGCCTTTTCATGGGACGTGACCGGCCAGCCGGAATTGTGGGTGATGCCAGCGACGGGCGGCCAACCCAAACAGATCACCTTCAAGACCGGCGTGCGCGCACCAATTTGGACACCCGATGGCGAGATGATGTTCTTCTCCGCCGACCGCGACGGGAACGAGCAACCCGGCTATTTCGCGTTGTCCGCAGACGGCAACACCGAATTGGAAGTCTTGCCCGCCAAGCGTGGCGATTTTCGCCGCTTCGGCGATTTCGCCAAGGATGGCAGCTTCATTTACGCTTCCACCGCGCGCGGGGCGGGCGTGTTCGATATCTATCGCGGTACGATGGACGGCGAAAGCGAGCTGATCTTTGAGAGCACGCTTGGCCACTATGCCAATTCGCTCTCACCCGATGGCAAATACGCGCTCATCACCGAAAGCGTGGGCGGAGCTGGCAACAATCTCTATCTTCTAGACCTGGCGACCAAAGAGGTAACAACGATTAGCAAGCCGCCGGTCGCAGACTACGCCACCCACACCGCAGGCGGCTTCGAATGGATGCCTAACAGCCGAGGGTTCTTCTTCTCTACCAGCGTTGATCGCGAGTTCGCGACGCTCGCCTATTACGACGTGGCCAAAGGCGCATTTGAGCGCGTTTATGAAACCGAGCACGATGTCGGCAACCTGCAACTGTGCGGACCAGGAGACGGCGGCTCTTATTTGTTCTTCAAGGAGAACGATAACGGGTTCGACACGCTGAAAGGCTGGCACACGGTCGAGAAGCACCCAATCTCACTGCCCAACCTTCCCGAAGGCAAGTACTCGCTCGATTGCGAAGGCAAGGACGATGCCACGCTCATGGTGCGCGTCAACGGTTGGCAAACACCGGGTGAGATCTGGATGATCGACGTTGAAAGCGGCGAAGCAAACAAAGTGTTTGCCTCCAACTTGGCTGGCCTTGATCCCGATAAGCTGGTCCGTCCGCAAGTCGTTCGGCTGAAGGCACGCGACGGGGTTGAGATACAGGGCATCCTCTATCTGCCGCAAGGCGCGGAAAAGGGCGAGAACGCGCCGCCTGTTCTGTTCGGCGTCCACGGTGGCCCATCGGGACAATCGCAGGCAAGCTTTGATGCGGTGAGCCAATATCATGTGGCGCGCGGAATTGCAGTGTTCCGCCCCAATGTGCGCGGTTCCACTGGTCTTGGTCGCACCTTTGGCATGCTCGATGATCGTGAGAAACGCTTGGACTCGGTCACCGACCTGGTCGACATGCTCGCCTATCTGGGAGACGAGGGCCTGGTTGATACCGACAACGCGGCGGTGCTGGGCGGTTCTTATGGTGGGTACATGGTGAACGCGGTGCTCGCTGAATATCCGGGCGTGTTCAAAGCGGGCGTCGCGCTGTTTGGCGTCGCGGACTGGATCACGGCGCTCGAGATCGCCTCGCCTTCCCTGAAAGCGGCTGACCGGATCGAGTTTGGTGATATCACTGAGGAAAAATGGCGCGAGTTCTACCGCGTCAATTCTCCCATCCGCAAAGCCGATAAGATCAACGTGCCCGTGCTTTATTCGCACGGCGTCAAAGATCCTCGGATCGACATTTACGAGACCGAGGTGATGGTCAAAACGCTGCGCGCGAACGGCGTACCCGCCCCCTTTATCCGCATGCCCGATGAAGGCCATGGCTGGCGCAAGCTGTCAAATCAGCTGTTCTATTATCGCAAGCAAGCGGAGTTCTTGGAGGAGCAGTTTGGCTTGTCCGACAGCGGAGGCTGAGGCGCGGCTTCGTTCGAATGGCAGATCAGGCCGCTAACCGGCGCCAATGAGCAAAGGCAAGAAGCACACCGCCGATGACGGTCGGTATAGCTTCGTCGATTTCAAAGCCCTCAGCGAACAGACCGAAGACAACCAGCGACGCACCGAGCCCAGCGGGCAGCAGAAAACCAAGTCTGCGCGCGCTGGCACTTGTCAGCGCCACACTGCCTGAGGCCAAAACAGCCAGGATTGCAAACACCCAGTGAACCCATTCCATTTCGCCCACGACCGCTAGCACCGGGAGCGCAATCGCCAGCAAAGGCAAAGCGACGCAGTGCACAATACAAAGTAGGCTTAGCGCCACTGCGGCGCGATCGGTCGCACGACCTGTGGGCGCTTGCACCGCGCTCTCAGAAGCGATGGTCGTCATAGAAGGCCGTTCCTCGGTGCTCATGTTATACTGTATCATCGCGCCTAGAGACTGCGCGCGCTCCCGTCAATCAAAGCCTTCATAGCGTGCGCCTGCCACACGCGTGTTCGCCCTCACTGTCAAGCTTTCCGCCCTTAGGTCGTTCCGTTACCCTTGGCATCCAAGCGTTTGTTTGGCTGTCCAAACACTTGTGTTCGCACGGCGATAGTGGGACCTTCGTTAACACGAGAATGGGAGGTCTTGGAACATGGTGCGCATTGTCGAGATTGAAGGCAGAGACTGGCTGGACGAACATCGGACCTGCGACCGCGAGGCTCTTCGCGTGCTCAAGGTTGCGGCCGCCCCCGACGCGCGGATCGAAGTGGACTTGCCGCAGCGCACCGCCGCGCTGGGCGAGATGATGGACGAGTTGACAGGCGAGTCAGACCCCATTGCCATCGTCGGGTCGGCCTGGTCGCAAGCCGACCTGTTCGCTTCCCCCGCGACCCTGATCGATACCGCGATGGATCAGGTTGTTTGGTCACTGCCACCTGCTGTGCTGGCCGATGGCTTCAACGGTAACGCGAACCATTACTGCCTCGCCACGGGCGGCGCGAAGCTTAATACGATCATGGAATTTCTGGACCAGCGAGGCGCATCATTCCGCACCGCCGGGTCGCACAAAGGCCAATCTATCGCCGGGGCGATTGCAACCGGCACCCATGGCTCGATCATCGGCGAAAGCGGACTGGAGTCGCACATCCGGGGCATCCTGTTCGTGAATGGGACAGGCGCGGTGCACTGGATCGAAGACGCGGATCACCCAGTGCTCAGCGACACATTCGTGGCGACGTTCGCGACCAAGGCTGACCCGGCACTCTTTCCCGATTGCATGATCCATCTGGGTGGACTTGGCTATGTTGCCGCTGTGCTGATTGAAGGCGTTCCGCGCTTCGGCCTCTCGTGGAAGAAGGCGCTGCAACCGCTGGGCTCCGATTGGTGGGACGCGGTCGAATCCGCGGATTACGCCCGCGCCGCCGCGCCGGTCATCGGGGACAAAGAGCCGGCGTTCTATGAGCTCACCTTTGCTCCCAATAAAGGGCTTGAGGAAGAGGTGATGCAGACCATCTATTGGCGCGACGATCTGCCGGGTGATGCGGACCACTCCTCACCTGCGGAAGCTGTTCGTGAAGACGCCCGCGATGCGCTTGAAGTTATCACAGACGCCATCAACACCTTCTCAGCCCATATGGTCGAAAGCCACGCGGAACGAGACGAGGACGACGAAGAAGAAGATGGTCTGTTCAGCTTTATGCGCCGTTTGCGGCTGCTCGATATAGCTGCGATGACCTTTGACGATTTCCGTAGGGAAGTCGCCAAGCAGCCCACCTCAACGAAGCCCGCCAGCCTCTTGGCGCTGACTGGCGACTGGACCCCGCGTGAGGTCTCGGGCATTCGCGTTGACACCTTCAACGCCGCGCTGGCGGTGCCGGTGAGCCAGCTGAAAAGCACATTAGAAGTCGGCCACGTGGTCGCCGCGCGCTGGCGCAAGCATTTCGTGTTCACCGCGCGCTTTGCGGCAAAAAGCCGAGCGAGCCTAAGCTTCCTGCGCTTTGAGAACACCGCGATCATCAATATTGACGGCCTGACGCGCGCCGGAATCGCCGGCTGGATTTCGCACAGCGACGAATTTTCGCGCGAATTCACCAATCAACTTGAGGCGGCCGGCGTGCCGTTCTCGATGCACTGGGGTAAGGACATCCCAAGCGATGCAGCTAAAATTGCTAACGACTTCGGCGACGCGGCGCAGCGCTACATAGCCGCGCGCGCAGCGCTGGTGCCTGCCGCCTTACGCGATAAGCTGTGCCCGCCGCAGCTCAAGGCATGGGGCCTAGCCTAAGTCAGCCCTTGCCGTGTTCTGTCCTTGCAATCTCATGCAGCCAGTCGGCGTGGCGCGGGGCTTTCTTGGTCTCGCTCCAATCCTCGAGCATCAATGGCGCAACGCGGGCGAGTTCTTCGTATTGCTCATCCGTCCCGATATCGGTGGCTAGCTCGACACGGTGACCGTTGGGATCGAAGAAATAGATCGACTTGAAGATGCCGTGATGGGTCGGGCCCAGCACATCGATGCCCAGCCCTTCGATGTGCTCCTTGGCCGCAATCAGTTCCTCTTCGGACCCCACCCGAAAGGCCAGATGCTGCACCCATGGCGGGGTATTCTCATCGCGGCCCATATCGGGCTGGTTTGGCAGCTCGAAGAAGGCAAGGATGTTACCGTTCCCCGCGTCAAGGAAGACATGCATGTACGGGTCATAGGCGCCAGTCGAGGGCACGTGGTCCTCGGCGAACGCGGTGGTGTAAGTCATGCCAAGGGTCTTGGCGTACAACTCCACCGTTTCTTTAGCGTCGCGGCAGCGATACTCGACGTGGTGCACGCCGCCCAGTATGACTGGCGAGGTACAGCTCAATCGGCGGGCTCTTCAACCTCAAGCGCGCCGCGGCGAATCTGGTCGCGCTCCATGCTTTCAAACAGTGCCTTGAAGTTACCCTCGCCAAAGCCATCGTCGCCCTTGCGCTGGATGAACTCGAAGAACAGCGGGCCGACTTTTGCCTCGGCAAAGATCTGAAGCAGAAGGCGCGGTTGGCCGCCTTCTGTTGTGCCGTCGAGCAGGATACCGCGCGATTGCAAGGCGCCCACATCTTCGCCGTGGCCCGGCAGGCGCTCGTCCAGCATCTCGTAATAGGTTTCGGGAGGCGCGGTCATGAAAGGCACGCCCAGCTCTTTCAGCTTGTCCCAGCAAGTCGGAAGGTCATCACAAATCAGCGCGATGTGCTGGATGCCTTCGCCGTTATAGTGGCGTAGGAACTCCTCGATCTGGCCTTTGCCGCCCTCGCCTTCTTCATTGAGCGGAATGCGGATCTTGCCGTCGGGCGCGGTTAGCGCTTTGGACGTCAGGCCCGTGTACTCGCCCTTGATGTCGAAGAAGCGGATCTCTTTGAAGTTAAAGAGCCGCTCGTAATACTCGGCCCAATAGGCCATGCGCCCGGTATAGACGTTGTGGGTCAAGTGATCGATCGTGTGGAAGCCCGCGCCTTCGGGGTACGGATCGACGCCCGGCAGGTAATCGAAATCGATGTCGTAGATGGTCAGGCTCTTGCCCTCGGCGCCAGCGTAACGGTCGACAAGGTAGAGGATAGCGCCGCCAATGCCGCGGATCGCGGGGATCGACAATTCCATCGGGCCCGGCTGATTGACCACCGGCTCCGCGCCCGCTTCGATCAGGTGGTCATAGGCTTTGGCTGCATCGCGCACACGGAACGCCATGCCGCAGGCTGAAGGGCCGTGCTCTTGCGCGAAATACCACGCCGCGCTGCGCGGTTCATAATTGACGACAAGGTTGATTCCTCCCTGGCGCCACAAATCCACATCCTTCGAACGATGCTTGGCCACCCGCGTAAAGCCCATGGTTTCGAAAACCGGCTCCAACACACCCTTTTGCGGAGCGCAGAATTCGACGAACTCAAAGCCATCGAGGCCAGCGGGGTTTTCGAACAGATCAGCCGCGTGAAGCGGTGTGTTGATCTTGGATTGGGTGTTCATAACGAATATCTCTTCGAGCTCGTGCCGGTGCCGACTGGTGCTTGGTACCAATAGCCGCCGCACGTTTCAAACTGGTTACAGTTGAAACTATCTACGCGTTCTCCCTGAGGATTGCAATGCCTGTGTGGCGCGAACGCGCACCCCGCGCGCCTCGGGTTGATAGAAAGTATTACAGTAAGGGCTTTTCGCCAGGGGCGCTTGTGTGCAACTTGCCGCGTGAGGAGAGAACGATGGCGATTAAAACGAAGGGTATAAACCACATTGCGCTGGTATGCCGGGACATGCAGGTGACGGTGGATTTCTACACCAAGGTGCTGAACATGCCGCTGTTCAAGACGGTGCAATTGCCTGACGGCGGCCAGCATTTTTTCTTTGATGCAGGCGGCGGCAACGCGGTTGCCTTCTTTTGGTGGAAGGACGCGCCTGAGGCCGCGCCGGGTATCGCTTCGGTAAAGAAGTTCCCCTTTGACGCCAAGACCGCGCATGGCAGCATGAACCACCTCGCTTTCGACATGGAAGAGGACGAACTCGAAGCCGCGCTGGATCGGCTGAAAGAGGCGGGCGTCGAGCACACGCATATGGTCTTCAACCACGACGACAGCCCCGGCGGTTACGCCAAAGACATGCACGAGGGGGTGTTCGTCCGCTCGGTCTATTTCACCGATCCTGATGGCATCCTTCTGGAGTTCGCGGCGACCACGAAGAAATTCGGCCCCGACGACGTGGCCCATGCGCCCGCAACCGCTGCTCAGCTGCAGGAGGCCTGAACGATGCCTCGATTGCGCGAAGTGCCGCTTGATGAAGCGGACGATAAGGTCGCCAAGCCGCTCTACCGCCTGCTTTTTGGCGAGCGCGATCCGGTGGCTGAGCCCGGCACCGCGACGGGCACTCCCGGCGATTGGTGGACGGTGTTCGCTATCTCGCCCGCGACGCTCAAACACGCAGCCCAAGGCTTTGCCTATTACCGCGATCCGGAACGCAAGCTTGATCCCGTGCTGCGCGAGTTGGGGCAGACCTGGGCGGGATGGGCGACCGGCAGCCAGTTCGTCTTCTCCCAGCATTGCAAGTCGTTACGCGGGCTCGCTTACCCGGAAGAAAAGATCGCCGCCCTGCCCACTTGGCAAACCAGCGTTGTCTACGATGCGAAAGAGCGCCTGGTGTTGGCCTACGCCGACCGCCTCGTCACCCATCAGGGCCGCGTGCCCGATGCTCTTTTTGCTGAGCTGAAGGCCAAATTCAGCGACGAGGAAATCCTCGAGCTTACCTACACCACCACCATGTACATGATGCACGCGGTGATGAGCCGGGCCCTGCGCACCGAGTTCGACGACCGCGACGATCCCATCACCGAAGTCGAGGCGCCCGAAGGTTTTGACGCGCTTGATTTTCTGGGTGGAGAGCGCAGCAAGAAGGAAGGCGACTAACAGAAGTTTAGGGCGACAAGGGCGACACCCTGTCGCCCTCGTGAAATTGACGTAAATTATTGAAATACCGAATTTTTTTGACCCAGTGCCGGTGAGGGCGACACATCGGGGTGAAAGCGATTTGGCCTAAAGGTCGCTATTCTTCTCCTCGCGAATTCAAAGACTGGCCTCGTCATGCCATGCGCAAGTGTTTGTAGGAAAGCGCGCTAAGGCCCCCTTACGCCAACCGCGCGATGTTGCGGCCCCGCTCGTCCTTTGTGACCGCCAAAACGGCCCCGAAGGGCTCGCCGCCTTCGAACGCATTGCGCGTTGCTTCATCACCAAGGTCGGCGTTGCCCACGACCCGCCTGGCGTTCTCGTCACGGCCAATCCAGATCGCCTGCGGACCTTTCTTCGAATGGTTGATCGTGTAAGTCTCGACCTTCGCCTGCTCAACGTCGCCCACGCTTGGCGCGACGGCATCATCGGCACCCTGCAAAACTTCGTATCGATCATTCACAGACCAATCGGCGGGCGTGGTCGAATAGATGCCGGATGAGTATTTGGTCAGCCATCCGCCATTCGCGCCCACAAACGCAAAGCTGCCCGCGTCGTCGCGCACACGTTGCACGGCTTCGACAATGGCATGCGCGGAGTAGTTGTTTCCAGCCCCACCAAAAAACGGCAGGCCACCAGTCAAGGTAAGCCCCCGAGGATCATCGAAAGACAGGCCGAAATGATCGCACTGGTTCAGAACCGGGATCGCGAAGCACGAATAGAAATCAAGATAGCCCATCTCGCTCATCGTCTTACCCGCGCGTGACAAAGCCGCCTCAACGCTTGCGATGCTAGCCGGACTGCCAGCGAGATCGGGGCGCTCCATCAGGCGAAGTTCGGTCTTCGCGTTGATCGCATGGATATGCACCCATTTGTGTTCAGGCACGCCAAGCTCGCGCGCTTTGCCGGCGCTAGCAATGATTATCGCTGCCGCTTGATTCACTTGATCGCGCGCGACCGTCATGCGGGCGTAGGGTTCCGCTACGATCCGGTTGCGCTCCGTTATCGCGGCCAGTTCCTGAGCGCTGCGCTCCACCGGGGCAGCCGCGTGCGGGTTCGCCGCAGCCACTTTTGTGAAAGGCGCGAACAGCTTTCCGATTTCCAGCCGATATTCATTAAGGCTGAGGCCCAATTTCGCGCGCCGTGCGTTTTCGGCCAAGGCATAAAGAGGAATAGCCCCTGTGGCGCCGTGCTGAAACAGGGTCGGCTCCATCAGCGCTTCAGTGCCGAGACCGCGATCTTCGAGGCTTCCTTCGACCTCCTCGGACCAGTCAGGCTTTTCGCCTTTGGTGGCCAAGGTCAAAACGGTCGAAATCGCCTCAGCCCCGACGATGGCGGCGCACTCACAGCGCCCCGCAACGATGTCGGTCGCAAACTCGCCGATCAGGCGTTGATTATACTCACCGCATGCGGTGGATAGGATCGCGCGTTCAGGGTCCGCCCCCACGCGCTTAGCAAAGCTGCGAGGCACATTGTTGGAGGCACCGAAGGGCGGCTCGGCTCCAGGACGCGACATTTCAAACGCTCGGATGGCTGCGAGCGTATCGATGGCCTCGGACACTGATCCGCTGGCGCCTGCATCCGTGATCGCTTCACGAAGCGCGGCCCCGCCCAAATCCATATAGTTGAGCGCTTCGTAGCCTGGCTCGCCCACCCGCTCTGAATATTGCCCAACGCCAATGATAACGGGCGTGTTGTCAGCCACCATCTTCTTGTCCGTTTCTCTCGCCTAAAAGCGTTGCGGTGACGTCAGCCCCAGCGTTCAAACCAAGGCCAACGTCACCGCAAAATTCATCTTGGCGTGTCGCTGCGCGACTAGTCGACGAAGCCGTCGACGCGCTCAACGATCATGGCTGGGGCCATGCCGCCCGCGGCGCACATTGTGACGAGGCCATAGCGCTTTTCCTGACGCTCAAGCTCATCGACCATGGTGCCGATCAGGATTGAACCGGTCGCGCCAATTGGGTGGCCCAGAGCGATCGAGCCTCCGTTGACGTTGACCTTGTCCCAATCAAGCTCAAGATCGCGCACGAATTTGGCCGCGACGACGGCAAAGGCTTCGTTGATTTCGTAAAGGTCAATGTCGTCCTTGGTCAGACCGGCTTTCTCAAGCACCTTCTTGGCCGCCGGAACAGGCGCGTTGAGCATCAGCGTGGGGTCATCGCCCATATTCGCCGTCGCAACGATGCGCGCGCGCGGTTTGAGGCCGTTTTTCTCGGCGTATTCCTTCGACACGACCAGCACCGCCGCCGCGCCATCGACGACGCCCGAGCTGTTGCCCGCGTGGTGGAAGTTCTGGATCTCAAGATCGGGATACTTCTGGTTCACCAGACCACGGAAAGTCGTGCCCTTCGCATCGAGCGGCACGTCGGCGATCTTGGTGAAGGCCGGCTCCAGCTTAGCAAGGTCTTCCTTAGTCGTTTGCGGGCGCGGATATTCCTCACGGTCCAGCACCACCGTGCCATCGTCAGCGACCACGGGTACGACCGACTTGGCAAAGCGATCCTCAGCGATGGCTTCGGCCGCGCGCTTTTGCGAACGATAGCCGACCTCGTCCAGCTCTTCGCGGGTGAAGCCTTCCATCGTCGCGATCGCGTCGCCGCAAATGCCCTGGTGGCTTTGCGGGTGAACTTGCTGAAGGCGCTCGTTATAGCTGCCCATCATCGCAGGCTTGATGCCGGCGGCCATCTTTTCCTTTTGCATCGCCGCGGTAAGGCTCATCATCTCGGTGCCGCCCGCAACCACGCAATCTTCCATGCCGCTCATCACCTGCGCCGCGGCCAAGCTCACCGAGG
>ERZ1740070.151-NODE-151-length-49536-cov-5.690043_pt1 | contig 49536 bp, 48 predicted proteins | sample MGYA00581734_ERZ1740070 | MGnify/ENA primary metagenome ERZ1740070 (study PRJEB43018, sample SAMN04849744) | marine metagenome | isolation source: floating plastic debris | place: Pacific Ocean | collected 2008-09-01 | study: EMG produced TPA metagenomics assembly... | reverse complement strand
CAAAGGCAGACAATCTTCATAGCTTTTCACGATCCGCTGTCGATAGCTGTCTTTCATCGGGAAGGTGCGTTGATCATCAATCAGATCGGCGACCTTTTTCTTGAACGGAATGGCCTGGGCAATCTCGGGGAAATCGAACACGACAGGACAGACCCAAGCGATGGTGTTGAGCGGGTCAAATCCGAACTCATGCATGTGGCGCCGCACATAGTCGACCACGTCGCCCTGCGCCCGGCCGATATCTGGCAGCGCGCCGGTTTGTACGGTCTTGTCCGCATAGAGAAAGGTGCGAAACAAATGAGTGTCAGAATCGCGCAGCCCGAATTGATCATCGATCATGTTTTGCTGCACGAGGTAGTCCACAGATCGCAATTTGCGGGCTTGCCCCGTGATAAGCCTGTGCATCATCTGAACGGGCTGGGGGGCATCAAATTGCAGAATGCGGCCCACCGCGCCGGACGCTTGCAGATACTTCATCAACATGTCTGAGCGGCGGCCAAAGAGCTTACTGTCGTTTTGCTTCCAAAAGGCCACGATATCGGGCGCATGTTCGTGCACGATCGCGGGGGAGGCGGGGGCAGGTTCCTTCAGGCGCAGATGGCTGTAGGTCGTTTGCGAGTGCTCCAAGATGCGTGCCATGCTCTCGGGCAGCTCCGGGTGATCCTCCGCCTCGGCCACCGCAAAGGACAGCCGCAGCGCGTTCACCTCATTGCCAAGTTCGGCCAGAAAAGCTGCGCGCGTGGCCTGCTGTTGTTGTACGGTCTCGCCTGAGGCGCGCGCCTGCATCAGGGCGGCAAGGTCTTTTTTGAGTTTGGTACCGCCCTTGGTTTCGCGCAGAATGCCAAGCGGAAAGAGGTCGCGCAGGGGCGGCACCTGCGTGGCCAGAATGGGGTAGCCGAAAGCGGCACCATCCGACACTTTGGCCGGAATTTGATACTGTGAGATCGGATGATCAGGGTCTTGCAAAAGCGCAAGCGCATCTGCCGCGGCCAGCTTTTGAGGCAGTTCATGCATCTCACAATTGGGATGATAGACGATGCGCGCTTTGTCGTAGCCGGCCAGCCGGTCGCGCACTGCCTTTTCTTTCACGGTGCCGACGATGTGAAAGACGAAACGCTTGTCTTTCATCTCGTGCAGGGCCTTCGCCACGTCGTAAATCCCCTTATGCGGCCGCGGCGTGCCGACAAAAACAATGGCAAAATCATCATCCGTGATGCCAAGGTCACGGCGCGCGGCCTCTCGGTCAAAGCGGGCCGGATGAAAAACGGTTTCGTCGCGGGCATGACGAACGATCACACCGCCGTAACGCCCTCTTAGAGCAACGTTTGAGACGAACTTTGAGGGAAAATCACCGATCACGCTTTCGCAGGCGCGGGTGGGCAACTCCTCAAAGGGGATGTCCAACCCTGCTGCGCCAGCGTTGATCAGATCATCGAGAGGGGCGGGCGTCTCATCCTTGAAAAACGACAGTTCAAAATCGTCGATATCGAGGACAAGGGGACAGTGACTGGCCTTTTGGATCATCGCCCCAAGCAACAGCCCCGGCAGGCGCGGTTTCACCACCACCACGAGGTCATAGATCTGTCCTGCGGCAAACCCGAGGGCTTTGGGATAGAAATCTTCGAAATGGCTGGTCTTGAAGGCGAGGATGGATCGTTCTGAACGGGCGATGGGCGGCCAGACTTCCCCGCCATACCGGTCCCAAAGCGGACCCACCAGATCGACATCCCAATCCCGCGCCAGCAGATCGTAAATCACGACGGCCCGGCCCGCAGGGTTGTGGCCCAGATCCCAACAGACCACAGCCGCGCGCCCGCGTGCTTTGGCGCCGGTTTGGCGTTTTTGCGGCGTCACGGGCTGTATCGTTTTGGCGCTTTGCGCCCGTTTCAGTTCCTGTCTGAGGCCCGCAATCTCAGCGCGGTGACCAGACACTTCTGCTTCGCGACGCTCGATTTCCTCCAACAGGGTGATAACATTGCCTTGGTAGTTGGAGATCCGGTTGTCACGCTTGGATGTCATAATGCACCAGGGTCCGCGCCCTGTTCGACCAATCTCACATCCGTCACAACGCAGCCGAGCAATCGTTCATCGCCTGTGCCTTGCAGGTCTTCTGCGTATTCGCTTTCGATCAGCAACTCGACGCTGTCCTGTTTGGCCATGGCTGTGGGGATCAGCACCCGTTGCACTTGGCCACGGACAAGTTCGACAGATGTGATCGGTTCACTGTGGTACAGGATGTCGAGGGTTTTTGCGCCGATCCGATCATCCTCGCCCGGAAGATACATCTCGACCTCAACCATCTCTGCGCCTTCGACGCGCAAGACAGCGTCGACATCGATCCACCCGTCCTCGTGATAGCCAGACACCCATTTGGCGCTTTTGATCGACGTGTATTGCGCTTTGATCTCCACGAACCTGTTAAGCAGGCTGCCCGACCAATTGCTGAACCCCAGGACACAGGTTTGCTGCGGTGTTTCAGAGACTACCCGCACCAGCCCCTTGCACGCGTCGCGGCGGCGGTCATAGCCGTCCGGGTCGATGCTCAGTTTGCAGTACCCACACAGCGTCAGACCGCTTTTGCCGGTTTCGACCAACCAGCACTCTCCGTTGATGTCGATGATCCAGGAAAAATCACTGGGGCGCGAGAATAGGGAAATCACGCCGGAATCGATCCTCGTCGGTTTGCGAGAGGTCTTGAGCGTGGTTTTGACCGTATCTCTGGGCATTATGTCCGTTTTGATCAGCATGTCTGAGGCGCGGTGTCTTTGGTTCTTTGAACCGAGTCAGCAAGGTCGTCGGCTGCCGTCGGTGGTTTGATCGCGACGAAGGTCTGAAGACGTTGCACGCGCGATACGCCAAGTCCGGGACTTTCCAACCAACCAATCAAACCCGCCTTTTCCGACAGCTCCACCAAGGGCGCATTAAACGAAAAATCCGCGTGTCTGCGGCTTGCTAACTCATCATGGTGTTCGGGTTTGGCGCCTCTGGTCCAGAACACGGCCAGAACGCCATTGTCTTTCAAAACGCGCGCAGCTTCGTCAAGCGAAAAGATCATAGATTCCGCGTCGCTGACCAAAAGATAGTCCAAGGATCCCGATTGGACAGGAAGACGCATGCGCCTGCGCGTAACCTTGCGCAGCTGTGCAATGCTGAACTGCTGGCAATGCCCGCCGATTTCCGTTTCCTCACGCTTGAACAAACGACCAATCACGGCGATCCGGCGGTTGCGTTGCTCAAGCGCTTGGGACAGCCGGGAAAAACTGCGCACCCCGTCGAGACATTCAAACCCCATGAGGAGTTCGGCAATGTATTGATCCCGCCATGACGCGGCACAGGTCGGGCACCCATCCGACAACACCTGCCGCAGATCATGAGGCAGATACCCATGGCAAAAGTGGCATTTCGCGCCTTGGGTTTTGGGCTGAAGCGTGGCCGGATCTACCGCTGCGGTCACAGGCGCACTCCGATCATCGAAAAGTTTCGCGTGCTGCCCTTGGTGACCCCAACTTCCCGCAGCATCAGCCGGAACCCGTTTTGAGCGAACAAGTTGCCTAGATCCACGCCGATTTTTCGGCGCATAGGCATCGTTCCGTCTGGCACACGGTAGGTTTTCTGCGCTTTGCTATCGATCTCTTGCGTCGTGCTTGGCACCGGCCAATCCACCTTGTTGATGGCTATGAAAGCACCGCCGCGCCGAATGACGCGGCCCATCTCTCGAATGACTTGGCCGAGGTCCGTCACGATATTGATCGCGTCATTGGTGATGATGAAATCCCGCGAGGCGTCGTCAAACCCCGTGTCGTGCAGATCGCAAAACGGAATGTCCCGTCCCGCGGAGGTTTTCTGCGACTGACCGTTGAGCCAGAAATAGACCTGTTCATATTTCGGGTTGCCTGACATCTGCTTGGACAGAGCGGAATTATAGGCAAATTCGACGATCCGGGGGACACCTTCAGGTTGTTTTTCGCAGAATGATTTGATGGAGCTGAATCGCCCTTTGGAGGAGTGGTTGAGCAGCAGATGCGCCGCGTCCCTCTCCTTTAACTGCGCACCGCAGCACTGGCATTTGCCGTCATCACGCGCATCCCCCGCAGTGAACTCGAAGTCTTGCAGAGTGCCGCAAATGGTGCAACTTTCTTGGTAATTTGTGCTCAAAAGCTCCCCGCAGCTTTGCAATGTGTAACGGTTCAGAATCGGAATGCGGCCTTATGATCATGAGTGATGTGATGCAAAGCATTTGGTTTTGTCTACCCTCTTTGCGTGTTCGGCAAAAAATGGCACACTCGCGTGATAGTTGTGCAATTATTTTGGGCAACTGGTTTTTCTTTTGGCAGGTGGTGTCTGAGCTTGCGTAACAGATGCAAAAAACTCGGCGGAAAACCCGCATGGATCGACTGTTTTTCGGGGGTGTGCCGATGCCTGAATGTGAGCGCCCTTCGCGGCAAGCCTTTTGGTGTGTGCCATGTCTGAAAAACCCAAGTTTATCAAAGCACTGATCCGTCATCTTGAGGATGCAGCGGACGTGATCTTGGATGCGCCACCAGACCCGCCGCATGATCCTGAACGGGTCTTGCTTGCACGGCATATGGTGAGGTTGATTCTGAACTTGGGCGAAGACCTGCCTTTGTCGCTTTGGAAGCGTGCAGAGGCTCTTTTGCGGCGGGTTTTGGCCGATGCCCCCCATGACCGAGAGGCGCTTTTGGCGCGAATTACAGTCGCCAACGGCATGAAACAGCCACAGGTCGCACTGCATTTTGCGCGGGTTCTGGCCGATGCATGGCCCAAGGATGAAACCGCGCTCAGACGGCTTGCACGGGCGGCCTGTAATGCCCAGTCACTCCGCGAGGCGCTGGAGGCGATCACCGCGTGCCGCTCAACCCGGCCGGGGGATGCGGGCGTGTTGATTGAGCTTGCCCGCGCGCTGCGCTCTGAGGAGGATTTGTCATCAGCGATCATCGCGTTGCGCCGCCTTTTGGACACACGGCCCGATCACCATGCCGGCCGCAAAATGCTGGTCGATGCCCTGCTTCAATTCGGCCAAGCAGAAGAGGCCCTGACCGAGGCGCAGCGCCTTCATTCAGAACAACCAGAGGCGGCAGACCTTGCGCTGCTGTTGGCCATTGCGTGGGCAGAGACGGGGCGCGCGTCCGAGGCGCTTGAGGCGCTGGCAACGGCAGTTCAATCGCGAGATCTGGCCTTCGGTCTGATTGGGCCAAGCTGCGAGAGGCTGGCCACCAGCGTCGGAGGAGAGGCGGCAGTGTCGGTTTGGCGCATGATGGCCGCTCGGTTCCCAAAGGAAAGACTGGTCTGGATGCGCCTCAGCGATGCCGTATTGGCCCATGCCGACACGGAGAGCGCGATCCAGGTGCTGCGCGAGGGGCAGACGCATCTGGCCGGCGATCATGCCATCAGCCTCAAGACGGCACGCCTATTAGTGCAGGCGCGACGTTTGCCCGAAGCCAAAGCGGAATTGGACACCAGCCTGGCGCCGGAGCCGGGCAATCGCGTGGTGCGCGAGGTTTATGGCAAGCTTCTCCTGGATTTGGGGGAGACCGCACAGGCCGATAGGGTGTTCCAAGATCTATTGATCAGTGACCCCGACAATCAAACGGCCCTTCTGGGGCGCGTGGATGTGGCGACGGGGCGCGGCGATGTCGAGGCGGCGTTCCAGATCTTGGAAGACAGGTTGCTCAAGGATGACTGACACCTGCAGCCGCCAAACCCTCACAGGATCAAACCGCGCCGTCCTTTGGGTGCGTTACTTGGAATTGGCGGACAAAACTGGGGATTTGGACCGGTCCAACCGGGCGATCGCCGCGTTGCGTGGACAATTGAACAGTGTGCCGGACCACATGTTCCTGCGCCTGCTGCGCTTGTGCAAACACCTCTCGGATGGTGCATTCGCCGCTGAGGTTTTGACCGCGTGTTTTGCGCGGTCCCGGATGGATGGCAAACTGGCGACTGAGTGCCTGAACTGGGCCTGTACAACCCTCGGCCATCAGCAGGCGCAGGGCGTGGAACACCGGGTTCTGTCGAAAATGGATCCGGCCTCTCGCCAGGGCTTCGCGTTGACCGCCCTGCGCCTTCTGCACGGTCCAGAGGACGCCTATCGTGCCGCGCGATCCGGCTATCCCCGCACCCGACATGCGCAAGAGGCTGTTCTTTTGGCCAGGGCCCTGTCTGATACCGGTCGCACCACGCTGTCGGCGCGATATTTGCGCCGGGTGGCACGGCGGTGGCCCTTGGACATGACCCTGCAGGATGCGATGTTCAGGGCTTTCTTGAACTCTGGGGATGTCGCGCGCGCGCGGGATCTTTTGACGGCGCTGGCCCCGTATCTGTCGGACACGCAATGGCGGTCGCGGTCGCTCGATCTTTTGAAGGGGGAGGGGCGGTACAAGGATGCCTGGCCGCAGCATCAGGCGTTGGAACGCGATGACGCGCGCTATGCGACATCCTTTGAATGCCTGCGCATGAATGTCTTTTTCGGCGAGATCGCTGAGTTTCGGCGTCTGGCCTATGAGGTGATGGCCAAACATCGCCACCATTTGCGCGCCACCTTTCTGGGCTCTGTCGTCGACGAAAAAAGGATCTACGCCGCGCAGCAGCCAGAGGGGGGCGAAATCACCCGTCACGATGTGGCGTCCTACTACCATCCGGCCGCAGAGATCACGCGCCGCCTGCCACAGATGAACCCCGACACAGTGACAGGGCAGGGCACCCCGGTGCGCCAAATCCATCAGTATTGGGATAAGGCCGCTGTGCCCGAGATGGTAGATCAGATCATGCAAAGCTGGCAGGGCATCTATGGGTGGTCCTATCAACGGTTCACCCGCAAGACCGCCTTGACGTGGTTGCGCCCGGGGCCGTGTTCTTTTGCGAGGCCTTCGGATGTCTGAGCAACAACGTGATCTATGCGCCGCCGGGGCACGTGGTGATCCAAACGGCAAGAGAGATGGCATGCGAGGCCCTGTTGCGGCGCGACAATGACAAAGTGTGGCTCAAGACGGGCCCGGGGCTCTTGACCCGCGCCTTGGCGCTCTGTGCTATGGATGGCCTGCTTTGCGAGGGTCACACGGACCCGACCAAATCTGTGACGATCCGGTCAAACGCAGCACTCAAACAGCATGTCGCCCCCCATATCCCGCTACCCTACAAGCAGACGGATCAGAATTGGGCCCATAGCGACACACCTGTCGCGCCAGAGGTTAAGGCGGCATGGGCGCAGCTTCTGGCGTGAGGGGTTTGGGCGTTACTCGATGTCGATCGTCTGTCGCAACGCACCGCTCTCACGGTCGTAGATCAGAATTTGATCCTCTTGCGTGACCACCGCATACCAATCCCCCCCTTGCGTGAAGGCAAGCGGCGTGCTGCCGTCAGGTAAGGTGATCGTATCCGGCAGTTCCGGCCCAAAAGCATCCGAGAAGCGGATGACAAACAGGACCACGATCACTATGAAGCCCAAAACCATGGTGGCCGTCAGGATGGTCACCAGCCAACGCAGATATTTGACGGTGCCGGCATCGACCGGCGAGGTTTGAGGGCTGTCTGCCATGGGGGGAACCCTGCTGAGCTTTCCAATCGCGGCCTTGCCGCCGCCGCGCCTTGATAAGGCGCTTTCCCGCGATGTGCCAGAGGCGGCCGCGTTGTCGCGCACGCGTCTGGCGCGGCTGATCGCGGAGGGGTTTGTGCGGGTCAACGGGATCGTCACCCAAGATGCCAAGGCGCGGGTCACCGAAGGGGACCAGATCGAGATCGACGTGCCTGTGGCGCAAGAAACCGCCATCGTGGCTCAGGATATCGCGCTGGATATCCTCTTTGAGGACGACGACCTGATCGTGGTGAACAAACCGGCAGGCATGGTGGTGCATCCCGCGCCCGGTTCGCCCGCGCATACGCTGGTCAACGCGCTGCTCCATCATTGCGGTGACAGTCTTTCCGGCGTGGGCGGGGAAAAACGCCCCGGCATCGTGCACCGGATCGACAAGGACACCAGCGGGCTGTTGGTCGTCGCCAAAAGCGACCGGGCGCATCATGGGCTGGCCGAACAATTTGAACGCCATAGCGTTGAGCGGGTCTATGCGGCTTTGGTGTACGGCGCGCCTGATATAGGCGATCCGCGGTTGCGCGGCATCAAAGGCGTGTCGTCTGAGGCGGGAAACACCGTGAAGATCACCACGCAACTGGCGCGGCACAAAACCGATCGCCAGAAGCAGGCGGTTTTGTTCAACGGGGGCCGCCACGCCGTGACCCGCCTGCGCGTGGTTGAGCCCTTTGGCTTGCCGCCCGTGGCCTCGATGGTGGAATGTCAGCTTGAAACCGGTCGCACGCATCAAATCCGCGTTCACATGGCCCATATCGGGCATGGCCTGATTGGGGATCCGGTGTACGGGGGGCGCCGCAAAATCAAATCTGGTGCCTTGTCCGAGCCGGCCATTCAGGCCATGGGGCAATTTTCCCGTCAGGCGTTGCATGCGCGGGTGCTTGGCTTTGAACATCCCGTACACGGGGAGGTCATGCGCTTTGAGGTGGAGTATCCTCAGGATATGGCCGATTTGATCGCAGACATGCGGGTTTGAGCCGCGTTGTAATAGCCAGCACAGTTGCGTGAAAACCCTGTCACACAGGTGTTGCGCTGCGTTTGGGATATTAAGTTCTGGTTCATCAATGAAGGCCACACCGCTTGAAAACGGCAAGTGGCGGACATATCTGCAATGTTAAGGCTCGAAACATTGAATTGAACTGAGCCACGACTGGAGGACATGAGGGCAATGGCAAATTACGCAAATCTTCCCGCACCGACGCCTGAGGGCGGTCTGAACCGATATCTGCAGGAAATTCGCAAGTTCCCGCTTTTGGAGCCGGAACAGGAATACATGCTGGCCAAGCGCTGGGTCGAAGAACAAGACACCGAGGCGGCCCATCAGATGGTGACAAGCCACCTGCGACTGGCGGCGAAAATCGCCATGGGCTATCGCGGCTACGGCCTGCCGCAGGCGGAGGTGATCTCAGAGGCGAATGTGGGTCTGATGCAAGCGGTCAAACGGTTTGACCCGGAAAAAGGCTTCCGCCTGGCGACCTATGCCATGTGGTGGATCCGCGCCAGCATTCAGGAATACATCCTGCGCAGCTGGTCCATGGTGAAGCTGGGCACGACCAGCGCGCAGAAAAAGCTGTTCTTCAACCTTCGCAAAGCCAAAAACCGCATCGGCGCGCTGGAAGAAGGCGATATGCGCCCTGAAAACGTGGCCCGCATCGCCCATGACTTGGGCGTGACCGAAGACGAGGTGATCTCGATGAACCGGCGGATGTCGGGCGGGGATGCCTCTCTCAACGCGACCGTTGGCTCCGACGAAGACAGCGCCATGCAGTGGCAGGATTGGCTCGAAGACGAAGATGCCGACCAGGCCGGTGACTATGAGAAAAAGGACGAGCTTGAGGCCCGTCGCGCGCTTTTGGCGGATGCGATGGATGTGCTCAACGAGCGCGAAAAAGATATCCTGACGCAGCGCCGGTTGAGCGATCAGACCGTGACGCTGGAAGAGTTGAGCGGGCAATATGACGTCAGCCGCGAGCGCATTCGCCAGATTGAGGTGCGCGCTTTTGAAAAGCTGCAAAAACGTATGCGAAGCTTGGCCCAGGAAAAAGGCATGCTCGCCAGCGTCTAAGATTTACTGACACGCTTTGACAGGGGCTCAGGTGATCTGGGCCCCTTTTTCTTTGTGCCGTAGCGCGCGCTGTTCTAAAGCGCTGAAATGAGTGAGCCGGCCACAGTGAAATCCCTGACGCGCGACCTGCGAAGGCTAGGCCTGTCTGAAAGGGATGGCGTTTGGGTCCACGCGTCGATGCGGTCCATCAGGCCGGTGACGGGCGGTGCAGCCAGCGTCATTGAGGCGCTGATCGCAACCGTTGGCCGCGACGGGCTTGTGGCTATGCCGGGGTTCTCAGAGGATGCGTATTTCCCGCCGGATGTGGACCGTGCCACGCTTTCAAAAGATGAGATTGCCCGCATAGAACGCCAAGTGACAGGGTTCGACCCGGACCGCAGCCCAACTGCGGGCATGGGGATCATCGCGGAAACCTTTCGCACCTGGCCGGGCACCTGTCGCAGTGGCCACATGGCCGCCTCTGTTTGCGCCAACGGGCCGGACGCGGCGCAGATCATCACACCCCATGCACAACCTTGGGCCACGGGGCCGGGCTCTCCTTTTGATCGCATGGGGCAGCGACCGGGCATGAAAATCCTGCTCATTGGTGTAGGTTGGAACCGCTGCACACCGCTTCACACGGCCGAGGATTTCGCCCCCTGCAAGCGCACCAAAATGCGGCGTTTCAAATCCGGCCCTGGCAACGCGCTCTGGATCGAAACGCCAGACGTGGCCGATGACCTGGGCCGGCTTTTCCCGCGCGCGGGCGCGGCGTTTGAGGCCACAGGGCACGTGCGCATAGGACGATTGGGGGCGGCAGAGGTGCGCTTATGTGGCTATGCCGATCTGATCTCTTTCGCCTCGCCCTGGATCAGCGCGCAAAACAAAGCAAGCGGCGATCGACACTAGATGCGTAAAACGCTTTGCGAAGGCGCTGGATTGGCCTAGACCGGACCCATGCACTTCACCCTATAGGGGAGACGCCGCGCCATGATACGCGTCTTGTTTGATCCGCGCCCTGTCCTTGCGGTCCTGGTCCTCATGATCGCCGCCTGTGCGCCGCATAACGTGGCGCAGTTCGGGGTGGGCAGTCCCCTGGCCACGCAGAAGCGGATTTTCGTGGCCACAGAGCTGGAGCTCGACAATCTGGGGCCCATCTTTGGGCAAGAGCGCCCCTCTGGCCTTAAGTTCATGCATCTGGATGTGTCGGTGCCGCCCACCCATACGCCGGGCAATATCGAATGGCCTGATGGTGAGCCTGATGCCGCCACGGATTTTGTGATGACCGGCAGCCAAGTCTATCCCACTGCCGCGCAAATGGTCGGGGCCATGCGCCGGGGAGCCTCAGACCGTGAAACGCTGGTTTATGTGCATGGCTACAACGTGACCTTTTCCGATGCTGTCTACAGGTTTGCGCAGATCCGCACGGATTTTGGGTTGATTGACGACGGGTTGGTCTATTCATGGCCCTCTGCCGGGGATGTCCGAGGCTACGCCTATGATCGCGACAGTGTGCTCTATTCCCGCGATGATTTTGAGGCCGTGTTGAACGCCCTGACGGTGCAATCTGATGGGCGGGTGCATATCCTGGGCCACTCCATGGGGTCGCAACTGGTGATGGAGACCCTGCGTCAGGCGGCCCTGCGGGGCAATCGCGCGATGCTCAACCGGATCTCGTCGGTGACCTTGATGTCGCCCGATATTGACCCCGATGTGTTCCGTCAGCAGGCCAAGGCCATTGGCACCCTGCCGGATCCCTTTCTGATCTTCGTGTCGCAACAAGATCGCGCGCTGAACCTGTCCTCACTTTTGACCGGGTTCAAACCGCGGCTGGGGGTGATTGATGGGCCTGATCAGGTGGAGGGATTGGGCGTGAGTGTTCTCGATTTCACAGGGCTGTCCGATGGGCGCGCGCTGGATCATTCTGTGCCAGTGACGTCGCCTTTGGCGATTAAGGTGTTGAGAGGCATGATTGAACAGGCGGAAGGTGGTGCGCCCGATTTCCGCGATTACATGATGCTGACGCAGCCGCAATAACCCCTCTTGGGGCTACGGATGATGGCGCGGGGCCGAACGGCGCACCGCGTTTCCCTTGCAAATCCCGGCATCCTCTTCAATCTGAACCCACGCCACCTGCGGGAGAGGGCCATGCACGCCATTGCGGATACAGACCAACTGGTTGCGGACGGGGTGATCGACCCTGTCCAGGCGCGTGAGATTGAGGCCCGCGCGCGGGACACGATGGTCACGCTTGCGATCAATGCGGTGCTCTGTTTCGGGATCGTTGCGGCCACGGGCGGGCTGATTTTCTGGCTGGCGGATGCGCTTTCCGTCGCGGTTTTCGGGGGTCTGGCGCTGATCATTGGGGTTGTGATCCTAGCCCGCAGTGGGGACAGCCTGCGCATGTTTGGCAATGCCTCTGCCCTGATCGGGGCGGGGATGCTGATGGGCGGGGCCGCGATTGAGCTGATCGACAAATATGAGACTGTGGCCCACTGGGTGCTTTTGCCCTTGGGGGCGGTCGTGGGTCTTGGCGCGGCCATTCTTTGGGGGCGCACGCTGACCACGCGGTTCGTGACGGGCGCAATCCTTCTGATGGGTGTGGCGGCGCATCTGCTGGGGCTTGGGCTTTTGGTCGTGACCTATGATGCGGCGGGTCTTCCTGTGGTGCTGCGCTATCTCTATGGGGCGGGCCTCATTCTGACGGCCGGGGTGTTCACGGATGGTCGGACCGTGTCAGCCGCGGCCATCGCGCCCTTCGCGCAAGCGCTCGACACCGGGACGGCCTATTTCCATGCGGCTTACGTGTTTTATTCCCCCGAGCCCACGCTATCGATCCTGCAAATGGCACTGCTGGTGATCCCCTGCCTCTGGATCGCGCGGCACCGACCGGAACGCGTCGCCCGCCACGCCCGCGTGCTGGCCGTTCTTGGGTTTGTTGTGGCCAATCTCTGCGCGCTCGTGGGCTCTCTTTTCGGGGATTACATCGGTGAGACAATCTGGGGCCCGCCGCGATGGACCCAGAGCGGGTTGGAATGGGAAGATCATCAAGTGCTGGTGGACACATTCCGCGACACCGCGCTCTTTATTCCCGAGGGGGCCTATGCCGTGCTTTGGGCCATTTTGCTGGTCACGGCCCTGGCCTATGCCGCCTTCCGCGCCAATCGCGGCATGTTCAACACCGCACTCACCTTTGCCGCGATCCACGCCTATACCCAGCTTTTCGAAAGCTTCGGGGATGAACCGCTGGCCTATGTGATTGGCGGGCTGGCGGCCATCCCTTTGGCCTGGGGCATGTGGCGGCTTAACGGGTGGATCACCGCGAAACAGGGGGCGGGCTAGCCCTCAATCGCCTCCAATTCGTCAATGAAGCGGGAGATCATGGAGAGGCCTTTGTCCCAGAATGCCGGGTCTGAGGCATCGAGGCCAAAGGGCGCCAGAAGCTCCTTGTGGTGCTTGGAACCGCCCGCGCGGAGCATGTCAAAATACTTCTCCTGGAACCCATCCGGGCTTTCTTCATAAACGGCGTAAAGCGCGTTCACGAGGCCATCCCCAAAGGCGTAGGCGTAGACGTAAAAGGGAGAATGTACAAAATGGGGTACATAGGCCCAAAATGTCTCATACCCGTCCATGAACTCAAATGCGGGCCCAAGGCTCTCACCCTGCACCGACATCCAAAGCGCGCCGATATCTTCGGGCGTCAGCTCCCCTTCGCGACGGGCAGCGTGGAGTTTGCATTCAAAATCGTAAAACGCGATCTGGCGTACGACAGTGTTGATCATATCCTCGACCTTGCCGGCCAGCAGGACCTTGCGTTCCGTGTCGGAGGCCGCGTTGTCGAGCATGGTGCGGAAGGTCAGCATTTCGCCAAACACACTCGCCGTTTCGGCCAATGTGAGCGGGGTGGACGACAAAAGCTCCCCCTGACCGGCGGCCAGAACTTGATGCACGCCGTGACCCAGCTCATGCGCCAGTGTCATCACATCGCGCGGTTTGCCAAGGTAGTTGAGCATCACGTAAGGGTGCACATCCGTCACGGTCGGGTGCGCGAATGCGCCCGGTGCCTTGCCTGGTTTTACACCTGCATCAATCCAGCCTTTGGTGAAAAACGGCTCAGCCAAATCGCCCATGCGCGGGTCAAAGGCGGTATATGCCTCCATCACCATGTCTTGCGCCGTGGGCCAATCGACCGTGCGGGTGTCTTCAATGGGCAAAGGCGCGTTGCGGTCCCAGACCTGCATGACATCGAGGCCCAGCCATTTGCGTTTTAGCTCGTAATATCTGTGGCTGAGCTTGGGGTAGGCGGCGACGACCGCGTCGCGCAGGGCGTCGACCACCTCAGCCTCAACATGGTTTGACAGGTGCCGCGCGGTCTGTGCCGTGGGCATGTTGCGCCAGCGGTCGAGCACTTCTTTTTCCTTGGCACCAGTGTTGTGGACGCGGGAGAAGATTTTGATGTTGCTTTGAAACACCCGCGCCAACTCGCGCGATGCCGCTTCGCGCTTGGCGCGGTCCTGTTCGGTCAGGTAGTTCAGCGTCGCCTCAAGGCCGTGGGTGTCACCATCCACGTCAAAGGTCAGCCCGGCGATGGTTTCGTCGAAAAGCCGCTCCCAGGCATCGCCAACAACGCCAAGGTCGTGGAGGAACTTTTCCAGTTCATCCGAAAGCTGATGCGGCTTCATCGCGCGAATACGGTCGAGCACGGGTTTGTAACGGGCCAGAGCGTCATTTCCAGAGATCATCGCGGCGAGGGCGTCATCCTCCAACCGGTTGAGTTCCAGGGTGAAAAACACAAGCGGCGTGGTGAAGGCGTTGATCTTTTCCTGGCAATCCGAGAGGAATTTCGTGCGCCCGCCATCCGTGGTCAGCTGGTAGTAGCGCAGGCCCGCAAATGACATGATGCGCCCCGCGATGGACGAGATTTTCTCATTGCGTTCTATGCAGGTCAGCAGCCCGGTCGCGTCGAGACCGGCCAGCTTGCCTTCGTAATCGGCTGCAAAGGCTGCGCATTCGCCCTCCAGCCAATCCAGATCGCGCGTGAGTTCGGGGGCGTCTTCGCTGGCGTAGAGATCGGTGAGATCCCATTCCGGCAAATCGCCCAGACCGTCAGCTCCGGCGTTTGGGTTGGCGTCAAAAACAGGGCGGGGCGTGCGGTGCATGGGGTTTCCTTCCAATGGGTCCTGCAGAGATAGGCCCAGGAGGAGGGAGGCTCAAGACGCTGTTTTACGCGGGGCGGATGACCCCGGTGTCATAACAGTATCGGAAGGGTGCGCGTCGGGCGTTATCCGAAGCGAGATTTCCAGATATCGCAACGGGCGGCGTCCCGCGCATCATAAGCGTGCAAGGCTTCCTCCAACGTGTCGGTAAACGCCTCTTCGCGGTCTTCGCCAAGGGCGGTCAGGCGCATGGAATACCACGCGGTGATGCCGCCCGGGGGCGGGGCGTCAAAGACCGGGAACACAGGGTCGCCCCCGGCCTCACTCAGCCATGTGTTGGCCAGGTCCGGCGTCAGCGCCATGGTGCGGGCCAGCCCGATCGCATCTGCGGCCCCGTTTTCCAAGGCGCTGATGGCCTCTTCGCGGTTTCTGACACCGCCGGTCAACATGATGGGCGCCGTCGTGACGGTTTTGGCGCGGCGCGCGAAATCGAGGAAATAGGGACCCGACGCCGCGGTGCCATCGGAACTGGAGGGCGCGCCGGGGAAATACGTGCCGCCGCTGATGTCGATCAAATCCACCCGCGCCGCATCCAGATGCCGCACGACCTCAAGCGCGTCTTGCGGTGTAAGCCCGCCATCAAGCTTGTCGGTTGCGTTGATTTTGACCCCGATGGCAAAGGACGGCCCAACGGCGCGGCGCACGGCTTCAATGATCTCTGACAGGATGCGCACCCGATGCGCGATGGGCCCGCCATAGGCATCCGTGCGGTGGTTGAAAAGCGGCGACAAAAACTGACTGAGCAGGAAACCATGACCGGCATGGATCTGCACCCCGCCGAACCCGAACTCCTGTGCAAGGCGCGCCGCACGGGCGTATTGGCCAGGAAGCTCCTCAATCTCTTGCAAGGTCAATCCATCGCAGACAAGGCCCCCTACATCCAAAGGGGATGGGCCTTTGGGCGTGCTGATCGGGGCATGGGACAACGCCCCGGCATGGCCAAGTTGCGGCCAGATATGTGTGCCGTCCTGCGCGCCCCGTGCGGCCAAGGCGCGCATGACCTCGACCTTGGCGTCTGGCGTGAGCACGAGGTTTCCCGGTTTTTCAGGGAAATGCGGGGTGACTTGCACCTCGCCGATCAAAGACAGCGCCGCGCCACCCTGAGCCCATCGCTCATAAAGGCGCATTTGCGGTTGAGTGGGGTTGCCCGCGCCGTCGCCGAGTGAATCCGACATGGCGGATTTGATCAGCCGGTTTTTGAGCTGCGCACCGCAGGGGAGTGTGAGGGGCTGTGAGAGGATTTTAGATCTTTGCATCGGAATATCTCGATATATCTGTGTAAATGCCCGTGACGATGCGGGCAGGGGATAGGTCAGGTTTTTGCCAACTCGTCTTGCATGGCGGTGAGGAAACGGCGGATATTGTCTTCGTCGCGGCGGTAAAACGTCCACTGCCCATGTCGGTCTGATTGAACCAGCCCGGCTTGTTTCAAGGCGCTCATGTAGCTTGAGATCGTGGATTGAGAGAGCTTTGCCTTCTCCTGGATATAGGCCACGCAAACCCCGTCGAGCTCTGCATGCTCCGGCAGGGCAGGCGGGAAATTGGACCGGTCCTTGAGCCACTCAAGGATTTGCCGACGCACCGGGTTGTTGAGGGCAGAGATCGTGAGTTGAATGTCCATATATCGAGATATCTCGATATCTATCCAAAAGTCAAGAGGGCTTATCCATAGGCCGCCAGCATCTCGCGCAGGTCCTCAATTGTATTGGCCTCTTGGACCGGTTTGTCTTGCCGCCAGCGTTTCATGCGGGGAAAACGCAGCGCGACGCCGGATTTGTGGCGCGTTGAGGGTTGGATCCCTTCGAAGGCAATCTCAAACACGTGCTCGGCTTTGACCTGCCGCACAGGGCCGAACCGTTGCAGGGTGTTTTTGCGGACCCATGCGGTGATCTGGCGAAACTCCGCATCGGTGAGGCCGGAATAGGCCTTGGTAAAAGGCACAAGATCGTTGCCATCCCGGACCGCGAAGGTGAAATCGGTGAACAGGTTTGCGCGCCGCCCGTGGCCTTGTTGGGCGTAGATCATGATCGCGTCGATGGTGAGCGGGTCGAGCTTCCATTTCCACCAGTCGCCTTTTTTTCGGCCGGTGTGGTAGGGGCTTGAGAGGCGTTTGAGCATGAGCCCTTCGGCGCGCTCGTCCCTTGCGTGCGCGCGGGTCTCGCTCAGGTTTTGCCAACTGTCGAAAGTGAGACGTGGGGAGGGGCGCAACGGGGCCTCGGGCGGCAAATCCTTGAGCAACGCGTCGAGGCGGTCACGCCGGTACGACATGGGCTGGGTGCGCAGATCCTCGCCCTGCTCCTCCAACAGGTCATAGGCCAGCAGGATCACAGGGGCGTCTTGCAAAAGCTTTTTGGGAACCGTTTTGCGCCCGATGCGTTTTTGCAGGTCATTAAAGGGCAGCGGTTTTTCGTCTTTCCAAGCGATGATTTCGCCGTCGAGGACCGTACCGGGGGGAAGGAAATCCACCGCGCGGGCCAGTTCCGGGAAGCGGTCGGTCATCAACTCTTCGCCGCGCGACCACGTAAAGTGCTGTCCTTCGCTCAGGATGAGTTGCCCGCGAATTCCGTCCCATTTCCACTCTGTGAGCCAATCCTGAGGTGGGCCCAAGTCTTCGGGCGCCATGTCATCCAGACCGTAGGCCAGGCAAAACGGGTAAGGGCGGGACAAGTCGGCGGTTTTGTCTTCCTCCTCGATCAGCGTGCGCCAAGAGGTGGTATCGGGTGTCCAATCGCCCATCAGGCGATGGGCCAGTTCGGCCTCATCGCGGTCGGTGGCCTGCGCCAAGGCCCGGGTCATCAGCTTGCGCGAGATGCCAACGCGGAAACCGCCGGTCAGCAGTTTGTTGAAGACCAGCCGCTCCAGCGCGTCCATGCGGTTCCAGGCGTTGAGGATCGCGGCCTTTCGCGCGTCCTCTTCCTGTTTGTCGAGGCTGCGCAGATGGGTGATCCACTCGGCCAGCGTTTGGGTGTGGTGGTCCTCGGCCTCCGGCAGGACAAGGGCGATGGTCTCGGCCAGGTCGCCCACGATGGGGTAGGCCTCCTCAAACAGCCAAAGAGGGATGCCTGCGCGCTCAGCGGCCCATTCCCGCAGACGGGTGGTGGTGATGGCGCGGCGCGGGCGGCGACCTGAAAAGAGCGCGATGGTCCAGAGGCGATCTTCGTCCGGGGCAGTGCGGAAATACTCCGCGAGGGCCGCGACCTTGGTGTTGGTCTTGGTTGTTTGGTCGATGAGGCCGTAGAGGGCGGCAAAGTCTTTCATGCCGCCTCGCCCTCGGATGCGTCATCGCCCGCGTCGTCCAAAGTTTCGCCGGTGAATTCGGTGGGCACGATCTGGGCGTCATAGCCTTGCTCGATGAGCCAGCGGGAGAAGATTTCGGTGTAGACGTGGGAGAAGAAGATTTTCTCGGCCTCGGTTGCGGCAATGGCGGTGTTAAGACCGTGCCAATCCGCATGATCTGAGATGACGAAACCCCGATCGACAGCGCGGCGGCGACGCACCCCGCGCAGGCGCATCCAGCCGCTGGCAAAACTGGTTGAGGCTGGGCGAAACCGGCGGGACCAGGTGGAGTTGAGCGCGCCGGGCGGCGCCATGATCAGCGCGCCGGGGTGGTCGGCGGCCTTGAGGTCTGGCGTGACGTGCACCGTGTCAGGCAGGGGCAAGCCTTGGGCGCGCAGAACAGCGTTGGTGTTTTCGACCGCCCCATGGGTGAGGATGGGCGCAATCCCTGGGTCAAGCAGTGACAGGACGCGCTGGGCTTTGCCCAAGGAATACGCACCAATAAGCGAGAACTTGCCCGCGCGGACGTTGGCGGCCCACCAATCGTTGATCTGGCGGGCGGCCTCTTGTTCGGGCAGCCAGGTGAAGACGGGCAATCCAAAGGTGCATTCCGAGATGAAGGCGTGGCATTTGACCGGCTCAAATGGGGTGGAGAGGGCATCCGCCTCGGTTTTGTAATCGCCGGAAACAATCCAGACCTCACCTTTGACTTCGACGCGGATCTGGGCGGACCCGGGCACGTGACCTGCGGGGTAAAACGACACCTGCGCACCGCCAATCTGACGGGTTTCGCCATAGGTAATCGTGTCGAGCGCGATGTCGCCCAGGCGGTGATGCATCACTGGGGCGGCGATATCCGTACTGAGGTAGCGCGCGTGACCAGGGCGGGCGTGATCGGCATGCCCATGGGTGATGAGCGCGCGATCGACAGGGCGCCAGGGATCGATGAAGAAATCACCGGCGGGGCAGTAGATGCCCTGGGGTTTGAATTCAAGAACCATGGGGGGAGAGTAGCGTGGTTTCGCGCAGGTGCCAGCGGGGGGATGGCCGCGATCCTTGTTGGTGCGTCAGACGAGCCTTTGAAGGCAGTCGATGTTTTGGGTGAGCGGCAGCACCAAACCTATTCTGAGAATGTCGAATTTCGCACACGCGGCAGTTACGCTAGAAATCAGTCTGCTGTAGCTTTTACGAATGAACCTGATTTTTCTGTTTCCTTTCGCGGCTCATCCTTCTGGTGGGCACTTGGCGCAAGTCAGGTTCATGAACGCGTGCCGTGGCTTCGCGGATGTGGAAATGGTCCTCTACAATGACACGTCGACGGCCCATCGCTCCCTTGATGAGGTTCTCGCCTGTGACGCTGACTTGCAAAGGGCGATCTTTGTGCTTCATTGGGGGCCGGATGTCACAAGGCTGGCCCGGCAGCTCTGCCAGAAAGGCGCGCAAGTTGTCTATTTCGCCCATAGTACCGGATGGCAGGTCAAGCTTTTGCACCATGTCCCGATCGTGTGTGTGAGCCGCCACACCCAAGCCTATTGGGGCCGCTTGGCACCTCACAATCCGATCTATCATGCACCCAACATCATTGACGCCTGTTTCTACCCCAGTGACGCGCACCGTGATGTCGATGTTCTGATCCAAAGGCGCAAGTCATCTTCTTACCTTTTGGAAGATCTTGCGCCCGCGTTGTGCAAGGATTGCAATGTCGAAATCTTGGACGACTGGGTGGTGTCTTTGGCCGACGTTTTTCGGCGCAGCAAGGTTTTCCTATATGACAGTCGGGAGTATTGGTTGGATCGGGGTGTCAGCGAAGGATTTGGCCTGCCTCCGCTTGAAGCGATGGCCTGCGGGTGCCGGGTTTTCAGCAGCGTCAATGATGCTTTGGCGGACCACATCGATCCTGGATTCAATGGCGAGCAGATTGGCGTGATATCTTGTGAATATGACACAGCCCAGATCTTGCAGACCGTATCCAGCTATGAGGTGGGATCACAAGGCACCATGGATTGGACGCGGTATCGAGAACCCGATGTCAGCCGCCGATTGCAAAAGATTTTTCAAGGCGTGGAGACTGTGTATGATTTTGTCAGGTGAGAAACCGACGCCGATTTAAGATGTTTTGATTTGAAGAAAGCCAATTTTAAACAGAACCATGATCCTGAGACGTACCAATACGACCTATTGGACCGAAGACATCAGTCCGAAGAACTTTGGCGACTTGCTCACTGTCTATCTTATGGAGAAATTATTCATTGAGATTGACGTTCTTCCCGGAGATGTGCGCGTGATCGAAAGCGTGCTAAGCGATGGGTTTGTGGAATTGGCAGTTGAGCGGCACCGCTGCCTATTGCATAATGGTTAACCTTACGGTCATCTTTTGACTGCGTGGGCGTGCGGCTTGCGCCACCCAAAGAGCCTTTCCAAGGCTGCGCTGGCAAAAGTCGACATACGCTCGGTGCGCGGGCCTCTTAGCTCCCAATGCCTTGGTTTGCCCGATGAAACGCCTTTCGGTGATCCGGCGTTCCTTTTGCCCTCATTACACCTGGCCAAAACGAACACGACCTATGCTGGCAAGACGGTTTGTGTGCCTCACTACAGCGACACGCGATCTGATGAGGAGCTTATCTGTGCGTCCGGCGCAGAGGTCATTTTGCGCCCCAGGCTCAGCGGTACGATCGCCGATATTGAGCGGTTCATTGACGCGGTCACGTCTGCTGGATTCATTCTATCAGGCGCGTTGCACGGTGTTGTGACGGCAAGTGCCTATGGGGTTCCCTTTGCATTTTGGGACAGCGGTGACATCGACCTGCCGTTCAAGTGGGAAGATTTTGCAGCGTCAATCGGCGTTCCGTGTACTTTTGTGGTCGATGTCAAAAGTGCCAAAACCCACTATGACCGTGAGTTAAAGCACCGGATTTCGATACCTTCGATGTTGCCGTCGCTGGCCACGGCGCCATTTCCAGTGCGGCCCGCGGCGCTGGTCAACACACTCCTTCATGAAGAAAAGAGCGGTCAGATTGCATCGCGCGGCGCGCTCGAGCATGCTCAAGCGATTTTTCAATCGGCAAATTCCGTTCAGACACGGATTTCGAAAGACAACAGACAGTTCATTGATGACCTTTTGCATCGCGTCGACGCGTCAGACATGTCCTCTACGTCCTCCAAGGCTGATGCGGCGGGTCGGAGCAAGGGTATCGTTTCGAAGCTGCTTGGGCGATAGCGCAGGTGTTTGAGCGTCGGTCCTGAGACGCGTGGGATGCCTTGCTCAAGATGCACCTCACGAGAACCTTGTTTCGGTTTGCGATCTCTTGGTGCGTTTTGGGAAGCGCGGACGAGGCGTGTCGTCAGGCCGCCAAGAAATGCTGCGCGAGCATGGCGGTGAGGCGTTGGCGGGTGGCGGCGTCTTCCATCAAAAGCTCGTGACGTCCGCCGGGTTCCAGATGCAGCGTGCTGCCGGGCCAGGCCGCCATGCGGGTCTTAACGCGGGTTTGGTCGACGATGGCCTCTTCGCTGCCCATTATGGTGAGGCAAGGCATGTCGGGGGAAGGGTGCTGCGAGAGGTGACGCGTTTCAGACAATGCTTCATAGAGCCAGTTGAGGCTGGGCGCGCCGACTTTTAGCTCAGGCCGGGCGGTGAATTGGTCGCGCATGAGTTGGTACATGGCGTTGTCGCGGGTCAGGCCGTTTTTCGCAAACTCCTCCGCCAACGGGTAGGGCACAGGGCCAGACGTGGTCGGCGGGTAGCGATGTGAAAAGCCCAAGAGGCGGGAGGCCCAGCTGAGCGTCCACATGACAGGGCGCAGGACGGGTGAGGCCTTGATGCCCCACATCGGACCGCTGAAGGCTGCGGCCTTGACCGGCGCACCTTCGATCACCGCGCGCAGAGCGATGGCACCGCCCATGGAGTGGCCCAGTATGAACCAGGGCTGCGGCAAGCTCAGCGCGTTCGCGTGATCCAGCAAAGCGGCCACATCCATTTGATAATCGGGGAATTTTTCCACATGACCGGGCAAAGGATCGGGGATCAACCTGTCAGAGATACCCTGACCGCGCCAGTCGATGGCCAGCGTCGATATACCGTGGCGGGCCATATCACCGGCGACATAGGCATATTTTGCGATGTATTCAGTCCGGCCGGGAAACAGCAAAAGCGTGCCTTTTGCCGTCTCCGCGTGGGCATGCCAGACGCCCACGCGCAGGCGCACGCCGTCTTTCGCTCGGATCCAATGCGCCTCGGGCTCCGGGCCTTCGGGGACGATCTCAGCGAAATACGGCGCGGGGTCACTCACGCCAGTGCTGAGCCCAGCTTCATCGCGGCACCCATGTCACCATCGACCTTGAGGCGGCCCTGCATGAACGCAGATGTGGGATCCATGTCACCGTCGATGATGGCCTGGAACGTGTCTGCATCGGCTGTCAGCGTCACGTCGGTGTCGTCATCTGCGGCGCGCACGCCATCGCCGTCCACGGTGATCGCGCCTTCGTCTTCGATCACGAACTTGGCAGAGCCGTCAAACCCGCTGCCCAGCTTTTCGGTCAGGGCGGCAACAGCGCTGTTGATCATGTCACTCATGGGAAAATCCTCTCTTAATTTCAAACTCGGGCTTTGATTCCCGGTCAAGACGGTTACATTCCACTATGTTATGCGCATCAAGCTTTCATTTCTCAAATGTACCGTCGCGTCGTTTCTCGCGGTCGTCGTGTTTTCCGGCCCCGCATTGGCCGTGAATGAGGCGCGGCTTGATGATCTTTACACGCAATTGAAGGATGCCGACCGGGCGGAGGCCATCCGCCTGGCGCGCGAGATTGAGCGGGAGCGGTCCAATTCCGGGTCGCCCGCGATGAACCTGCTTTTGAAGCGAGGCGAGGATGCGTTGGAGGCCGGCGATCTGGAGGCCGCGCTCAACCACTTCACCGCGCTCACTGATCATGCACCGGACTTTGCCGAAGGGTGGCACCGGCGCGCGCAGGTCTTCGTGGCGATGGAGAAATACGGACCTGCCGTTGCGGATTTGGAACGGGTGCTCAAGACCCGCCCGCGACACTATGATGCCATCGCCACGCTGGGCGGCATCTTGGTTCAGATCAACCGGCCCGAAAAAGCCAAGCAGGCCTTTGAAGAGGCGTTGGCCATTCATCCCCATCATCCCGAGGTGACCGAGGCGTTGGATTATCTCGAACCGCAAGTGGGCGGCACCGAACTCTAATCTCAAAGCGAGGCGCTATGGCCGATCCGTCACGGACCCTCGCGGTTCTGGGGCCCACGAATACGGGCAAGACCCACTATGCCATTGAGCGGATGCTGGGCTACCGGACCGGCGTGATCGGCCTGCCGCTGCGGCTTTTGGCGCGTGAGGTCTATGACAAGATTGTCGCCTTGCGGGGCCCGTCCGTTGTGGCGCTGATCACCGGGGAAGAACGGATCGTGCCGGACCGCGCACAGTACTGGGTCTGCACGGTTGAGGCGATGCCCGAGGGGATGGGCGCGGATTTTGTCGCGGTGGATGAGATCCAGCTTTGCGCTGATCCTGAACGGGGGCATGTGTTCACTGATCGCCTGTTGCGGATACGCGGGCAGAAAGAGACCCAGTTTCTGGGCGCGGGTACGATGCGCGGGGCGATTGCCGATCTGGTGCCGGGGATCGAATTTGTAGGCCGTCAGCGGATGTCGCAACTGTCTTACACCGGCTCGCGCAAGATCCCCAAATTGCCGCCGCGGTCGGCCATCGTGGGGTTCTCGGTTGAGAATTGTTATGCCATTGCCGAGCTCATTCGCCGTCAAAAAGGCGGGGCGGCTGTGGTGATGGGGGCGCTTTCCCCGCGCACGCGCAACGCGCAGGTGGAACTCTATCAAAACGGCGAGGTGGATTACCTCGTGGCCACGGATGCCATTGGGATGGGGCTCAACCTCGATATCGATCACGTGGCCTTTTCGGGGCTCAGCAAGTTTGATGGGCGTCGGATGCGCGGGCTGATGCCAAATGAACTGGCGCAGATTGCCGGTCGCGCGGGGCGAGGGATGTCAAACGGCACTTTTGGGGTCACGGGTGAGGCGCCGCCACTGGATGACGAAGTGGCGCAGGCGATTGTGGATCATCGGTTTGCGCCCATTCGCAAACTGGAATGGCGCAATGCGGCGCTGCAGTTCGGAGCGCTCGACGCTCTCATCGCGTCGCTTGAGGTCAAACCGGGCGATCGCCATGGCGCGCAGCCCAAGGTCACAGAGCGTCTCGCTCGCGCGCGGGATGCTGACGACCTCATCGCGCTCAAAACCTTGGCCGCGCAGCCCGAGGTGCGGGCACGGGCCTCAGATGGGGCGTCGATCAAATTGCTCTGGGAGGTCTGCCGCATCCCGGATTTTCGTGGTATAAGCCAGGCCGAACACGCGGGACTCTTGGAAAAAATCTTTGGTGATCTGCACCAGTATGGTGAGGTCTCGGAAGATTGGTTCGCCCGGCAAGTGAAGCGCATTGATCGCATCGATGGCGACATCGACACCTTGTCGAAACGTCTTGCCTATATCCGGACCTGGACCTACGTGGCGCAACGCAAAGGTTGGATCCGCGATGAAAGGCATTGGCGAGAGGCGACGCGCGCTGTAGAAGACCGCCTGTCAGATGCGCTTCATGATGCGCTGACGAAAAGATTTGTGGACAGGCGCACCTCGGTGCTCTTGCGCCGGTTGAAGCAGAAGGAGGCCATGGTGGCCGAAGTGAACGACAGCGGTGAAGTGACGGTGGAAGGCGAATTCGTCGGCCGTCTCGACGGGTTCCGCTTCATCCAGGACAAGACTGGCGCGGGTCAGGAGGCCAAGACGCTGGCACAGGCCAGCCTGCAGGCCCTGGCCCCGCATTTCCATCTGCGCGCGGACCGGTTTTACAACGCGCCCGACACAGAAATTGATTTCACCGAACAAGGTGGTCTGATGTGGGGGGAGCATGCGGTCGGCAAACTTGTCGCGGGCTCGGACGCTTTGAAGCCCACGGCGGTGGCCTTTGTTGATGAGGCCGCCGGTGCAGACGTCACCCAAAAGGTGCAACGCCGCCTGCAACATTTCATCGATCGCAAAGTGGCCACGCTGTTTGAGCCCTTGTTGAATATGTCCCGCGATGAGACGCTCACTGGTCTTGCCCGCGGTTTTGGCTTTCAGATGGTTGAGCATTTGGGCGTGATCCCGCGCGGGGCCGTCGCCGATGAGGTCAAGGCGCTGGACCAAGACGCGCGCGCTGTGCTGCGCAAACATGGCATTCGCTTTGGGCAGTGCACGATCTTCATGCCTCTTTTGCTGAAGCCTGCGCCGACACGGTTGCGGTTGGTGCTGTGGTCGCTGTCCAAAGGACTGCAAGAATTTCCCGAAGCGCCGCCACCGGGTCTGGTGACGGTTCCGGCCGGGGCACCCGGCGACACGCCTGAGGGCTATTTTGCCATGGCCGGTTACCGGGCCGCGGGCGCGCGGGCCATCCGCATCGAAAAGCTGGAACGCCTAGCAGATCAGCTGCGGGTCGAAGACAGCCGCGCGGGGTTTGAAGCAAAGCCCGACATGTTGTCGATCACCGGTATGACGCTGGAACAGTTCGCCGACTTGATGCAAGGCCTTGGCTACAAGGCCGATCGCGGCGAGCGCGAGAAAGTCCGTGTGATATCCGAGACTGCCGCGCCAGCGGCGGACGAGGCCACCGAGACGCCGGATCAGACAACAAGCGTGCCTGAAACCGACAGTCAGGACGCGGCGGCGCCCGAGATGGGCGCGGAAGAGAGCAGCGAAGCGCCCGGTCAAGACGAACCTGAGATTGATGTCTTCTACACCTTCACCTGGGCAGGGCGGAAACAAGGCGGCAACCGTCAAGACAGAAAGCCACCGCGCAAAGCGCAGGGCAAAAGTTCAAATGACAAGGCACGCGGCAAAGGACAGGCCAAAGGCGCCAAAACCTACAGCGCCAAGCCTGGCAAATCCGACAAGATCGATCCCGACAATCCATTTGCGGCCGCATTGATGGGGCTCAAGGATAAATCCTGATGCAGGCCCTCGCGTGAGTGAGAAAATTCGCCTCGACAAGTGGCTGTGGCAGGCGCGGTTTTTCAAAACCCGCTCTCTGAGTGCGAAGACGATCTCGGGCGGGCATGTGCGCGTGAACTCTCTCAAAGTGGCCAAACCGGCAAGCCTTGTCGGCCCGGGCGACGTGTTGACCTTTCCACAAGCGCGCATCATCCGTGTGGTCCGGATTGTCGCCTGCGGGGATCGGCGCGGACCGGCGCCGGAGGCTCAGGGCCTTTATGAGGATCTATCTCCGCCCGCGCCCAAACCGGAAGCGCCACCAAAAGCGCCCAAATTTGAGGGCAAAGGGCGCCCAACCAAGCGGGATCGTCGGAAACTGGACATCGGGCGGCCAGACCGTCTTGAATGATTCTAAGTTGTGAATTAGGTCTTGGATAACAACGGGAAGAGCACTCTCAATGACGTATGTTGTTTTGGACAATTGCATCGAATGCAAGTACACCGACTGTGTCGAAGTGTGCCCGGTCGACTGTTTCTATGAGGGTGAAAACATGCTCGTCATTCACCCCGATGAGTGCATCGATTGCGGCGTCTGCGAACCGGAATGTCCGGCCGATGCGATCCGCCCTGATACGGAACCGGACATGGAGAAATGGGTGGAGTTCAATCGCAAATACTCGATGCTTTGGCCCAATATCTATACCAAGGCGGACCCGATGCCCAACTCCGCGGAGCGGGATGGCGAAACTGGAAAGATGGAGAAGTATTTCTCCGAAGCGCCTGGCGAGGGCGGGTAAAGCGGGTCACGGTTGATTCGTGCCCTACGGTCCGTTGCGCCCGATGTGCCACCTAAACTTTGCCGCGCAACCCACTGAAAACGCGACGAAATGCACGGTAAAATATGCAAGGCGCTTTGAGAGGGGCGCTTTTTGTGTTATATTACCGTTACAAACACAGACCGCCGCCTTACGCTCAACGGTGCCCAGTGTCGGCGCCCTAGGGTTTCTGTGACACAAAACCACTGGCTCATCGGATACCAGATCCTCTGAGGCAGTGATTTTTGCGCACTGAATTTGGGAAACGGCAGTTCGCACACTGCACGAAGGAAGAATTGTATGAGCAAGTCTAAAAAGTCCGAGTTTCGCCCCGACGATTACGTGGTCTACCCTGCCCATGGCGTGGGTCAGATCGTGTCGATCGAAAGCCAAGAGATTGCGGGCATCGAACTCGAACTCTTTGTGATCTCGTTCGAGAAAGACAAAATGACCCTGCGGGTGCCAACGCACAAGGCGACCGATGTGGGGATGCGCGGGCTGTCGAGCCCCGATATCGTCTCCAAGGCGATGACCACGCTGAAAGGCAAGGCGCGGGTCAAGCGGGCCATGTGGTCGCGCCGCGCGCAGGAATATGAGCAGAAAATCAACTCAGGTGATCTGATTGCCATTGCCGAAGTTGTGCGCGATCTGCACCGCACAGATGACCAGCGCGAACAAAGCTATTCTGAGCGGCAGCTTTATGAAGCGGCCCTTGAGCGTTTGACCCGTGAGGTTGCGGCCGTAGGTGGCGGGGATGAAGTGCTCGCCGCCAAAAAGGTGGATGACGTGTTGGTGTCCCGCGCCGCGTGAGAGTCCAAAAAAACGAATGAGGCCGTGCAGTTGCGCGGCCTTTTTTATGCCAGCAGGCTCAACAGAACGGCGATTTCAGACAGTTGCTGTGTGGCGCCAAGGATGTCGCCGGTTTGCCCGCCGATCTTTTTCAGCGCAATACGCGCCAGGACAAAGGTGGCAAGGCAGGCCCAGATCAAGGCCATGGCACCGCCCGTTCCCGCAAAAATCAACGCGATACCAAGGCCCGTGCCCAAAGCGATCAACGCCGCGGCGAGAGGAACATCACCCACCCCAGCCGAAAGGCCATCCTGACGCGCATTGGGCAAGACCGCCATCACAGGCGGCATCATCGCGCGCGAGGCCGTTGCGGCCACGAGAATGGCCGCGGCGGCAACGGCGGGGTCTGCGGTAAACAACATCCAAAGCGCGCTCCAACGCGCGGATAGCGCAAGAAAAAGAGCGATCACGCCATAGGCGCCGATGCGGCTGTCCTTCATGATTTCAAGCCGCCGCTCAGGCGTCCAACCGCCCCAAAGACCGTCCGCCGTATCGGCAAGCCCGTCTTCATGCAGTGCGCCCGTGGTGACGATCAAAGCGGTCAGGGCGCAAAGCGCGCACAGCGCGGGTGGCAGGCTCAAAGCATGCGCCGTAAGACCCACGGCGGCCGCCAAAGCGCCCACCACCAGACCTACCATCGGATAGGCCCAGGCCGCCCGTGCCCCGCGCGGCGTGTCGGCAAATGGCACGGGCAAACGGGTCAGCAATTGCAACGCTTCAACAACATCGCTGGGAGACATCACAGGGTCGTCGTTTTTCGCCATTGAGGGGCTCTTTTGTGAATGCGCGCCCATCATGCCTGCGCTAAGCCCGTAGGGCAATCGCTCAAACGGAGAGAGATCGTGACCTTTCAGACGATGGACCAGATCAGGCAGGTTTTCGCGTCGCTTCCTGCGGCGCACGCAGACGCGCGCGCAGCAGCAGAGGCGCGCAATGGGCAGTTGACCAAACCTCCTGGCGCGTTGGGCCGGATGGAAGAGCTCGCCCTCTGGTACGCGGCATGGCACGGGCAGGCGCGGCCCGTCTTGAAGCGCCCGCAGATCATTGTGTTTGCGGGCAATCACGGGGTCACGGCGCAAGGGGTGTCTGCCTTTCCCGCGGATGTGACCGCGCAGATGGTCGCCAATTTCGACGCAGGCGGTGCCGCAATCAATCAACTGGCAGACACGTTCGGGGCCAAGCTGACCGTGCATGCGCTGTCGCTTGAGACGCCCACGGCAGATATCAGCCTTGGCCCGGCCCTCTCGGACGATGCCTTTCTGGAGGCTTTCCGTGCAGGCTGGGACGCTGTGGATGTGACCTCGGATCTTGTGATCGTGGGCGAGATGGGGATTGGCAACACGACCGCCGCCGCGGCGATGATGATGGCGCTTTATGGCGGGGCGGCCACGGATTGGACCGGGCGCGGCACCGGTCTGGATGACGCAGCGCTTCGGGCAAAAGCCGCCATTGTGGCCCGCGCGGTAGAGGTCAACCCCACCCGTGACGGCCTTGATGTTCTGCGCTGTCTCGGCGGGCGGGAGATTGTGGCCATGGCCGCTGCGGTGTTGCGGGCGCGGTCCGAACGGGTGCCGGTGATCCTCGATGGGTTCATTTGCTCTGCGGCTGCGGCGTGTTTGCACGCGATGGCGCCAGCCGCGCTGGATCATGCGGTGGCGGGCCATCTCAGCGCGGAAGGGGCCCATGGCAAGGTGTTGGAAAAGATTGGAAAAGACCCCATCCTGTCGCTTGGCATGCGCCTTGGCGAAGGCTCTGGTGCGGCGGTGGCCCTGGGGGTTTTGAAAGCATCGATCGCCTGCCACTCGGGCATGTCGACATTCGCCGAGGCGGGTGTGTCTGACGGCTAGGCCTGCTCTCGTTCTTCGGGCATATCCTCGGCGGCCGCGACCTCAAGCTGGGACAAAAGCATGGTTTGGAGATCTTTCTCCAACTCCATGGCCCGCGCGATATAGGCGGCATTCTCCGTGGTCGGGATGTTCGGGTCCCAAAGGGCGGCCAATTCGCGGACGGAGTGGCGATCATGCTGGTAAAAGGTTTTTTGCAACTCTGCGGCTTCAAACTCAGATAGCCCAAGGTTTTCAAGCACGTAACGCCCCGCCCTGATGGAGCTGTCAAAGAGTTCGCGCACAATGTCGTTGGCACCTGCCTGGTAAAGGCGGAACACATGGGTGCGGTCGCGGGCCCGGGCGATGATGTGGATGTCGGGCCGTTCCCGCCGGGCAAAGGCCACAAGCTGTGTCGTGGCCTGCGCATCATCAAGCGCCACGACCAACACTTTGGCCTGTTGAATTCCGGCCGCATGAAGAAGTTCCGGGCGAGATGGATCGCCGAGGAAACTTTTGATTCCGAACCGGCGCATCCGCTGAATGGTGGCGAGATCATGATCGAGGACCACAGTTTCAAACCCGCTGGAGCGCACCAGCCGGTTCACGATCTGACCAAAGCGGCCAATGCCAGCAATGATGACCGGCCCTTGTGTGTCAATCTCATCAGGCGCATGGGGTTCCACGTGCTCCTCCATGCGATGCGACAGCCAGTCATAGAGGATAAAGAGAAGCGGTGTGATCAGCATTGAGATCGCGACCACCAGTAACAGCAATTCTGTCATCGCCGGCGGGATCACATTTTGCTGGCTCGAAAAGGCGATCAGCACGAAACCAAATTCACCGGCTTGCGCCAGCGACAGGGTAAAGAGCCACAAGTTGCGGCCTTTCAATCCAAAGGTGCGGCCAAGGATGTAGAGAATTCCGCCCTTTATCAGGATTATTGCAAGGGCTAGCGCCAAAACTGCGAAGAAGTTGTTGAACAAGATCGCAAAATTGATAGCAGCCCCAACCGTTATAAAGAACAACCCCAAGAGCAATCCTTTGAACGGGGCGATGTCACTTTCGAGCTGGTGACGAAACTCGGACGAGGCCAAAACCACACCGGCTAGAAAGGCACCGAGCGCCGGGGAAAGCCCGACAAGGTTCATTAAAAACGCGATGCCAACCACGATCAAAAGGGCCAGCGCCGTGGACAGTTCCGGCAGACGCGCCGCGTGAATGAACTTGAACACCGGGCGCGTCAGGTAGATCCCTGCAAAGATGATGGCTCCCACCGAGGCGATGGTCACAAGGGTCACGCCCCAGGCGGGCAAGCTTTGGATAAAGCTCGCCGCCGCTTCGTGACCGCTGGCCGAATGGCCATGGTCGCCGTCTTCGCTGAGCCGTTGCATGGTTTCGCCCAGGATCATGTTGGGCGTTTTGGGCAGGGCCAGCAGCGGCAAGAAGGCCAGCATCGGGATGACGGCGATGTCTTGTGCGAGCAGAACAGAAAACGCCGATCGTCCGCCGCCTGTTTGCATCAGCCCTTTTTCAGACAAGGTTTGCAGCACGATCGCCGTGGAGGAGAGCGCGAAAATCATACCGATGGCGAGGGCCACACTCCACCCGATGCCAAGGAACATAGAGGCGGCCATGACAGCGAGCGTCGTCAGACCGATTTGCAACCCGCCCAACCCCAAGAGTTTGTGCCGCATTTGCCAGAGCGCATGAGGCTCCACCTCAAGCCCGATGAGAAACAGCATCATCACCACGCCAAATTCCGCGAAGTGCTGAAGCTCGACCGTCTCATGGCCCCCGACAAAGCCAAGGATCGGGCCAATGATGATGCCGGCCGCGATGTACCCCAGAACCGAGCCAAGCCCCAAACGCGCAGCGAGGGGGACCGCAATCACCGCTGCAGCGAGGAAAATCGTGGCTTGAAAGAGGAAGCCTTCCATAAAGTGTCCTAAGAGGTGACGGTGTCAGATCACACAGGTCTATAGGTCAAACCTACCGCAAGCGCGCGTGTCTTCAAGGTGCGGGCCTGACAGGACCAAAAGAAAATCAAAGCGTTGGCTGTCAGCTGCGCGGCAGTTTCAGGACCACCGCCTGCCCACGTTTGATGTAGCGCAGCTCATCATCGCCAATGGCGGCCACCTGACCGCCGTCCAGCCGAGCCCCCACTTTGACCTTTTGGTAGCGGCCATTGGGCAGGCGCACGAGGGCGCGCCGGCTGTCGGGAGAGCCGTAGACGCCGATCAGGTTCACCCGTCTGAGCGAGATCTGATTGCGCTCGGTCGCGGCGCGGGCAACAGAGGCGGTCGTGGGAATGGCCACGGCAACGCGCTGTTCCACGCTGACCGGCTCGGAGGCGGCGGTTTCGCGGGTCTCTTCCACGATACGGGCAAAGTTGTCAGGCCGCAGGCGGGGTTTGATAGAGGTGGCAACGGCTTGATCCGTGGCATCGACAAAGGCGTTTTCTTCGCCTTCTTCGATTTCAGGTGTGATACCCGCCTCTGCCAAGGCCTGTTCCTGTGCGCTTTGCGGGCGCAGGCGGGGGCGGATGCTTTGCAACTCATCCAAGGTGCGCCCGCCATTATTGGCACGCTCAAACCCATCGCTGAGGTCTGAAGGCCGCGCGCGCGGGCGCAGCCCTGTGTCGGCGTCTTGAGCTGCGGCAGGCTCCGGCGCGGCGAGGGCCACCTCAACCACGTCGGGCGCGGGCTCTGGCCGGTCGGGTGTGCTGGGCGGGGTCAAAGGTGGCGCGCCTGCAAAAATGCGGATCCCATCGGGTGAAAGCGTGCCCTCAGGCGAGGCCAGAACAAAGCCGCGCGCATCGCGGGCCACGTCATCGGCCCCAAAGGCCAAAGGAACGCCCGGCGATTGTGGCGGATCCTGCGGCAAAAGAAGCGCCACGCGCGGCAGGGCCACAGCGTCTGAGAAATTCACCTCAGGGTCGAGCGACGTTTGGTACACGTCCTCAAACTGCAACGCGAGCGGGGCGCGTGACGCATCAGGTGATTTTTGCCAAATGCCGGTCGCGGCATAGCGGGCGCGCGCCTCATCGGGCGATGGCTCTTCCGAGAAGGGCTGATCGGGGTTGAGCGTGTCGAGCGGCTCATCCGCCAATTCCTCGGTGTCGCGCGTGTCGGTTTGTGGCAGGGCGGCCACCTCGTCCACAGGCTCCGAGGGGAGGGCAGCAGGGGCCTCAATCGCAGGTGGATCTTCGGCAAACTGAACGTCCTCAGACGATCTAAACAGGCTCGAAATCCCGCCCTCGAGGAACAGCGCGGCCCAAGCGGCCACGCCAACAAGGAACAAAAGCAAGCCCGCCGTCAGCGCCAGGGCCAGGAAGCGCGGGTTGCTTTCGGCGCTTGAGCTTTCGGGATTGCGCGCCCCGAAAACCGTCATGCGTTGGCGTTCATCCTCTGCGGCCTGCGCGGCAGAGCGTTCGGCGGCGGTGGGGGCGGTCGGTTTCGGGCGGAACGCGGCAGCCGATCCCGCCAACCCGGTGGCGGCAGCGCGCGCTTTGTTCAGCCCGGCGCGGGCACCCGCACCCCATGTCTTGGTGGCGTCCTTAAGGGCGGGCCCGGGTGCGGCGGTGCGCCCTGCGGCGTCGCCCTTGCGACTGGACAAAAACGGCAAGCGACCAGGATGTTTTGACGCGGGCGCAGCGGGCTTGTCCACGGGGCGCAAAGGTGCAGGCGGTTGTTTGAGCGTGTCAGCACGCGCTTGCGCAACGGCAGGCGGGGCCTCCTCCGGTGATTTTGCGGCAGGCGGCACCGTGCGCGGGGCCAGTGGTGGAGGCGCCGCAGGCGCTTTGGTTTGCGAAGGCTCCGTCGGTTGCGCGGCGTCTTTCGGAGCCGCCGGTGTCGTGACGGGTTTGGATGGCGTGGCCGGGTTAAACCGACCTTGCGGCAAAGCGGATGTTTGCGGCTCTGCAGGTGCCGCATTGCGGGCCGACGAGAACGCCACAGCGGGCGTTTCAGGCGGTTTTGGTGGCGTGTCCGCGGGCTGTGAGGCTTTCGCGGTGTCGGGTTTGGCCGGTTCCGGTGCGGTCTCTTCCACAACGGGTGGCGCGCGACGGGCAGACTGAAACCCGGCCACGGGCGTGGCGGCTTGCGGCGCCGCCTCGGATGTGGGTTCCGGCTCTGGGTCCGTCACAGGTTCAGGCACAGGTTCAGGCACAGGCTCCGGAACCGGGTCAGGCTCAGGTTGAGGCAGCGCGGCCGCGCCCAACACGGCAATGGCATCCTCATCGCGGTCCACACTGTCCCCAGGGGTGAGCATCTCACCTGCGTGCACCGTTTCGCCAAAGAACGGCTCGCCCTGAAACGCGCCGTCCTCGGGCACGGCGACAAAGGACATAGGGTTGAACCCGTGATCGACCGCAAAGCTTTCGGCTTCGGTCAGGGTTTCGATCGCCACGGCCGCGACGCACACCTCACCGCCGGTCATGGACCAGTCATAGGCCAGCTCTGACACGTGATAGGGGGTCGCACCATTGAGCGTGCTGCGCACTTGCGCCTCAAGGATGTCGATATCCCGGCTGTCGCTTTCAAAGGTGATGTAGCGGATCTGCTGATTGGGGATCACCAGCTTGGTGGTGATGCCAGTGCCATCGAGCGCGTGTGCCTTGTCCACCAGACCCAGCAGCGCCCCGGCCAAATCCGGGTCATTGAGCGGCACCTCGCCAACAGTCAGCCAGCCGCCATCAGACCGGTGCAAAAGACCGCTCCCATCAAAGGAAAGCGTGCGCGCAAAATTCGGTTTCCTCGTACGACGTTACAGGCAGGTTACGGGCATATTGGCTTTGGCAGACTGATTAATTTTACATGAGCTTGACCCGGAGGCAAAGCAAAAGCCCCCGGCGAAACCTACGCCGGGGGCCTCAAATCTTGCTTAATCTCCGAGTTTTGATCAGGCGTTGGCCTTTTTCAGGGCCTGATCGAGGTCTGCCATGATGTCATCAGGGTCTTCGATCCCAATAGAGATTCGCACCACGTTGGGCGCCGCACCCGCCGCTGTTTGCTGCTCCGGCGTGAGCTGTCGGTGGGTCGTGGAAGCCGAATGAATGACCAAAGACCGGGTATCACCGAGGTTCGCGACATGGCTGAAGAGCTCCAGGTTGTCGACCAGTTTGACACACCCCTCATACCCAGCCTTGAGCGCGACCGTGAACAACGCGCCCGCACCTTTGGGGCAGATTTTCTTGACCCGTTTGAAGTAGGGTGAGCTTTTGAGGCCAGCATAGGTGACGGATTGAACCGCGTCATGACCCTCCAGCCAATTGGCAACGATTTCCGCGTTTTCCACGTGCTTTTGCATGCGCAAAGACAGGGTTTCGATGCCCATCAGCGTGTAATGCGCCGCTTGGGGGTTGAGCGTCATGCCCAGATCGCGCAGGCCGATGGCAATACCGTGGAAGGTAAAGGCCAGCGGGCCGAAGGTTTCGTGGAATTTGAGCCCGTGATAGGCGGGCTCTGGCTCGCTGAGCGAGGGGAATTTGTCGGAGGCTGACCAATCAAACGTGCCGCTGTCGACGACGATACCGCCGGTCACAGTGCCGTTCCCGGTGAGGTATTTGGTGAGCGAGTGCACCACCAATGTGGCCCCATGTTCGATGGGGCGGCACAGATAAGGGCTAGCGGAGGTGTTGTCGACAATGAGCGGCAGACCGGCGTCATCTGCGATTTTCGCCACGGCATCGAGATCGGTGATGTAGCCACCCGGATTGGCAATGGATTCGCAGAAAACCGCCCGGGTATCTTCGTCAATGGCCGCCTTGATCGCGTCGAGATCGTCAAAATCGACGAATTTCGCGGACCAGCCGAAGCGCGTGATCGTCTGGCTGAACTGGGTGACTGAGCCGCCGTAAAGCCGTGTGGAAACAACCACGTTGCGACCTGGCGCCATGATCGGGAAAAGGGCCATGATCTGGGCGGCGTGGCCTGACGAACAGCACACCGCGCCAGCACCGCCTTCTAGCGTCGCGACACGTTCCTGCAATGCGCCCACGGTGGGGTTGGTGAGGCGCGAATAGATGTAGCCCACCTCCTGTAGATTGAAGAGGGCCGCGGCGTGCTCAGCATCGCGGAACACAAAAGCGGTGGACTGATAGATCGGCACTTGGCGTGCACCCGTGGCGGGGTCGGGGCGCGCGCCTGCGTGAATTTGAAGCGTGTCGAAGCCAAACTCGTGAATGCGGTCGGTCTCGTCTTTCATGGGTGGGGTCTCCCTTTCTGATCTGAAGTTAGGGTTATGGGATAGGGTGGAGGAGGACAACCGGGGATTGCCGCTGAATACCAACTGCCCCGGACTTGATCCGGGGCCTCTTCTCGTTGATCAGAGAGGCCCCGGATCAAGTCCGGGGCGGGTGTTTCTCAGCGCATCCAGAATCCATGACGTCGGATGGTGTTGCGGATCGCCTGTTCCTTGCGGGGCAGGTTGTCACGATCAAACAGCGCGCGGGTTTTCTCACCGCGACCATGGTAGATCATGAACTTCACCGGGTCGTACTTTTTGACGACCTTTTTCACCCAATTGGGGCTCGCCGCGTCTTCCAGCACCTGCACGACACGGTCACTTTCGCGGGCATAGAGCAAGGGCAGAAAACGGTAGTGGCAGGTGACCGAACCGTCGAGCATCCCATCAGGGATCGTGTCGCGCCCCCCGCCCAGGGAATGGATCACCAAAGGCAGCGCGACCTGATCAAGCCAAGGGTCAAGGGACTGACAAATCAGTTCTTTTGGCGGGTCATCCCGGATGGCGAGCGCATAATCGAGGAAACGTTGACCAAAAACATGGGGGCATTTGTAAAAGAAAAAGCCCGCGTTGAAATAGAGATAGCGCCGCCAAAATTCATCTGGCCATGAGGTGTCCCATGAGCTTTCGAAATCGAGGCCGAACTTGTCATAAACCGACCCCCATGTGGCGTTGTAGCCCGGGCCATAAAGCTGAATCTCGGGCCAGGTGCCTTCGCGGCGCATCGATGCCGTGGGGCGCGCGAAATCAAAGGGCACCTGCGTGATTTCATCGAGAACCAGCGTGTCGGTGTCAAAAAACAAAAACGGCTCCCCCTTGGGCAGGGCAAAGAGCGCCTCAATCTTGTTGCCGTAGGGGTATTTGTCGCCGAAATGACGGCTTTTGAAGGGGATGATCTCCGCCTCCAACCGCTCCAATGCCTCGCGGGCATCAGACCGGATCACGGGCGAGGACGGCCAGAGTTTGCCCGGTTCGGGCTCTGCCACGAACAAACGCCCCTCAAAATCAGGGGAATTGGCGCGCAAGGAGGCGGCAAACAGGATCGCCTCATATTGCAGTCGACCAGCCTGGCCCACCACCACGATATTGAAGGGTTTGCGTTTTTTGGCGGGCATTCAGCGCCTTTGTGTTTCTGCTCTGGCCGCGAATATAGGCGGCAAATCAGCCGTGTAATAGAGGGAATTGCGCTTATCATTCCCGGACCAGTGGGTATAGTGTTTACCTGACAGTTCGATAACGGGAGATTTCCATGGCCGATTTGGACGCACAGGTGCGCGAAAGCCAGGCACAGGTTCAAGAAGCACAGACACGCATTGCAGAGCTGACCAGCCGGATTGAAACCGCGCGCGCCAAGATCAAGGGCGGTGAGGATGCCACCCTTGATATCGAGAATGCGTCCTTGGAAGACGTGCAGGCCCATACCGAGATCATGAACGCCAATATCGCGGAGCTGATCATGGGGCTCGATGATGTGACGGCCGGATTTTCCAAGGATTTCGATGAGATGCGGTCGAAGACCGGCTGGGAAAGCTTTGTCGGGATCTTCTCAAGCGCCAAGTCGGACAGCATGCGTCAGGATCGGATTCGTTTGGCCAATATTGACGACAAGTTGCAGGATCTAATTTCCAAGTCAGACGTGATTGTGAACCTGCTCGAGGGTCAGCTGACCATGCTGGAAGAGCAGAAGGTGAAGGTCGAAGGCAACCTGAGCGAGACGCTCGATGAGCGGGAACTGACCGTGGGAGAGCTGGAATCGCTGCGCACCGAGATCACTACGATGGATCCGGAGATCATCCGGCTGGAAAACGCGATTTCCAATGAGACGGACGCGGCCGCGCGCACGAAGCTTGAGACGGAACTGGCTGAAATGAATGCCAAATACAATGAAATGGTCCAGCAAGAGCAGGTCAAGCTCGCTAAATCGCAAACGCTGGAGCGCTATATCGAGAAGGGCAAGACCTGGGTCGACAGCTTGCAGAACCAGGCGGCGACGCAGATGGTGCTGATCAACAAGCTGCAGACAGACACCAAGCAGCGCGTCGTGCTCTATGATGCGCTGTCGAAATCATTGAAAACCGCGCAGCAGCAGGATGTGGCGCACCGGATCAATGAGATCGGGGTGAAAACCGACCAGGAGGCGCAATCGGCCATGGCGGGGATCGGGGCGGCCACCAACAAGCAGATGGCGGAGATGATGGAAAAGCACGAAGACCACATGGTCTTTGCCCGCGAGGTGCTGGAGGCCAAGGCAAAAGCCGATGAACGCTTCGCCCGGCGGTTCCAGAAGATCATCGAAAAGCACGATAAGAACCTCTACGGCGCATGATGGGGAAGACCGGGTTGGTCCGATTTCTTGGTCTTTTCAGTGCCGTGGCGGGCCTCATCGCTTTGGCGATGACATCGGCCAGCTATGGGTACTATGGGGTGTCTCAGGCAACCGGCGTGAGCGTTGTGTGCTTGGTGATTTTCATCTTGCTGCGTTCGACCTCGGGCGCCTTGGCCTGGGATCAAAATTGCCTTCGACCACCTGCTGAGGACCTGTCGCGCCATGGCGGGTGAGGCCAAACCGACCGGCCGGGATCACATCGGCCTGACAGACATGTTCGCCTCGCGCCGGTATTTCGCGAAGTTTGATCAGATCACCACCCATCTGGAGAAGGTCTCGGCCGTGATGCAGGCCGATGGGCAGCTCTCTGAGGCTGAGATTGAGGTGTTGACGGGCTATGTGCGTGGACTGGCCTACACGTTTAGGGCGCTGTCGATGAAATACCTGCTGGTGGGGCGCGACACCGGGCATTTCTTTGGCTCTCTGGCGATGGATGTGACTGAGAGCGGCTTTCCGGTGTTCAATGAGCTGATGGTCATGGCCAATGACGCCCAGCAGGCGGCGCGGCATTTGCAAAACATGCCCTCGACCGAGCGGCTGAAGGCGCAGATGGTGGAGCAGATCATTGGCGAGCGAGAGATCCCCACCAGGCTGCAATTCTCTTTATCTCAAAGGCTTTACTACGAAGAGCTCATGCGCGGATATCTGTTTTGGGCGCGCAATGATCCGCAGGCGGTCTGGCTGACAGGGATCCAGCCGCGGGTGACCTATCTGGTGCATTGGGCGGTCTATGACAGTCAGCTGAACTTGCCGACGGTGTATTTGTTGGAAGTCGAAGACAGCGGAGGCGGCAAGGGCCTGCCCATCGACGGGCGGCGTTGGCCCGAGGTGCAGGCGCATTTGATGGGCCAGGCGCTGGGCGGGTTGAAACTTTTGACCATCGCCAAGGGGTTCGATGAGGCGTTTGACGATTTGCATCCCAAGCGTCTGCGCCGGTTGCATCTGGGCCCGATGTATTCCCATGCGTTCACACAGCAATCCGGACCCATTCGGGAGGTGCTGGCCGAAGCAAAAGCGCCGGCAGGCCAGGATTGGGCGCTGGCCTGGACCGATGAGGTTCTCGAAAGTGAGCGTGTCGTCGAAGAGAAATCCGGCTGGTTTGGATCGGTCGAACGCGAGGTGTTTGCGTTGGATCCCTTTTCCGGGCGCGGAGCAGAGACGGGGGCCACGCGCATGCAACGGTCTTTGATCCTGCCGGAGCGGCCCTATCAGGTGTTGGCCGAAAAGGCGCCGGCGGGATTTGCGTCGGTGGATAAGTATGTGGTCGGTCAATCGGGGCGTGTTCTGCGGTACTAACGGTGGGATTTGAGTATTTTTGGCAAGATGAAGCAAGGGGCGTAGCGCAATGAGAAAGCTGGTTTTTCTAGGGGTCGCGATGTTGGCTGGCTGCACAGCGCTGGAGCCTGTGGCCCCGTCCGCCGATCAGGTGGCGGAGCGGCTGATGATCGTGGAGGAGACGCCGCAGGAGACGCAGAAATGGCTGCTCAATCGCGGGTTCAAGCAGTTGCAGCGCAATGGCTATGGCGGCATCTGGCCCACGACGGGGCCGTGCTATCAGACCGAAAAGGGCGTCCGCTACCGCGCGCAGACGGTGACGCGGGTGTGCTTTGCAGGCGACCGCGACCCGGCGGTGTTCATTCGTAAAACCAAGGGGATTTACTGGTCCGAAGTGTACCCCCGCGATCTGTCTTATAACGTTTACGGCCCAAGCGGCCTGGGCGGGATTTCCGATGAAACTGTGGAGCTTTTGAAGCAATGAGCCTGACGTCTGACCTGATGGAGCTGCGCGAGGATGACATCGTAAAGCATTACCCCGCGGCCAATGCGATGCTGGCGGGGTTTGATCATTCCCCGCGTGTTGGCAAGGCGCGGGAGGTGTCTGAGGAGAAATCGGCGGGGCTGGGCACGCGGCGGCGGTTTCGGTCGACCACGCCCGGGTTGGTCACACGGTCCACGGCGCGGGCGGAAGGCGTGCAATTGTTGGCCACGATCACCGCCGCGGATGAAGATGATCCGTTGACGACGCCGTTGCAGGCCACCGTGTTGCATGCGTTGCGGCGGGCGCTGGCCGTTGGATTGGCCGTGGGCGAGGCGTTTTCCGAGGCCACAGGGCTTGCCGATCTGCGGCGGGCCAATCTGGCGGGGTCGCTGGATGGGGCGCGCAAAGGAGAGTTCACGGAACTCATGGCCGCTGAGGCGCTGGCAGTTTGTCACGTCTTTGCAAATGCTTGCGCGTTTTTGCTCGCGCCGCACGGGTCGGAGGTGAGCGTTGACTTGGGCGATGTGGAGGAGGTGCTGACGGATAATGCGCAACTGGCGCTCCATGGCGCGCTGTGGGAGATGGAGCAGGATATCGCGAGCCTTGCACCCGATGATGAGCGGTTGGTGGCCGTGGTCGCCGGGTTCTGCGAGGCGCTGATGGGCAAGCTCGCTGTACGGGCGGGGAATGCGGCCCGTTTGGAGGCGTTTACAGGCAAGGCGTGGCGGGTGGAGGCGGATGATTTCACCATTCGCGGGTTTGAAACAAGCGTGGGAAAGAAGAGCACCACGCTGACCATGAGCTTCAAAGAGCCCCATCAGGTGGTGGGCAACCACATCGCCAAATATCAGGCGCTGAAGCTTTCCAAGATGCTGATGGCCTATGATTTTGATCGCAAGCTCAACCCGTTTGAAGAGCTGGGCGGGTTCATCTTCACCTTCATGGGCGATGGCAAACCGGGGACGGGGAAGACGACGCTCATCCAGATGATGGCGGGGCTGATCAACAGGTATTGTGAGGTGGCGGGCTATCCGTTTAGCTACGCGAACCTGTCGACGGAAAGCATTGATTCCTATCAGGGAAAAAGCGCACAGAACGCGAAGAGTTTTATCAATGGGGTGTTGGATCCGGGCGTGATCGGATTTGGCACGATTGACGATATCGATCAGCTTGCGGGCAAGCGTGGGGACCGTCAGAGCTCTGCCGGTCAGCTGGAGATCACGGCCGTTCTGATGGAGAGCTTTTCGGGCGCGAACACGGTGGTGCGGGGGAACTGCACGTTCGGGATGTTCTCGAACTACCCGGAAAATGTGGATGATGCGCTTAGGCAGAGGGCGGGGGCGCGGTTCCTTGTCGACGGACCGCAGACGCGGGAGGATTACATTGATATCCTCGCGCTGCTCATGGGCAAGAACCATGACATTCCGCTGGGCGCCCATGAGCTCTATGCGGCGCAAGAAATCAAAAAGGCGGTGGCGGCGAGCTTTGACAGCCATGCAAAGCCGCATGAGGAGGGGCTGCTAAGGGTCTATGAACGCGTGGAAAAGAATATCGGTGCTCTCGATACGATTGCCAAGCTGGGGACGTATCTGAAGGGCATCCAGGAAGCCGACGAGCGCTTTACAGGCCGGGCGATCAAGAACATCACGGATGCAGTGAAAGTGCGCGCGATGGATTTCGAGCTGCCGGATGAGTGGATGGAGGAGCCGGAGCTGTTCCTTTTTAAGCCCTACGAAGAAAAGCGCGGGATGATCGAGGAGCTGCGCCAGCCGATCACGGTGGAGATGGTGATCCAGGAGATCAACCGCTACGCGGATAGCGAGTTTAGGTACGCGGATAAGTCCGATGAGGCGGCGATTGCAGATGCCGTGCGGGATATGGGCCGGATGGAAGAGGCGAAGCGGCGATATTTGGAGGGGAAGGGGTGAGTGACTTTTTCACCAGCGCCAATGAATGGCTTAACGGTCACCTTCAACTCGTCACCATTGTAGGTATCCCCATTTTAACACTTTGCGTGACATCTTTTGTAAACAGGTCTGCAGAAAAAAGGTCTGCGCAAGAGAGAAGAATTGAACGCAATCTTGCGAAAGAAATGAAGCTGGCGGACTTCAGGCAAAAATGGATTGATGCTTTGCGAAATGACATGGCTGAGTTTATAGCCATGACTCTCGAAGATGCTGAGAAAAGAGCTCACGAACACTACATAAATCAAAACATGATTTTCGCCCGAATTAACTTGAGGCTCAATCCCAATGACCCAAACTATAACTCGTTGCTAAAGTGTTTGGGAAACTTGGTTGAAGCGAAAGACAAAAGCGACGACGAGACAAAGGACCTGGCGTCGAGAGCGACTATTCTCTGCCAAGAGATGTTGAAGATAGAATGGGACCGACTCAAATCTGATTTGCAACAAATCGAAGGGCAAGGAGTTGATTCGCAAAGAGCCATTGGTCTCTAGATTCATGCCACGCCATTTGTTCGTTTTTAGTCATCCTGCTGGCCGCGCCTTCGTCAAGCCGTCTTGGGGTCTGGCGAAATGGGGATTGCAGGCCATTGCTTGGGTGTTCGACGGGGACGTAAGGAAAAAGTGCCGCTGTGCGGCGGCCCGGTCGCCGTACCACGGCCTGCCGAAGCCGCTGTGTTTAGGCTTGGGTGCCGGGCTGAAGCCCGGCCTACGGGGGGTATGAGATGGAGCGGCTGATTAAGTCTGGGCTGATGTTTGGCAATCTGGTGCATATGGCCTCGCCTGCGTTGGTGGAGCGGTATAATCGCGCGCTCAAGCATTTGACGGGCAAGACCACGAGCCTCACGGATTTCTACATTGATATTTCGGGCTACTCCCCGGAGGTGGGGCATGAGTTGGGCGATCCGCTTTACCTCAACCATCAAGGGGTCAATCGGCAGTTTATCTTGCTGACGACAGAGCAAAGACATGCGCCGCTTCTCGATGCAAAATTCTCAACATCGAAGTCTATCCTGCGGCAATTCATAGAGAAAAACGAATCCGCGCTTTTTGCGCTGACCGCGCGGGATGGGGTGGCCGGCGAGTTGGTGAACTCGGTTTTTGCGCTCAATTCACCCGCCAAGCTCTTTGATATTCGAACGATCAAGGTCGAGGCGGATACGACCAATGGGCGAATCCGGCGGGCGGGGGAGCTGGATGGCAAGGTTGAGCGGTTCCTCAACGAAGACGATGCCTGGTTCGACGATGTGCTAATCTCTGAGATGATCGAGCTGGCGGGAGAGACGGGGGATATCCTGCGCAACCCGGTGCTGCTGGAAGAGATGAGCTTTGAGCAGCGCAATTTCTGGACGGCGCATTTTGGCGGGCTTTACGTGTTCCAAGATCTCGAACTGCCCGGTGTGATTGCGGTGGGCGACAAGGCGGAGCTGGGCGAAGTGCCGGTCGAATACGTGTTCGATCTGAGCAATCGCAATCAGGTGGCCAATTTCCTGGACGTGAACGGACTGGTCGAACCCATTGTAAAGGCGCGGGGAATTGATGCCGCGGCGGTGCTGCGCCAGAAGATGGATTTTATCCTGGTAAATGCGCTGGCGGGCGAAGGGGTTGCGCTGACCGGGCGGTCCAAATCGGATATGCGGCGGCTGGCGCGGGCCCATGCCGACAGGTTGCCGGAGGAGTTTCACCTCTTGGCAGCATTGGTGAACTGGGCGGAGAATAACGGGCCGTGGCCCACGATCACGGCCGACAGTCCGGCCTATTTCTACACGCTCCGCGCGGCGGATCATAAGGATGCGGATCTGGTGAATATGCTGCTCTCAGAGCTGGCGCCCAAGGATTTCCGGCAGATGTTTATCTGTCACAAGGAACTCTTCTACACCCATTACATGACCTGGGCAGACACCAAGAAAGACTACGTGGTGAGCTATTTGACGCGCGAATATCAGGTGGACAAACTGGGCGCGCGCGAGGCACTCTTTGGCCATGAACCGGCAATGGTGGCGGAAGAAAAATCCGAGATCGACAAGCTGGTGGATCTGGTTGGCCCGTGGGGCCCGGTAAGGGGACGGTAACGCATGGCGGCATTGGCGCGATTGGTGGTGATCGGCTTTGTGGTGCTCACGATCATCTATTTCTGTTTGTCGCTGTATTCCCGGTCGGTCCGAAAGGGCAAGCTGGAGGAATGGTATGAAGAGGCCGGACGCCCCGGCGACCGCGACGCCTATATCGATGCGGGGCTGAAGGAATATGAGGGCTCGCTCAGACGCAAGCTGATCTGGGGCGTCTATGTGGTGCCGGTCGTGATCATTGCGGTGATCATCTATTTCACCAATTTTCACTGAAGGTTACGGGGCATGGTTTACGTGAAATGGATCATCCGGGCGGCGCTTTTGCTGCTGGCCATTGCGTTTTTCCATTACACGCTGCCGCAGACCGATATTGCGCGGGTCACGGACACCTACGAAAAACGGATCGATTTTGGGGAGAACTCGATTTTTTGGGCCGCGCCGGATGTGGGCAATGATGAGACGCTGAGCAACCGCGATGTGTTCTTTATTCAGACCGTGCGCACAGATGGGCGGGTGATGGTCTATCGCAATGAAGACACCGGATGGGGCTGGCCGCCTTACTTCAAGTTTGACACGTCGAATTTGCAAGCCGAGGCGTCAGACCTCAAATCAACCGTTGAGGCGCCGAAATGGGTGGCGATCCGGCATTATGGCTGGCGCAATGAATTTCTGTCGATCTTCCCCAATGCGTTTTCGGTGCGAGAGGTTGCGGGGCCCGACGCCTCCACCGGTGTTCCGTGGCTCAACATTGGGATCATCGCGGGGTTTGTGGCGCTTTTGCTGGCCATTCGGGCGCTCTGGCGTAGGTTCCGCGCAGGGCGGATCGACCCGGTGATGGAAGATATCGGTGAAGGTTGGGATGCTGCGGGCGATGCGGTGTCAAAGCGGCGCGGTCGCGTGCGGGCGTGGCTGGACACGTGGAAACCCAAGCACAAGCGTTAGGGTCTCAACCCAGAAACTTCGTCAATTCGTTTTTGTAGATCGGCTCGCTCTGCAAAAATTGTGGAGTGAGCGCGTCAAAGGCCGTGCGCGCCTCAGAGATGTCGCCGAATTCCTTGTGGATATAGGCCAAGACACAGGTGGCGATATCATCAAACCGACCTCGAAACACCTCAACGCGCGCCGGGTCAGAGGCGATCCAATCGCGCAGAAATGCGAAATGGCTGAGCGCGTCTTGCCGCGTGTATTGAAAGCCGATGGAGCGGTCATAGACAGATTGCGGAATGGCGTGCGTCAGTTTGAGATGCACGGTGCCACCATCATACTGCCCCACCCAATCCGCCGCCCCGGATTGCAACATGTCCGCCACAAACATCCATTGCCAGGGCAGGCGGCAGCGTTCGAAATCCTGAAACACGAGGATGGTGTGGCCGGGCATCACGCTTTGCGCAATGACGGTAAGGATCGCGTTCCAAAGCTCAAGGGATTTGGCGGCGTCAATATGGGCAATCTCAAGCCCGCCTGGACGCGCATAATCCGCAAAGCCCGTCACAAGATTGAGCTGCACCGGTTTGATATAGTCGAGATATTCCGCGTTGATGGCCTCAAACATTTCCAGGTCTGTTTCAAACGGTTTGCCGCGGGCCTCGATCATGGCCTTGACGGGTTTGGAATTGCGAAACGCGTGGATTGAGTAGCCCGCAAAGAGGTCAAAGCCCAAGATTTTATGGTGCTTGTCGGCCTCTGCCATCCCATTGGCCGCCAGGCCCGCACCAAGGCAACAGGTCGATCCGCCCGCGGCGGTGCCAATGTCATAGATCATGCCCTCACCGCGGAAATGCGTTGCGGCCAGATCGTAAAGCGCGATCCGGTCGGCGAGCGAGGTTTCACTGGGGATACGGCGCAGGCGGTCTGCGACTTGATCGGGTGTCATCTGGGCTATGCCTTGTCTTTTGTCCCATGAGCTAAAGCGTTTCGCTCTAGGCAGCAAGGGATCGCAGTCGGCCTGTGGGCACAAAAAAACCGCCCTCTGACCGGCTGTCAGAGGGCGGCGTCTGTTTCAAAAAGCCCGCTTAGTTTTGCAGCGGCGCAGCCGAGGTGAATTTCGGGATCGTGTTGGTCGAGGCATCTTTACCCTCAATGCCGTCCCAGTTGCCCTCTGCGATGGAGATGTTGCCGGGGATGTCTTCTTCCCAGAAGCCCACGACGGCGGTGTTGATGTTCAGGTAAAGCTTATCATCCACGACGCGCCAGAGGTTCGGGTTGCCCGGCACCTTGCCGCCTTTGGACACGCCATAGGCGCAGTGACCATCGTACTGAGGGGCAAAGCGGGCTGGATCAGCCAAAAACGCATCGCGATTTTCTTCTGACGAAAAGGCAAAGGTTGCGCCGTTATACTCGGCGGTGATGTCTGCGCGACCTTTCACGCCTTCGGGTTGGGCCTCTCCCACGGCGGCCTGGTCGATGTCAAAATAGGCCACAACATCATAACCGGAGACGGCATAGCCTGTTTCATCAATGTATTGCGGGCCAGCGAATGCAGCTCCAGCGAGCATGGCGAATGCGGCGGTGGTGGTCAGAAATTTCATAAGTGCGCTCCCTGCGTCGGTTGATGAGTACCCGACCGATATGACAAGGCGCCGCGCGCAAAGATAGGGGCCTAACTGACCTGTGATCGCGCAGGCCAAAATTGTGAGGATGCGCGGCGAACCGCGTGCGCGACAAAGAGCAAGGGTCACAGGGTCTGACATTCCTGTTATATTTAAGACAGGTATCTGGATGTAAGAGACCCAAACCCTTTAGTATCATGAGGTCACGAACTCGCGTGGCCCAGATCCAACGTGTTTATCGAAGAGAGGAACCCAACATGGCGATAGACCCCAAAAGCCTTGCCGTCGCCGGCGCTGTTGCAGCCGCATTGACCGCATCCATGACCACCGGCGTGCACGCCCAGGCCAAAGAGAAGTGCTTCGGCGTGTCTCTGGCGGGCGAAAACGATTGCGCCGCGGGCGCTGGAACGACCTGCGCGGGCACATCCACTGTTGATTACCAAGGCAACGCCTGGACGTTGGTGGACGCCGGCACTTGTGCTGAGATCGAACTGCCCGCGATGGCAGATGGCACTGCGCGCGAGGGCTCTTTGGAAGAGCTGACCCGCGACCTGCCAGCCTAAAGTATTCATCTGGTCCCGCGATCCAGCGGGGCCAGATCACCCTTTCACGAGGTCTGAGATGCTTGACGACCAGAACAGCCGTCATACGGATCTGCCAGATGCCCCCGGCGTGGGCTACAAGGCGGGTCATTTCTCTGCGCTCCTGGAGGAACCGGGCCCGGTGGCCTGGCTCGAAGTGCACGCCGAAAATTACATGGGGGCGGGCGGGCGACCGATTGCGCAGTTGCGCCACCTGGCAGAGATTTTCCCAATTTCCGTGCATGGCGTTGGCCTGTCCATCGGCGCGGAAGGGCGGCTCGACCCTGAACATCTGGCGCGGCTGAAAACGCTATGCGCTTGGGTAAAACCTGCGAGCTTTTCAGAGCATTTGGCGTGGTCGACCCATGATACCGGGTTCATGAATGATCTTTTGCCCTTGCCCTACACCGAGGCGACGCTGAACCGGGTGGCCAATCACATTGACGAGGTGCAAGAGGTTGTGGGGCGGCGCATGCTGCTGGAAAACCCATCTTCCTATCTGGCCTTTGAGGAAAGCACCCTCTCTGAAACAGAGTTTTTGCGTGCCTTGGCCAAGCGGACGGGTTGCGGCCTGTTGCTGGATGTCAACAACGTGTTCATCTCTGCGACCAACCTCAACATGGACGCGCAGAACTATATTGATGCCTTCCCGATGGAGCATGTGGGCGAGATGCATGTTGGCGGGCATGATGAGGACGAAGATGATCACGGCGCGCCCTTGTTGATTGACAGCCATGGTCGCGAGGTCGCCGATCCGGTTTGGGCGCTCTGTGCCTATACAATTGCAAAATCCGGTCCGCGCCCGACCTTGATCGAATGGGACAATGATGTGCCCGACTGGCCTGTGCTGCGCGCTGAGGCCGCCCGCGCGGCAGCGTATCTTCAGCCCGAACACGTTTGATCCGTCATGACCACCACCCAGTCCAGCTTTGCGGGCGCGATCTTTGATCCCTCATCGCCACGCCCCGATGGGTTGAGCGATGGACAAGGGCGGCCCGCGGGGCGTCGGTTTGACGTCTATCGTAACAATGTCATCGTGTCGCTGACGGAGGCGTTGGAAGCGTCTTTCCCCGTCGTGACCAAGCTCGTGGGGCAGGCGAATTTCAAATTGCTGGCGGGTGATTTTGTCCGTGCGCATCCCCCGTCCTCGCCCCTCATGATGTTCTATGGTGCTGAATTGCCTGCCTTTTTGACGGGATATGGCCCGGTGCAGGGGATCAAGTACCTGCCAGATGTCGCGCGGTTGGAAATCGCGTTGCGCGAAAGCTATCACGCGGCGGATGCGGTGCCTCTGGATCCCGCAGCACTGGGCGCGGTGAGCCCTGAGGCGCTGATGCGGGCGCGTCTGACACTGGTGCCCTCCCTGCGCTTGGTACGCTCAGGCTGGCCCATTTACGCGATCTGGCGGTTCAACCGCGAAGAGGGCGCGCCAAAGCCTTTGATGGCCGCACAGGATGTGTTGGTCGCGCGCCCTGACCTGGATCCTCTGCCGCTTTTGCTCCCTCCGGGTGGGGGCGCCTTTGTGGCGGGGCTCGCGCGGGGGGAGCCGCTTGGCACCGCCTTGGAGCACGCCATGGGTGAGGTGGACGGGTTCGATTTGACCCCAACCCTGACCTGTCTCATCAGCAACGCCGCCATTCTCGACATCGGAGATCCATCATGAAAAATTCACCCCTTTATCTGCCCGAGGCGGCATTCGCGTGGGCCGAACCCCTGACCGTGCCTGTGATGACGACGCTGGCGCGGTTTGTCTTTGCGGCGGTGCTGTTCATGTATTTCATCAACTCCGGGCTGACCAAAGTGCCAGACGGATTTGCCAGCCTGTTTTCGCCCAGTTTCAATGCCTTCGCACAGATTTTCCCAAAAGGGGCTGAGGCCGTGAGCTATGACATCACACAGGCCAGCGGGTTCCAGAAACTTGTGACACTGGCCGGGACCTGGGCAGAGTTCATCCTGCCTACGCTGATCGTTGTGGGGCTGTTCACCCGCGCGGCGGCCTTTGGCATGATCACTTTTGTGGTGTTGCAAAGCGTGACCGACATGGTGGGTCATGGTGCCGCGGCGGGGGCGTGGTTTGACAACCTGTCTGATGCCGCCATCCTGGACCAACGCGCGTTTTGGGTGTTTGTGCTGCTCTATTTGGTCTTCCGTGGGGCCGGGCCGCTATCGCTTGATCGGGCGCTCTTTGGCGCACCGGAGCGGGGGGAAGAGGCCCCTGCGTAGAGCGCTCTCATCATTTCTATGAAACGCCTGCCGCTTGCGATGGTTTTTCTTGGATAGCTTGCCCACCCTTTCTTCCGAAAGTGTGTTGGTGGGCGACCTTGGAATCGAACCAAGCGTGCGTCTCCGCGAGGGAGTTACAGT
>ERZ1740070.150-NODE-150-length-49787-cov-14.336886_pt1 | contig 49787 bp, 27 predicted proteins | sample MGYA00581734_ERZ1740070 | MGnify/ENA primary metagenome ERZ1740070 (study PRJEB43018, sample SAMN04849744) | marine metagenome | isolation source: floating plastic debris | place: Pacific Ocean | collected 2008-09-01 | study: EMG produced TPA metagenomics... | reverse complement strand
AAGTACATTGACAAAATGTCATAAATCAGTCTGAATACAATTGGTATTCTTCAAAAAGAATAGGGTCTTAACTAATTTGTCAATATATCTAACAAAACTTACATTCGCTTGCATTGAATTAAACAAGGAATTAATTGACTATATTGGAATAGTGCAAAATTGGTAGGTCTATTTTTTTCAACAGAGCCTCTATTAGAATCGATATTTTTTCTTTATGAACGGAAGTGGACCACAAGACCCCGGGCATAATTCGGCACACTTCTTTCATCCCAGATTCAGGTCACGTTGAATTATTTCGGAGCCCGGGAATTGTCTAGAATAACTCCTTCGCTATCTTGTACACCGGATCAGACTTGCCCATAGAATAGTAGTGCAGTACGGGCACACCTTTGTTCATCAGTTCTTTCGACTGATTTATGCACCACTCCACACCTATTTGTTTGGCGGCTTTGTTGTCAGCGGCGTTGTCTATTTCATCAGCTAAGTCTTCGGGTAAATCAATATGGAAGAACCGCGGCAGCACAGTAGTCTGCTTCTTTGTGGTAATGGGTTTAATTCCTGGTATAATAGGTACATTGATATCTGCCGCTCGGCACTTATCTACAAATTCAAAGTACTTACTGTTGTCAAAAAACATCTGAGTAACAATGTAACCCGCACCATTATCTACCTTCATCTTCAGGTACTTCATATCCGTTTTTAGGTTGGGTGCGGTAAAGTGCTTTTCAGGGTATCCCGCTATGCCTATACAAAAATCAGTAGGGGCAGGTTCGTGTATTTCCTCATCCAGGTATTTGCCGTTGTTCATATTTATTACCTGACCTAAAAGATCACTGGCATATTTGTGGCCGTCAGATTCGGGTATGAACATCGCCTCGTTTTTCTTGGCATCGCCTTGCAGCACCAATACATTATCAATACCTAGAAAATCAAGATCGATGAGTGCATTTTCCGTTTCCTCCCTATTGAAACCACCGCAAATGATATGGGGCACGGCGTCTACCTCATAACGGTTTTCAATGGCCGCACAAATACCTACAGTCCCCGGTCGCTTTCGAATGGATTTCTTTTCAAGTAAGCCATTTTCACGGTTTTTGTAGACAAACTCTTCTCTATGATAAGTGACATCAATGAACGGAGGCTTGAACTCCATCAATGGATCTATATGGCTGAAAAGGTTTTTGATATTCTCTCCTTTCAATGGCGGCAATATTTCAAACGAGAATAATGTGCCCTTTGCTTTTTTTATATGTTCGGTTACTTTCATTTTATAACGTATTAACGTGTTGAGGTGCAATTGGTGTTGAAGTCGCCCTGCTAATTATGCACCTATTTATTCTTATTTCTTAAATATTTAATTAGGCCTAATACTAAATTTCTAGTCGACTCCACTTTGGTTTGTAGGAGACGGAATTCCTTTTCATCGATATAGTTTAAATCAATCAGTACATAGGTCATGCTTCTAACTTCTTGTGCCGAGCCCTCTGAAAAATCAAGAAATCGAATAAACTCCTTATCGGATATTCTTCCAAACCCTTCGGCTATGTTATTCATAACACTAAGTGCAGCGCTCTTTAATTGTTTTACAAGATCATTGTCCCGTTTTAGTTCTTCTTTCCTACAAATTAAAAATACCAGCTCTCGGGCTTTCTTCCAGCAGTTCAAATCCTCAAACCGTTCAATTTTACTAATAAAATGGCATCAAAACGTAACACTCCAACACATTCAACACAGCCAAACACCAACACTACTTATAAGCTAAATTCGGCGCTAACCACTTCTCAATTACTTCCACTTCCATTTCCTTTCGCTTAGCATAATCTTCCACCTGATCCTTTTCTATTTTCCCTAACCCAAAATATTTGGACTGAGGGTGTGAAAAATAAAAACCGCTGACCGAAGCTGCAGGATACATGGCAAAGGATTCCGTAAGGCTAATACCGGTATGTTTTTCCACTTCAAGTAAATCGAAGAGTAAACGCTTTTCCGTATGATCGGGACATGCGGGATAGCCTGGTGCGGGTCGAATACCAGAATACTTTTCACGAATCAGTTCTTCATTATCAAACGATTCGGATTCTGCATATCCCCAGAATTCTTTTCTAATATTCTTATGCATAAGCTCTGCAAAAGCTTCTGCCAGACGATCTGCTAAAGCCTTTACCATAATACTTTTATAGTCATCATGTTCCTTTTCGTAGCGTTCGACTAACTTTTCAATGCCAATGCCAGCTGTAACTGCAAACCCACCCAAGTAATCTGTAACACCACAATCTTTAGGCGCTATATAGTCGGATAAAGAAACGTTGGCAATATCTTTTCCTTTCTTACCTTGCTGCCTCAAGAAATGAAAAGTGGTATCAGCACCATTGATTACCACGTCGTCATCCGATGAATTAGCCGGAAACAACCCGATAACTGATTTGGCAGACAAGCTTTTTTGCTCTATGATCTCATCAAGCATATCATTGGCATCGTCGTAAAGCTTCCTGGCCTCATCACCGATAACCTCGTCCTCTAATATTTTAGGAAACCTCCCTTTTAGCATCCAGGTTTGGAAAAAGGGAGTCCAGTCGATGTGTTCTCTAATGGCGCTAAGCGGGTAATCCTCAAAAACTTTTACGCCTTCAACTTTGGGTTTTGGCGGCACATATCCTTCCCAGTTAATCAGCACCTTATTCGTCTTCGCCGCTTGATAAGGAATATATTTCTTCTCACTACTGCGGCTTGAGTGACCTTCTCTAAGCTGATTATATTCGATTTTGGTACTCTCATGGAATTTGTCTTTTGTATCCTCACCTAAAAGCTCTCCCATGACAGGCACACTTCTCGAGGCATCCAGCACATGGATGACAGCGCCACTATAATTAGGATCAATTTTGACGGCGGTATGAATGCGAGATGTAGTAGCGCCGCCAATTAATAATGGGACCGTCATATTGCGCTTCTCCATCTCCTGGGCAACATAAACCATCTCATCTAACGATGGCGTTATCAAGCCACTTAGGCCAATGGCTGCTACTCCTTCCTGTTCTGCGGCATCGAGAATCTTTTCAGGAGGTACCATCACCCCCAGATCTACAATGTCATAATTATTGCATGCTAATACAACTCCTACAATGTTTTTTCCTATGTCATGAACATCACCTTTCACGGTGGCCAAAAGTACCTTAGCGGCCGAACTGGTATCTTGATTTTGCTTTTTTTCCTCCTCTAAAAACGGTTCCAAATAGGCAACCGCCTTTTTCATTACTCTTGCACTTTTTACGACTTGTGGTAGAAACATTTTACCCGAGCCAAACAGGTCGCCAACTACGTTCATACCGTCCATTAATGGTCCTTCAATTACGTGAAGCGGCCTTTCGTACTGTTGGCGGGCTTCTTCCGTATCTTCTTCAATGTGATCAACAATTCCTTTTACCAGGGCATGAGAAAGTCTTTCCTGCACCGTACCTTGGCGCCAGGCATCGTCTTTTTGCTTTACTTTGGCATCGCCTTTAAAACTTTCAGCAAAGTCAAGGAGGCGTTCGGTGGCATCGTCTCTGCGGTCCAGCAACACATCTTCTACATATTCGAGTAAGTCCTTAGGAATTTCATCATAAACCTCCAGCATGCTGGGGTTCACAATTCCCATATCCATCCCGTTTTGGATCCCATGGTACAAGAAAGCTGAGTGCATGGCCTCGCGAACGGCGTTATTGCCACGAAAAGAAAAGGAAACGTTGCTGACTCCACCGCTTATATGCGCTCCCGGAAGGTTTTCACGGATCCACTTTGTAGCTCTAAAAAAGTCCAGCGCATTCGTGCGATGTTCTTCCATACCTGTAGCCACCGGAAAGATATTTGGGTCGAAAATGATATCATTAGGATTGAAATGAACGGTATCAACGAGTACCCTGTATGATCTTTTACATATTTCAATTCTACGCTCATAAGAGTCGGCTTGCCCCTTCTCATCAAAAGCCATTACGACAACAGCCGCTCCATACCTTTTGATAATTTTAGCCTGACGGATAAATTCTTCTTCTCCTGCTTTGAGACTTATTGAATTTACAATTCCTTTGCCCTGTAAGCATTTAAGTCCGGCCTCAATAATCTCCCATTTGGAGGAATCCACCATCACTGGAATGCGCGAAATATCCGGCTCAGACGCCATTAAATTTAGAAATTCCATCATGGCCTGCTTACCGTCAAGCATGCCCTCATCCATATTTACATCGATGATCTGCGCTCCGCCTTCTACCTGTTCACGCGCTACTTCCAATGCCTCTTCAAGATTACCTTCCTTAATCAAACGCAGGAATTTCCTGGAGCCGGTTACATTTGTACGCTCTCCAACATTTACGAAGTTAGATTCAGGTGTTACAACCAATGGCTCCAAACCGCTTAAACGCATAAATGAATTTATTTTATTCTTCATTATTCACCACACTTTGAGTGGTCAGACGACTCTGATTGGCCTAGCCACTACCTCTAGTCTTGCTCATAAAAAAAGCTCTCCCGATAAATCAGCAGAGCTTATAATGAGGCTATTTCTGACTTATCTTCCTCCGTCACGCCGGAGCTGGATTTGGCACCTTTCCGCAAGCTGGCGGATGGTTGCCAAGGCTTCATAGGGCCATATCCCTCCACCTTTCATGATAAGAAAATCTTTTGTAAGAACTTTTGCTCGAAGATAGTCGATAAAGTGGAATGTTCTAGGGGTGGAATTAAATAAAATGATATCAATCATGAAGATTAATATATAACGTTAAAATAAAACCCACATGAAGGCATTTTTAAACCCCTGAAATACAAGGATTTGAGCTGCTCCCAATTTCAGCCTTCCACTGTTATCCTGACTAAACGAGGCCCGCCATCGGACGGGTGAGGCCTGGCTTAGAAAGAAAGCTTCACTCGGTATTGTTTTTAATGTTAGGTTTAAAAAACAACTCCCTCATGTAGGTTGTGTAAAGTTAATCGAAATTCTTAGGCAAACCGAAATTTGAGATACTTTATATCATGCCCTTCAGCGCTAAACTTTTCTTCGTACTTAGTCCTGATCTCATGGCACTCTGGTCGCACGTCAGAATGATAAAGATCAAAGGTATACGCCAGATCAATAATATCTTTACGGCCTTTCAGCGCTTCCAGTGTATACTCGAACAAACCTGTATTGTCCGTTTTCAACCGTATCCATCCGTTCTTTCTAAGGATTGACTTATAAATATCAAAGTAACGTGTGTGGGTGACTCTCCGCTTTTCATCTCTGTCTTTCGGCCTGGGATCGGGAAAGGTGATCCAAATTTCATCCACTTCATTGGACTCAAAAAACCTGGCTAGCTCAAGCAGATGAATCCTTAGAAAAGCAACATTATCCAGGCCTTCCTCAAGGGCAATTCCAGCGCCCTTCCATATGCGGTCACCCTTAACATCAATACCAATATAATTTCTGTCTGGAAACAAACGAGCCAGTCCTATGGTATATTCCCCCCTGCCGCACGTCAGCTCAAGGCTAATGGGGTTTTCATTATTAAAATGCTTGTTCCAACTTCCCTTAATAGTCTCAAAAAGTGGTTTACCAGGCTCAATTACGTTGTGTCTGGTCATATTTTCTGCAAATCGTTTTAGCTTTCCTCTTGCCATTTTGCAAGACTACAAAAGCCATTGTTTAGACTACAAAGTTTTAAAAATTTTTGTAGTCTAAATAGACTGAAAACTTTAGGAATATGACTGGCGCTTCCAGTAGTATATACATGCTGGTTCTGAAGACAAATTGCCATGCGTAGTAACTGCGAAAGTCTAACTACAAGCTGTCAAGCTCCGCCACAACAAATGTGCTGCCGCCGATGAATATCAGGTCTCTTTCTGAGGCTGATTTTATCGCCAGCCTCAGAGCTTCATTGACATCATGAACAACCTCTCCTTTCAGACCCATTATTCGTGCCTCTAAAGCTAACTCCTCTGCCGGCATAGCTCTTGGAATACTGGCTTCACAAAAAAAGTAGATAGCCGTTTTTGGTAATAGCTCGAGTATTTTTGATAGGTCTTTATCCTTCACGACTCCCCAAATAATAATCAACCGGTCGTAAACCTGTTGCTCAAGTTGCGTCATATTCTCAACTACACCCGCTTCGTTATGACCTACATCGCAAATGACTTTGGGGGCTTCATTCAATACCTGCCACCGGCCTTTTAAACCCGTAGTTTCAACGACATTAGCCAATCCATCTTCTATGTGTTGATCCTTGATGACAAAACCCCGGTCACCCAGTATATCAAGAGTCCTCAAAACACCACACACATTGGACTGCTGATAGTTTCCTGTCAGATCAGGTTCTATTTTCAAAACTTGGCCTGTTCCAAGTTGCAGTTGGTAAAGGCCGTCAATTTCGGAAAGCACAATATCTTCCGAAGCGAAGTATAAGGCGGATTGATTCTCAAGAGCCTTTTGTTCAAAAACCTGATCAATTCCAGGCTGACGCTCACTGATCACTACAGGGATAAACTCCTTAATTATGCCCGCTTTCTCACCTGCAATTTTCTCCATGGTATCGCCAAGCCATTGGCTATGGTCCATTGAAATATTCGTGATTAAACTTACTTCCGGCAGGATCACATTGGTGGAATCAAGCCTCCCCCCCATTCCCACCTCAATCACCGCTATATCCACTTGATGATGAGCAAAATAATCAAAGGCCATGGCCACCGTTATTTCAAAAAAAGAGGGCGCCAATTTTTCGATATGTGGTCTGATCTTTTTCACAAAATCAACCACGAACTGTGGTTCGACCGGTTCACCGTTTATTCGAATTCTTTCAGAAAAGTTCTTAAGATGTGGCGAGGTATATAGGCCTGTTTTATAACCTGCATATTGAAGCACAGCCGCCAGCATGTGAGAAGAGCTACCCTTGCCGTTCGTTCCGGCCACATGGATAGACTTAAACTGGTGTTGTGGAAAATTAAGCGCTTTACAAAGTTTGATCGTATTGGTAAGGTCTTTTCGAAAAGCGCTATCGCCAACCCGCTGAAACATGGGAAGTTGACTATACAGGTATTCTATTATCTCTTGATACGTGGTCAATGAATGAATGATTTGGCGCAAATATCAATAAATCATTCTGTGATTTTGGCAATCTTACTACCTTCATTGGCTGAAAGCAATTTGATGAGACAAAACCTACTTCGACAAGGCGCTGACGAACTCTCCTATGAGATACGGGGAATCGTAAGAAAAGCCGAGCAGTTGGAAACGCTGGGGCATAAAGTACATTGGGAAAATATTGGCGACCCTATCCAAAAAAACCAAACCATTCCGATATGGATGAAAGACAAGATCATTGAATTGCTTCAGGAAGATAAAACCTATGGATACAGCCACTCAAAAGGTTTGTTGGAAACACGGGAATATCTTGTAGAGCAAACCAATCAATTAGGCGGCGCTCAAATTGATGTGGAAGACATTACTTTCTTTAACGGGCTGGGCGATGCTATTGCAAAAATGTACCAGTTTCTAACACCTACTTCCAGGGTAATAGGTCCATCTCCCGCCTATTCAACACATTCATCCGCAGAGGCTGCTCACGCTAATTCACATCCTATCACCTACAATTTGGATCCATCAAATTCCTGGTATCCGGATCTTGATGACCTATATATGAAGGTCAAGTACAATTCAAGTATTGTGGGTATTCTAGTGATCAATCCGGACAACCCTACGGGAATGGTTTACCCAAGAAGTATCTTAGAGCGAATTGTAAGCATTGCCAAAGAGTTTAATTTATTTCTTGTTTTTGATGAAATTTATCAGAATATAATTTACAACGGAGCGAAAACAGCGCTTATGGCTGAGATCATTGACCACGTTCCGGGCATCTCATTAAAAGGTATCTCAAAAGAGTTTCCATGGCCTGGAGCGCGGTGTGGATGGGCCGAATACTACAACCGAAATACTGATCATGATTTCGACAAACTTTGTCGTACTATCGATAACGCTAAAATGATAGAGGTGAGCTCCACTACGCTACCACAACGCGCCATTCCTTCGGTCATGCAAGATGAAAGATATAAACAGTTTCTAGCAAATGGTAACGAAAAGATCGGCGCGCGCAGTCGGCTGCTTCATGAATTGTTCTCTGATATAGAAGGAATTCAGTTTAATCAAACAAATGGCGCTTTCTACAATACCATTATTTTCAAAAAAGACGTGTTGAATGATAAACAACACCTGAAAACCGATGATCCTGAAATAAGCCGTCTTCTACAAGATTGGATCACTCCGCACATGCCACTTGACCAGCGGTTTGTTTATTACTTACTGGCCGTAAAAAGGGTATGTGTAGTACCGATATCTGCTTTTGCGAGTGAATTATTGGGTTTTAGAATGACTTTACTGGAAGAAGATGAAAATGAGCAAAGGTTAATCTACGGGCGTATTAAAACAGGCTTGATTGAATACTTGAATTCATAGTTAGTGATTTAAGTTCTTTGAATAATCAATATCCTAAATGTAACCGTTTACAGGTCAAGGTCCACCAATCCTTACCGTCGTTTGATATATTTTTGGGCGATACTAAATGCATAAATGGACTTAAAAAACAATCTAAGAACGGAAACGGATTGGGAAATTATTGAGAGTGCTTTCAACCCCGATCAACTGATAACTACAGGCAGCAACTTCATGATCGGTAACGGCTATCTGGGTTACCGTGGGACGTTCGAAGAGTGGGAAGCTAAAGAGTATGTAGCTTGTGTAGTTACGGATACCTGGGACAGGGCTGAAGGAAGCAAATGGAGTGAGTTGTGCAACGTACCCAATGCGCTTTTCACACAGTTATTTGTGGATGATGAGATGTTATCTGCGTTCAGCGGAGAAACCAAAGCGTATTATCGGGCACTCAACTTTAAGTATGGCACGAATAGAAGGAATGTAGTTTGGCAGTCTGGTGCTGGCAAGAAGGTTGAACTTAATACCGAAAAGTTTGCCAGTTATGACCACCACCACCTATTGGTGATGCGCTATTCATTTAAGGCTTTAAATAAAGGTACTTATAAGTTAATAACCGGTATTGACGGGCGAGTTTGGAGCATTAATGGTGAACACTTTAAATCGTACGAACCCTTTGACAATGAAGGTTTAGTTGGCCTAAAAATGAAAACCATTGAGCTAGGCACGGAGGTTGTAGTGACAGAAGGCATTAAGTTAAATGGGGCTTCTCCAAAGTCATCTGGTATCCTGGAAGAAGACAAAAGAATACTTCGCGAATACGTATTCGAACTGGAACCTGAAGAAGAGGTATTTTTCGAGAAAGTCGTGTCAATTACTCATAACAATGAGATAGAACATCTTCTGGAAATGGCCAAGAAGGAAGTGAAAAATGGGCTTGAACAAGGTTATGCATCTCTAAAGTCGGTACACCAACAAAAGTGGGATGAGATTTGGAGAATTTCGGATATTCAAATCGCCGGCAATTTGGAGGCTCAGGTTTTAGCGAGGTTCAACATTTACCAGGCCATTATTGCGACGCCAAAACATGCTAATCTACCCATTGGAGCACGGGGCCTATCTTGCCAGGTATACCAAGGCGCCGCCTTTTGGGACCAGGAGACCTTCAATCTGCCCATGTTCATTTATACCCAACCTGATCTGGCAAGAAATCTGGTTACCTACAGGCATGACACCTTAAATGGCGCTAGAAGAAAAGCAAAAAAACTCGGTTATGATGGTGCATTCTACGCCTGGACAAGCGGCAAGACCGGTGATGAACTATTTCCGGATTATTTCTTTACCGACGTACTCACGGGGCGCCCGATAAGAAATCATTTCAACTGTTGGCAGATCCATATATCACCCGATGTTGTATATGGCATTTGGACTTACTACCAGGCCACAGAAGACTGGCTATTCATTGTAGATCATGGCGCTGAAGTAGCTTTTGAAATAGCTCAGTTTTTGGTTTCCAGAGTACATTTTAAAAAAGATAAAAACAGGTATGAAATCATCAGGCTACTAGGACCTGATGAATATCACGAAAATGTAGACAACAATGCCTACACCAACTACCTGACCAAATACGCCTTAGAGAAGGCTATCTATATCTTTGATAAGATGAAGCTTAATAACCCTGAGGAATTTAACGATTTGGCTTCAAAAATCGGGATATCAGGGGATTCGGTAAACATATGGCAAGAAATCGTCGACCAGATTTATTTGCCTGAGCCAGATCCTGAAACAGGGATCATTGAGCAGTTTGATGGATATTTTAACCTGGAAGAAATTACTCCTGATGAATTAAGAAAAAGACTCATCGATCCAGGAGAATATTGGGGGTGGCCCAATGGAATTGCCGTAAACACTCAGGTACTTAAGCAGGCCGATGTTGTTCAGCTACTGGCCATCCTTGATGAATTCCCCAATGATGTGCTTACTGCCAACTATGAGTACTATGAACCACGCACAGAGCACGGTTCGTCATTAAGTCCAAGCGTACATGCCTTGGTAGCGAGTAAGGCCGGTCATGAGGAAGAAGCTTATCGCTACTTCATGGAGTCGGCCACCATTGACCTTTACAATGCCAGCAAAAAAGTAAATAGCGGCGGGTCATTCTTGGGAGGAATTCATACCGCTGCCGCCGGTGGTGTATGGAGAATTATAGTAGAAGGTTTTGGAGGTTTTCAGCTTACGGAAAATGGTGTAAAGTTTGAACCTCGTCTGCCTGAAGAATGGGAAGGGCTTTCATTTAAACTCGTAACCAAGGGTTGTTTAATTGAAATCAGAATTGATAAAGAAGGTATTGCTATAAAAAGTGATAGAAATAATTCAACCGAATTGAAAACAGAATTATTCGATCAAAGTAAGGTACTACAGCCAGGAGAAAATTTTGAGATTTCTTTGGTTCCCGAAGAATAGCGACCAACATTGACTTGTCTTTTACAGTATAGTGAAGTACGCTTATGACTTTCAAGCTACTAAAAACGCAGCGCCAAAAACTCCTGCACTGTCACCCAGCTTGGGTTTCACAATCTTGGTATCAAAGCGGGTATTGAATGTATACTTGGCAGCCTCTTCTACGCCTTTGGTATACAGTAGGTTAATATTTCCTACTCCTCCTCCGATTACTATGATCTCAGGGTCGAGTATATTAATAATGGAAGAAATACCGAGACCAAAAAAGTGAATCAGACGTTCAACAGTTTTTTTGGCGTAATCATTATTTTCCTGGTAAAGCTGCATAATTTCTTTAAGCGCTAGTTGTTCACCAGAGATCTCATGGTAATAGCGTTGTAGCGAAGGCCCAGAAATTATACGTTCCACACAGCCTATTTTTCCACAATAACATTGTCCTCCTGAATCATCGAGGAAATTATGCCCCCACTCTCCGGCAATTCCCTGGTTACCGTTGATAATCTGTCCATTTACCACCACACCTCCTCCTACTCCGGTGCCCATGATTACACCGAAAACAACCTTTGCTTTTGGGTTAATATCCTGAACAATGCCCATTCTTGCCTCTGCGAGAGCAAAACAATTTGCATCATTAGCCATTTCAATTGGAATCCCTAGGACTTGCTCAAGGTCTTTTTTGAATGGCTTTTTATTAAGGGCGGTAGAATTACAGTTTTTCAATAAATGGGTATGTGGATCTATGGCGCCTGGCGTCCCTATCCCTAACCTGATAGGGTGATGACCAACATCATGTGCTATTTGATCAATAAGTAACTTGATGCGCTGTAGCACATGTTCATAACCCTGATGAGCTTCCGTAGCCAATCGTGTTCTGGATATGACTGAATTGTCATTAGAGTCGAGTACAACCCCTTCAATTTTTGTTCCGCCGAGGTCAATTCCCCATATTGTATTGTTCATATTTCTAAATCCTGGGATACAAACTACAAAAGTCTTGAAGACTTTTGTAGTTTAATCTTAAATTCTGTAATCGGCTCACAATTTATAAAGTCTTGCTTCCCAAGGCCGGAGATGGTTATCAGTATCACTTTGAGAATAGTTGGTAATCTCTATGCGCCCCTGAATGTTATTCAGTTCATCGACAACGACCATCTCATTACTCATATTAAGAACCACCATAAATCCTGATTCTTCATCCCATCGTTCGAACATGTATAATTGCTTATGATCCGGATGAATGCATTTGTAATCACCGTAGACAAGCGTCTTGTTTGCTTTTCGGTATTTTATCATACTGCGGTAAAAGCTCAAAACAGAACCTCCATCTTTCTCCTGCTCGGCTACATTAATGCTATCGTAATTAGAGTTGACTTTTATCCAGGGTTCAGCATCTGAAAAACCGCTATTTCCAGCGCTTGACCACTGCATTGGTGTTCTCGCGTTATCTCGACTTTGCCTATGTACCGCTGTCAAGACCTGATCCATGTTCCTACCTTCCTCTTTAGCCATTTTCCATAGCTGCAGAGTCTCTACATCGCGGTAATCGCTAATGGTATCAAAAGCAACGTTGGTCATACCTATTTCATCACCCTGATAAATGTATGTAGTCCCCCGTAGAGTAAGCAACAGCATTGCCAATAATTTGGCCGATTCTTGATGATATTCTTTATCATTTCCAAAACGGGAAACCATTCGAGAGAAATCGTGATTCCCAAGAAAAATACTGTTCCAGCCTTTCTCTTTTAATGTTTGGTCCCAATCGGAAAAAACTTTTTTGAATTGTACCAGATCATAGTCCACAGGATCTAAGCGGCCTCCAGGTCCGTTATCCATGAACATATGGTCGAAGTGAAAGATCATATTTAGCTCATTCCGGTCTTCAGCCACATAGTCCAACCCATTTTCCAGCGTTATTCCCGGGCCCTCTCCAACCGTCATGATGTCGTACTTGCTGAGTACTTCATGATTCATTTCTTGCAGGTACTCATGGATGCGAGGCCCGTTAGCATAGTATTGCTCCACTACTTCGCCTAAGTCATCTGAGAGAGTGTTTTCAAATTCCAATCGTTTAGATATTAGGGAGATGACATCCATGCGAAATCCATCAATGCCTTTGTGAAACCAAAACTTAATGATATCGTAAATCTCTTGCCTGACTTTTGGATTCTCCCAGTTTAGATCCGGCTGTTTCTTGGTAAAAAGGTGCAAATAATAATCCTCTGTGGCCTCATTATATTCCCAGGTATCGCCGCCAAAGAAGGAAGGCCAATTGGTTGGCAATGATCCATTGTTTGATCGCTTCCAAAAGTAATAATCTCTATAGGGATTGTCTTTGGACTTCCTTGCTTCTTGGAACCAGTGGTGTTCATCAGAAGAATGATTAGCAACCAGATCCATCAACAACCGCATTCCTCTAGCATGAATACCTTTCAGCAATTCATCAAAATCTCCCATAGTCCCAAACTCATCAATGATGTTTCGGTAATCGCTCACATCATAACCGTTATCGTCATTTGGTGACTTGTAAACAGGGCAAATCCAGATGATATCTACCCCTAACGACTTAATGTAATCGAGTTTTTCAATGATACCCCGGATATCTCCTATACCATCGTTGTTAGAATCATTAAAACTTCTGGGGTAGATCTGGTATACTACTCCCTCCTTCCACCACGTTTTTTTTGTTTTCGTCATGCCATTTAGAACTACAAAAGTCTTGAAGACTTTTGTGGTTTAATCACTAGTACTCTTCAGTTAACCACATAAATTGATATGGTGATAATGTAACCGCTCCGCTTATTCCGTTGATATGTTCTTCTGTGTATTTATCATAGAGATTATCAATATTCAAACGATTCTCAGCCACCCAATCAATAGGCAGCCACTGATCTGAGTCTTTAAAATTCGCAAGAGTCAATGTCACTTTATCACCTAGACGCCTTTCAAAAGCTAATACGTGATCATTACCTGTATCTAAAATCCGGCATGAATTATGGTCCGCCCATTCCGGTGAAGATTTACGAGTTTGGATCATTTTTTTCAACGCTTTAAAAATAATAGCTCTCGGGTTTCTCTCGTCTTTTAAATTTTCGAATTGCTTTTTCCAATCAATCTTTGGCCTGTGTAGCCATCTGTTGTCATCAGCTGTCTTATCATCTTGTAAAAAGGAATAATCATTTTCCGTACCTGTTTCATCGCCGTAGTAAAGCATGGGGATCCCGCCGTACGATATGATTATAGCATGAAGTAGCAAAATACGCTTAACAGCAAAGTCAATCTTATCAATATCATCCTCTTCGATAGCTTTTTCAAGCCCCGCTAGTGATGCAAGGGACCCTGAAATGCGAGCATCACCATTTTTCGGGTTATACATAAAGGGCATACCGCTGGCAAAAGTCCCATCGAACCTGCCTGTGAAGAAGTTCACAATAAATTTTCTATGCTCGTGTGGATTATAACCTGCTCTCCAAATGTCCTCGTCGCTGTATCCCAAGCCAATATCATCATGACAACGTACATAATTTATCCATGTAGCGCCATGTACTTTAAATGGCATGGATTGCAGTCCATTAGTTAGCACCTTGCAATTATGGGTGGCAATACTATCCCAAAGCAGAGCCATCAGGGTAGCGTGATAGGCAATATCACACTCATTACCGGCAATATTGCTGGTTCCGAAATACTTCACAATTTCGTCAGGAGCTACAATGGCCTCCGCCAATAAGGCGACCCCAGGCGCTACAATTTGAGTGCAGGCTTTATATATCTGTAATATGGTATGAGCTTCGGGAAGATTCTGACTTGTGGCGCCTAGTTTCTTCCAAACAAATGCCACCGCATCCAGGCGGAAAATATCAATGCCCCAGTTGGCCTGAGTGAGCAGAATATTGATCATTTCAATCAACACCTGAGGATTACCGTAATTCAGATCCCACTGGTAGTCATTAAAAACGGTCATCACCCACTTGTCCATCTCTTCGGAAAAAGTGAAGTTCCCGGGTGAGCTTTCCGGAAAAACTTCGGGCAACGATCGCTCGAAAAGATCAGGTACCGTACGGTCATTGAACATATAATAGTAATCCTGATATTTCGGATCACCCTTTTTCGCTAGTTGTGCCCACTCATGCTCCTCAGAGGTATGATTGATCACTAAGTCACACATAACATACATCTCGCGATTATGTGTTTCATGAACTACTTTATGAAAGTCATTATTAGAACCAAAGCGTTTATCAATCTTGAAATAGTCGCTTACTGCATAACCACCATCATTTTTCTCTTTTGGCCCTTCCAAAAGTGGCATGATGTGCAGCAAATTGATCCCAAGATCTTCCAGGTAATCCATCTTGGTCAATAAACCTTTAAGGTCATCACTAAAGCGGTCTACATACAACATCATGCCCGTGACTTCATTTGAAAGAAACCATTGCCCATCCTGACGCTCGAGGTCTTTTAGTCTTAATCCTTCAGATCTGTTATTGTATTGATTTGCTAAAACCGTAACAAGCTGCCCAAGAGCGCCTTCAAAAGAATATTTGGAACCGTAGAGGTCCTGAAAACGCTGGTAGAGGCCTGAAAAATTAGCAGCTAAACGAAATACAAAATCCTCATCTTGCCTAATGGCGGAAGGCAGATCGTTAATAATTTCCTTGAGTAGATTATGCGCTTTAGGATTGAACATTTTCAAACTTCGAAACGTCCAGGATCTCTTGCTGTAAGAGATCCAGTTCTTTGTTCTTTACAGCCTCCGACCATCCGAATTTATTGGCCATATAATCTGCTACGGTATCTTGTAAATACTTGACACTGTCAATATCAAAATATAATCTACCCGTACGCCTGATAAAAAAGTCCCTAAGATTGTATACCATTTCATTTTGAATATCAAACTCACACTCAGCCTTTATGAAACGTTCATAAATGTTATGGTCTTCCAGGCTATCATAAATAGCAAGAATACTATCTGCCTGCTTGCCATAGTTGCTTACCAGATAAAAAGCCACGTATTCGTCAAAACCATATTGCTGTAATCTTTTTTCCAATGAGCATTTGAAAACCTTCACTTCTTTTGCCCCTGAAAATACACCTCCTGTAAGAGCAATTTTGTGGGTGGTACAAGATGACAATGAGGTCTCAGGATGAGACATTTTAAACTTCTTAACCACTACATCCACTATTTTTTCAGCCATTTTACGGAAGCCGGTAAGTTTACCACCTGCTATGGACAACAAACCTGTTTCTGATTCGAATATCTCATCCTTACGCGAAATTTCAGAAGCGGACTTACCTTCCTCATGGATCAATGGTCTTACACCTGCCCAACTTGAGACTACGTCTTTTATTTTTAAATTGATGGAGGGGAATGCGCTATTAGCAGCGTCCAGAAGATAATTAATGTCCTGAGTGTTTGTGAGTATGCGATTCTTATCTCCAGTGTAATCTGTGTCTGTTGTTCCTATATAGGTGATCAGGCCGCGAGGAATGGCGAATATCATGCGTCCATCAGGTACATCAAAATAGATAGCCTGTCTAAGAGGGAATTTAGACTTAGGAACAACAATATGAACCCCCTTTGTTAGGTGTAATCGCTTGCCACTCAAGGAATGGTTTTTATCTCTTAGCTCATCTACCCATGGGCCCGCAGCGCTGGTCACATATTTTGCTTTTATTTCAAAGTCTTTCTCAGCAAGGTGATCCATGGCTTTGACACCGGCAACCTTCCCATTGTCATAGATAAAATCGATAGCTGAAACATAATTGAGGCAGTCGGCCCCATGTTGTATGGCGGTCTTGATAACTTCAATGGTTAGTCTGGCATCATCTGTTCGATACTCGGCATATATACCTCCGCCTTCCAATACACTTTCGTCAAGCAAGGGCTCTTTCTCAAACGCTTCCTCCTTGCTTAGCATCTTTCGTTGATCTGCACTCTCCACACCCGCCAATACGTCATAAACCATAAGGCCCACACTCGTGGTAAATTTCCCGAAAGTACCATCTTTAATGAGCGGTAGCAGCATGCGCTCAGAGGGAACCAAGTGCGGTGCATTCTTATGAACAATCGCCCGTTCTCGCCCTACCTCACGCACCAGGGCTATCTCAAATTGCTTCAAGTATCGAAGCCCCCCATGGATCAATTTTGTAGATCTACTGCTCGTACCTGAAGCGAAATCATCGCGTTCCACCAACGCCGTTTTCAACCCACGGGACGCAGCGTCCAGGGCAATTCCTGCCCCGGTTATGCCTCCACCTATGACGAGCAGGTCATATTCTGTATTCTTTAGTTGTTCGACCGAATGTTTTCTTTCTAATGCTGATAATTTGCTCATTCTTCACTATTCCTACTCAATCCAATTCATTGTTCTCTTTACCGCTTTATTCCAATTACCGTATAACTCATCACGGTCATTCTTAACCATTTCCGGCGTAAATTCTCTTTCAATTTTTTGTACCTCCTTCAAATCTTCTAATTCCCAAATACCCGCTCCTATTCCGGCCATGTAAGCGGCCCCTTGAGCCGTAGATTCTGTCACTTCCGGCCTTAGCACGGGTACACCCAGAATATTTGATTGGAACTGCATTAAATAGTTATTGGCTACCGCGCCACCATCCACCTTGAGAGACCGGAGATCAGCGCCAGAGTCCTTTTGCATCGCCTCAAGAATGTCCCGGGTTTGGTAAGCCAAAGAATCTAATGTGGCCTTAGCAAAATGATTTTCATTAGAATCTCTTGTCAGACCAAATATTGCACCCCTTGCGTACATATCCCAGTATGGAGCGCCAAGACCTGCAAAGGCGGGTACCACGACCACGTCATGAGAATCCCTGACAGCTTCCGCCATGGCTTCAGTATCAGAAGCATTTTCAATCAATTTGAGACCGTCTCTCAGCCATTGAATGGCCGCACCAGCGATGAAAATACTTCCTTCCAATGCGTAATTGACAGTGCCATTAATACCATAGGCAATCGTAGTTAACAAGCCATTCTCAGAGAGCTGCAACTCCGTCCCTGTATTCATTAGCATAAAACATCCCGTGCCATAGGTATTCTTTGCGGTACCTTTCTCAAAACAAGTTTGACCAAATAATGCAGCTTGTTGATCTCCTGCTATGCCGGTTATGGGGATCTTATGCCCGTCATACTCCCAATGACCAAAATGACTTACACTTTCCTGCACCTTGGGTAACATCTCCCTTGGGATGTCTAACACATTGAGAATCTTATCATCCCAATCCAGTTTAGATATATCGAATAGTAATGTACGAGATGCATTGGTGTATTCTGTAACGTGCTCTTTTTGTCCTGTTAGCTTGTACACTAACCATGAATCCACCGTTCCGAATACCAAATCACCACTTTTGGCCTTGGTTCGGTCGGCATCTACTTCATCGAGTAGCCATTTAACTTTAGTTCCCGAAAAATAGGCATCTATGACAAGTCCGGTGGTTTGTTTGACATGATCCTCATAGCCTGCTTTTTTTAAGTGGTCGCACATACCGCTAGTCCGTTTGTCTTGCCAGACAACAGCCTTATGAGCCGGTTCACCACTGGTCTTATCCCATAAAATAGCCGTCTCTCTTTGATTAGTGATGCCCAGTGCGGCTATCTCACTTCCGTTAACCTTATTCTTTCTTATCAAGTCCAATAATACCGTTTCCTGGGTGTTCCATATCTCATTGGCATCATGTTCTACCCATCCAGGTTTTGGAAAAAACTGCGTGAACTCCTGCTGTTCGACGGCCAGCAGCTCGCCATGTTTATCAAATAAAACAGCCCTTGAACTAGTGGTTCCCTGATCCAGTGCTATAATATATTTACTCATTTTCAGAATGTTTTGATTCCCTGATCACAGCAATGGCAACAGCCACTATGGCAATGCCTATGACAACGTAGTGCTGGATCTGATAATCTTGTTTGTAAAAAATTTGATAAAGGGAAGCGCCCAAAAAACCTCCTAACACGGGAGCTACCACCGGTATCCAGGCATATCCCCAGTCCGACTTTCCTTTACCCGGTATAGGAAGTAAGAAATGAGCAATACGCGGTCCTAAATCACGAGCCGGGTTGATGGCATAGCCAGTGGTTCCTCCTAAGCCCATCCCAATTACAAAAATAAGCCCACCAACCACAAGAGGGTTTAAGCCTTCTGTAAATGTGTTCGCTCCAATAAAAAGTAAACCCAGAATAAGGACAGCAGTAGCTATCATTTCACTAACGAAATTTGCTGCTGTAGTTCTTATGGCCGGAGCCGTAGAAAATACGGCTAATTTAATTGCCTTGTCCTGGGTTTTCCTCCAATGGGGAAGATAGTGCAGCCATACAATTACTGCTCCGGTAAGTGCTCCAAAAATTTGTGCTAATATGTACCCTGGAACTTGCGACCAGGGAAATTGACCTATGTAGGCCAGACTTATTGTAACAGCCGGATTAATATGGGCGCCACTAACACCCCCCACTGCATAAATAGCCATTGTTACGGCCAGGCCCCACGCTGTAGTGATAACAAGCCAACCTGAGTTAAAACCTTTACTTTCTGTAAGAAGTACACCAGCTACTACCCCACCGCCCAAAATGATGAGTATCATGGTACCTAAAAATTCTCCTAAATAGATGCTCATCTTACCAGTACCAAATAACTATAATTGCTGTAAGGATCAGCAGTAATACTGATAGTATCCGATAGTTTTTAAACCACGGAGCGCCTTCTAGATCCTTTGTCTCCGCCGTATACAAAGATGTAGTCCATATAAGCCCTTCTGTCTTTTCAGGGCTTGGAGCTGCGGATAGGTTGCTTATCACTATATTCGCCAGTGCACATAATATCATTAGAATGGGTACCTGTAATAAGAAATGTACTTTTGTCCATTCGGGAGGCGCTTCAGTAAAATATTTAAGAATCACAAAGACGATAACCAGGCCATATCCAAAAAGGAAACTGTAAAAGGCTCCATTTCCGTTTGCTCTTTTATAAAATAAGCCTACCAGGAATACTGCTACAATTGGCGGGGCAATGTAACCCAGTACCACTTGCAAGTATTCCCAGACCGAGCTGAACGTTTCGATCAAAGGCGCCCAGGCCGCGGCAAGAATCACTAAAATCACTGTTGCTATTTGACCTGCCCGTACCAAGGACTTACTTCCGATATTTGGATTAATCTTAGAAACAAAGTCCATAGTGATCAAGGTAGAAGCGGAGTTTAGTGTAGCCGAAATACTTGAAGACATAGCTGCCAGTAATCCCGCTATAACGAGGCCAAGGACACCTGTAGGCAATAATTTATAGATCAAAACAGGATATGTCATATTGGGACAATCGCTCAAATTAGAACATAATACCTCCTGGCCATTACGATCAAAGGTGTAGTTAATGAAAGAAATATCCAGATCTGAGAACAATACAATGGCTACCACTCCCGGAAGCACCATGAAGAAAAGGACAGGAAGCTTCAAAAGACCGGCAAAAATGGCTCCCCATCGACCATGATCTAGGTCCTTTGCCGATAGAACACGCTGCACCATAAACTGGTTATTTGCCCAAAAGTAAAAACCTAATAGCGGCACACCAAACAACAAACCTGTCCAGGGCAAATGAGAATCATCAGCCGGCCGAACAAGGCTCATAATCTGGTCAGGGGTCTTATCAAGAGCTCCACTGTCTTTCATGGAATTCAGGCCATTAATCATACCTTCCCACCCTCCTACTTCTGAAAAACAGAAATAAGTCAAAAGAATTGAGCCAAAAACCAGTAATACTGCTTGAATGACCTCAGTATGTACCACAGAAGATAATCCACCAGGTATTGTATAAGCCGCTGCAGCAAAGGCCAGAAATGAGATAATTATCCAGGAATCTACTTCAGGAAATATTATCTTAAGAATGAGATTACCCGCGTAAAGACCGGAAGCGGTATCAATAATCACATTTCCAACAATAGTGATTCCTGAGAAAAGGTACCTTGAACGAGAATCATACCTTCGCTCAATAAACTCAGGCATGGTATAGACCTTGGACCTTAGATAAAAGGGAAGGAAAAATATAGCAAAAAACACAAGTACAACAGCGGCCATCCACTCGTAGTTATACACCGATACATTGGTTTGATAGGCATCTGCCGTAAGGCCAATGAGTGTGTTACTTCCTATATTTGCGGCAAATAAGGATATTCCGACAATGGGCCATGTCATATCCCTGCCTGCCAGAAAATAGTCTTCCGAACTCTCTTGTTTACCCTTTCTGATACCGTACCAAACGATACCAATCAGATAAACAATGATGATGATAAAGTCTATAGCATTTAGACCGATACTTTCCATAAAGTTTAGGTTAGGTTGATGGTTTTAGGGTGACGCATGCCGTGCAAGCAGATATGCTTAAAAACCGAAGGATTCATCCTCTAATGATACTAAGAATGGCCTGCTTTTCATAGCATAAAACGTGATTTGAAGGATGTAAACGGTTACAGCCGAAAGCTTCGAGCTAAGAGCTTCAACCCTCAAGCTGCATGTTACAGGCTAGCGCATTAGGAATAATCTTTCTAATTGAATTACAGAGCTTATTTGATATTTGTGTTTACATCTTTTGGATTCCGACTACTCGGTCATTTCCTCAACAACAGCTTTTTCGTCAAGGATTTTTTGAAGTGCAAGCGCTACTCCATTTGTCCAGCCAAAACCATCTTGCAGAGGGTATTCGCCACCACCAGCGAGTAGTTCTGTATGTATAACATCATACTTCTCCATCATTTTACCTGTGGTCTTGTACACCGTACTATTTCTTGCTAACCATTTTGTGGCGGCCTCATTACCCACTTCACCTTGTCCGTAGTTATAGAACGCATTAATAGTGATCCATTGTAAAGGGGCCCAGCCATTAGGAAAATCCCACTGTTGCCCTGTTTCATTAAGGGTGGTAACAAAACCGCCGGCTTTCAAAAAATCAGCAGATAGTCTTTCTAGAGTTAATTTAGCCTGTCCTTTAGTTGCTATCTTAAAATACAACGGGTAAGCAGCGGCTAAAGAGAGTACTCCGGTCTTTTTCCCTGCAATAAAGTCATAGTCTACGAAAAACTTGTCTTCTTCATCCCATAGATATTTCAAAATTGCCTGCTTGCGTCGATCTGCTTTATCTAAAAATACCTGGGCCTGTTCTAAATCATCTTTCCAATTATATCCTTGCGCTATTTTCAGTTCAAGAAAATAGAGCAGTGAGTTAAGGTCGACGGGTATTATGTCTGTTGTGTGAATGGTTGACAGGCGTTGCCCATCTGCAAACCAACGACTGGTATAGTCCCATCCTGATTCTGCACCTGCTCTCAAGTCACGGTACATTTTAATTTGTGCGTCTCCCGACAGCTCCTCGGCAAGCTCGTAATCTTCTTTAAACGACTCCGGACGAGGAGAGGCATAATTGTCCCAATAGCGATTTAAAGCGCTTCCATCTTCCATTCTTACCACGCGTTTTACCGCATTGGTTTCGTTCGACAGGGTTTCACTTCCTGACATCCAAAACTCATATTCACTCTCAAGATAAGGCAGGTAAGAAATGAAAAGATCGCGATCCTCTTGAGCCAATCGGTCAACCATCAAAGCATAGAACGGTGGCTGGGATCTGCCGTTGTAGTAATTTCTATTGCCGTTAGGAATAAAACTCAATGTATCAATCAAATACGAAAAGTTATCTACCATATTCTTTGCCATGAGCTCCTGCCCTGAAACCATGAGACCCTCCATAGTAAAATAGCTGTCCCAATAATAGATCTCACGAAAGCGACCACCAGGAACGATATAATCACCAGGTAGTGATATTAAGGAAGACAACTCATTAATTTGTTCAGGTGTTCTGGTAAGAACCGGCCAAAGGCTTACAATATGATCTCTCATGGTTTTCGAAGTATCGGAAACAAAACCTGTTGTCGGGTTGACCGGCATTTCAAAGTTGGCCTCTACAAACTCCTTAAGGTTAAACCCCTCGTTACTCTTTTGATCAATGTATCTGGCATTGATATCAATTAAAGGCTGTTTAGGGGTGCAATCCACAAATGTCTTGGAATCCGGAAAGATGGCGGCTAGCTGAACATCTTTAAAAAGTTGGGAGGAGTAATAATCAAAATCCGTATTCTTATCCTCAACCTGGAGTGAACAACTCCATAGTATGGACAGTAAAGCGAAAGTAAGCGCAAATGTTAATCTATTTGCTTGAAATCTCTTGTTCCTCATTGATCATATCAAGTTTTCCGATAATATAATTTCCCAGCGCTCTGCCCTGAGTCACCCCATTGGTAATGGCAGGCATGTAGTGTATGCCTCCGTATAGTCGGCTTATGGCCGCTTCATCAGAGGCGGCTCTAAAAGATTCAAACTCTCTTGCCGTCAGTCCATATCGAACCTCGGTACTGTCAATGAATTTGAAGTTATTACCATATATTGAAGTAAGCGCTTCTCCTGCAGCGCCTGATATCACACTATGTCCACTGGTATATTCCGGGAAGGGAGGTGTCTGTAAAAACGGTAACCATTCTTCATCCATATATTTATTAATCACAGTTTCAGGACGGATCAGGCTACTTCTAAATTTTTCATCCCAACAACTAATAAAGCCGTCTGCAAGCGCAATAGATGTTAGTGCGTAGGTGTAAGCGGTCCTCATTAAATCAGCCTTGGATTGCTGACTTGCAATTTTTGCTATCCCCATCCAGTGCCCGCCTGGAGTGATCTTTTTGGTCGCAAACATCACATGACCATGTACATTCATCACATACGGGTTGCAGTCCCAAAAGCTGGCTATTTCCTTTTGTTCCTCATCCAGATTGTTTACCGTTTCATATACTTCCATTATTTCCTTATGAAAGGCGCTACCTTCACTAACATCAAAATCGGTAGGTCTGTCAGGGACAAACTGGTTAGCCGAATCAATTACAAAAGGCCTTATTTTATTCCAGTGTGGTTCAATAGCTTCCATATAGCCGGGCGGAGTAGGTTGCCACCGGGCATCTTCATCGCTTACTGTGAATTTCTGAAATGTACGTGTCTGTTTGTAGTTATCTTTATCGGCCCAAGCCATGATATGATTATATACCTGTTCGGCATAGGCCACCGAATTATCAAAAACTTCCTTATCCAGTCCTGATTCTAATACTTCTTTATGCCAGGCAGCCCGGTATTCATCCATCTTGTCCTCTGAGAAAATCAGGGCTTGTCCTATCTTTAAAAAAGCGTCAATGGCAGCAACATCATGATCGATCTTTCCGCTTGGTTCCGGAATTGAGGTAAAATCCATTAACTGACCTGTAAATGACTTATATCGAGGTTCTTTGAGAGCCAGCACTTCATAAACCGCAATGCTCGGGTAGGCATAAATCCTGCTGGCTACCGGTGGAGAAAAAATATCGTGAACAATAACATCCGTAAGCTTTTGCATGCTATCATGCAGTTCATTGGGTGCGATTTCAACGGTTTCTTTAGCTTCCTGGCAAGCAACAAGTAATGTTAAACTAATAAAAAGTGATATAAATTTCTTCATATAAATTGTTTCCAACCTTTAATTTCAAGGGATTTCCATTTCCCGGGAAGCCGCTGTTTTGTCTGAACGATACCGGTATTCGTCATTTTTAAACCACCAAACCTCGAAAGCGCTATAGGTGATGTAGTCAACACAGTCTCTTTCATAGTTAAGCTCTGCCGGTAATCTGAAATAGTTGAACTTGTTATTTTCTCACCGTTAATTAACAGATCAATATTCAAATGATTGAACTTCTTGAGAATATTGGAAGCTCTACCCCTTTGATAATTATCATAGACTCCATTAAGAACAATATCTTTGATTTTTATGGGTTCAGGAGAAGAAACTAACCCTACCATTCCGTTGGCCACGGTAATTCCGAAGTAGTTATTTGGATCGATATTGGTTGCTGAGATTTCCCAGTCTTTACTTTGACTGGCAGTCGTTAACGTTATAAATAAAAGGATCAGAAATATACTATTCCTCATATCAATTCATTTTGTACAGCTGAATGGAATCGTTGTTCAAAGTAAAAATAAGATACTTTTCTTTGCTGATAGTCAAAGTATCAAAGTTACTTACCTGCCCAACTATGGACAAGCCAGAGGTATTATTATCAATGTAATTAAAGCTCTTACCCGCTACTGAAAAAGCAGTAGAACCAAAATCCGCATCATACCGCCCAAGGTTAATATGAGTATTGATATTATTACCAATTGTAATCATATCTACCCAATCATCTTTATTAAGATCTGTCAACAAGATGGAGTTGATATTTGAGTATTGCATTTGCGTCGGGAGGGGTACCCTTGTATATTGATTAGCATCATTGAAGAAGATCATCGACTGCAGCTCTTCAACAGATTTTTCAATGGTTTCTGCGCTTTGTTTGACCAGTGAAGATATTCCAATTACATCTGTGGCAAACTTTTGATAGCTCGTGTAGCGACGTTTAATAGACACCAATTGCTTTTCTAATTCATCTTTGGTAAATAAAGGAATATATCTGCCATCAATATGATGCATGATAATGGACTCTTTAGTCCCGTTTTTATCGAAATCATCCACATATATTTTTAATGGATACTCCGGTGAAGCCGAGAACTTATTATTCGAGCCTATGTTACCTGCTAGCAGATCTTTATCTCCGTCTTGATCAAGATCATAGGCTTGCAACGTATTCCAAAACCCTGAGCTATTGGCTATTATAGTCTGGTCGCTGAAAGCGCCGGAGTCATTGATAAAAGTTGTAATGGGCATCCAGTGTCCGGCCAAGATCAGATCTGAATCACCGTCGTTGTCGAAGTCAATCCAGGTAGCTGATTTAACCATTCCAATACCCGCTAATTCAGGGGCTATTTGATTGGTTATATCTTTGAAGCCACCTTTGCCATCATTCTGTAATAGAACGCCACCTCCATTTTGACCATATGCACCGAAAGGTCCCTCATATCCTATGAAAATGTCAAGATCACCATCGTCATCAAAGTCATAAGGCGCCACACAGGTAGAATTCTCTCTTATCTCGGGAAATGTATTATTTAAAATGAAATTACCGTCCTCATTCAGATATAATCGATCCTGAAGTAATGGGTGGCCCGAAGGGTATTCATGACCTGCACTTAGTACAATTAAATCCAAGTCGTTATCTCTGTCTACATCCAGTAGCAGTGAAGCCACATCTTCGAATCTTTGACTTGATTCCAACTCTTTACGTTCGAAGTAACTTCCTTTTTGAAGAAAAAACGAGGATAATTGTCCTTTTGCACCACCTAAAAAAACATCATCTAATCCGTTCTCATCCACATCTCCAACGGATAGCGCAGGACCACCAGTTGATAATTTGTAAGGCCTTAAATAATCTACATTGAAATCATTATAGTTATTTTCTTCATGTTTCCATTCCAGTGGAGATACGGATCTGGCAAAATAGGTTTTAGCTAATGCATTGTTCTTTGGACTACTCGTCGTTGGCTCTTTTATGCTCAGCCATTGATTAACCTCTATATTTTCCAGTAGCTGATATTGGCCATTGGGCCAATAAATCTCAAGTGTATCAATGAGCTTGCAGGCGCCTAATCCTATGGTCAAATCAGGAGAAACTGATGATTGAAACCCTTTACTAGCTCCGATCCGATAGGTGATTTGGCCCTCTTCATTCTTAATCACCACTTTAGCTCCTACTGAATGAACATTATATCCGTTTCCCATTAAGGACAGCTTTAAATAATTATTGCCATTGGATTCAGTGTTATTCTTGTAGACAAAAGCTACAGCATTTATATTGTTTATGATAAGGTCAAGATCTCCATCATTATCAAGGTCAGCATATGCCGCTCCATTAGAGTACGAGGGCTGATTTAATCCCCATTCATCATTTACCGACTGCCAGGTAATTCCATCAATATTTTTAAAAGCTTCATTGGGGATTTCGAGTTCTGGCATGCGCTTGATCATCTCGGCATCTATACTGTCTTTGTTATTTACTGTATACCGGAAGTCCGAAAGGTTAGAAATGTACTGAATATAATCGAGGTCGTTGGGTCGTTTAACAATACCATTGGATATAAAGAGGTCTTTAAAACCATCGTTATCAAAATCAGCTAAAAGTGGTGACCAGCTCCAGTCGGTTGCTGACAGACCGGCTTGCAAAGCAATATCAGAAAAAACATCATTGCCCCTATTCAACTGGAGTGTATTTCTGGCAAGCTGATGACCATAACCATAACTAAGTTTTATTTCATTTATCTCTGACTTGTCCTCACCTCCGGATTTCATCAATATTTCTGAATTCGCCGGTAACATGTCGGTGGTGAATATATCCATCCAGCCATCATTATTGACATCTGCGATATCGTTACCCATAGAGTAGCGACTGCTGTGTCCCATCATTTTCTCAAGCGATTCGATAAATGTACCGTCCTTGTTATTGATGTAGAGATAGTCATTCTCATGGAAGTCGTTTGAAACATAGATATCCGGCCAGCCATCATTATTGACATCTGCTGCTGAAACTCCTAAACCGTAACCAATTTTACTATTGTAAATGCCTGAAGTCGCGGTTACATCTTTAAATTTTAAAACGCTTTGGGCTACCTGACTCTGAAGCAACAGATCGCCTGCTCTGGCATCCTTGAATTCTCGCCTCTCAGCACTTCCGTAAGAGTCAACCGAATGTACCGAGTGGTTCAAAAGATAAACATCCAAATCCGAGTCTCGGTCGTAATCAAAAAAAACAGCCTGTGTGGCAAAACCTGAAAAGTTTAATCCATAATCCTTAGATGACTCCGTAAAACTTAGATCACCGTTATTTATGAAAAGCTCATTATGCCCTCGGGCGCCCTTATATCCCGAAACATTGCAGACGTAGATATCTAAAAGGCCATCTCCATTAACGTCAGCCATGGTCACGCCCGTAGACCAGTTGCCTTTACCTGCCACATTGGCTTCTTCCGTAATGTCTTTGAACTGGAAACCTCCCAGGTTCAAATACAGTTTATTTGGTTTTTGATTTGCTGTAAAATAGATATCCGGTAAGCTATCATTGTTTATATCACCAATAGCAACACCTGCGCCATTATAAAAATAAAGGTACTCCAGTATATTGAAGTCGGCATTAGATTGGAGATCATTTGAAAAGCCAATGCCTGAGTCGATAGGCTTTACTTCAGAAAAAAGCTTAGTCTTTACCTCAGTTTTCTCTCGAGCGCATGATAGTGCAAGGACAGTCAGAAAAAGAATAGAAATACGCATCCTAGTAGGCAAATGACAATACGGTGTTGTTATTTCTGGCAACAAAAACTTTTTGACCAATTACAGCGATGTCACGAACCTGGCCGGTAACTTGAAACCCCGATTGTTTCGTACGAATAGAAACGAACGACCCATCACCCAAACCTTTTAATAAATGACCATAGGATGCATCATACCTGCCAGCTTCGGGTTTCGCTTCAAAAAAATTTCCACCGATTAATAGATCCGCAATACCGTCTCCGTCAAAATCATCAATCGCTACACCAAACATGGGCGCCATCTGCGCTTCTATTGGCAACTCTTTAATTTCAAAACTATCGCCATTGTTAATGGCAACAATCGATCTTAGAAAATTAACTTCATGTTTTACCGACTGATTCAGTAATTCTGGCTTAAATATTTGATCAATGCTCCTGTCGTTATAACTCTGATACTTGAGATAAGTCTTTTTAAGTTGGGGAAGTTGAGCCACTAGTTCGTGCTTTAGGGTTAGTGGATAATATTTATCAGCTTCTTTTTGACAGAATATATGCTCAATGGTCCCGTTTCCATCAAAATCATTGACATAAAGACGCAAAGGCTTGTCAAAACTCGCGTCAAAGCGAGAATTTAGTCCATGATTTAAGAAAATCAGATCGCTGTCTCCGTCATTATCCAGATCGGCTGACTTTACGGTATTCCACCAACCACTTAAAGAATCAAAAGAAGTTGAAGCTTCTTTAAAAGATCCTCTTTCATTAAGAAAAACTTTAGGAGACAACCACTCGCCCAAGACGACAAGATCCTGATCATTATCATTATCAATGTCTACGAACTCTGAGTCACTTATCATCCCAAGCTTTTTTAAGCCGGGTGCAACGTCCATAGTGCCGTCAACGAAGTTCCCGGCTCCGTCATTTAACAAAACATAACTATCGGGAGGCATACCATATTCGAAGACTTTAGTTCTTGATCCTATGAATACATCCAAATCACCATCTCCGTCGATATCAGAAGCAGAAACTGTTGAGGAGTTCGAGAGATTTAATCTCAGGAAAGGTAAATCACGAGATGAAAAAATACCTCCTCCTTCGTTGATATAGAGTCTGTCTCGCAGCTCAGGAGTTCCTCTTGTAAACTCATTACCACCGCTAGTTACAAATAAATCCTGATCACCATCGGAGTCTACATCTAAGAAAATGGCATCTGTATCTTCATGTCTCTTGAAATCCAGAAAAGTCTGATTATCAACTTCAAACCCCTGATTACTTTGCACTAAAAGTGCGCCTGGCTGCCCCTTTGCCCCACCAACGTACATATCTGGCATGCCATCATTATTGATATCTCCGATCGTAAATTTTGGTCCCTGGGTCGAAAGCATATGATAGGTCAATCTGTCTCTGTCGAAATCGACAAAGCTATTTTCCTTGTGCGTAAAATCCGGAGGCGATATTACCTTAAAAAGGGTGTTGTAATCTTTTTTACTCGTTCTAATGGGATTACCGCCCTCTTTTATATCTAGTGTCTGATTTATCCGGACGTTCGACAAAACCGACTCCTCGAAGGAAGGCCAGGTAACTACCAAAGAATCGATAGCTTGAATCTCTCCGAGGCCCATGAGTACTGTAGGATCAATCGATGACTGAAAACCTCGTATTGGCATTTGTTCGGCATAAATTACCTTCGTACCCGAAACTACTTTTATCTTCGTGCCAATGGCTTGGGTATTTTTCCCTTCACCTCTCAGTTTTATTCGCAAGTAGTTATTAGTTGAGCGATCACTATTATTTTTATAGATACTGGATACCGTGTTTAAATTATTTACCACCAAATCCAAGTCACCGTCGTTATCTAAATCACCATAAGCCGACCCATTTGAGTGTACAGGTTCTGACAAGCCCCACTGATCCGCAAAGTTGCTAAATCGCAGACCTCCTTCATTCCTGAAAAAATAATTGGGAATAGGAGTAATAGGGATAGGATCAATCAACGCGCTATAATCAACTCCATTTGCTGTGATGATCTTTGCTTTTGTCTCATCATCAGCTATAAAATTCAAATAGTCCAGGTCAGTGATATCCTGATAAATACCATTTGCAACAAAGATGTCTTTAAGTCCGTCATTATCTGCATCGAAAAACAAAGCTCCCCAACTCCAGTCCGTAGCCTCAACACCTGCCAGCCGTGCTATTTCGCTGAATGTACCGTCACCATTATTCAGGTGCAGCATGTTTCGGTTATACTGGTAGTGATAGCCGTTCTTTACGTTATAGGTAATCTTATCCCAATTTTCAAAGGTGGTTACCTGCTTGAGCCGTTTTAATGGCTCAGGCAGCATATCAGTAACAAAGATCTCAGGATAACCATCGTTGTTAATATCTGCCATATCCGCCCCCATAGAAGCAGCGCTTATTGAATTCATCCTGGACTCTAAAACCTCATCAAAGGTGCCGTCTTGATTGTTTATGTACAGGTAATCACGTTCAAAAAAATCATTAGAAACAAAAATATCCTGCCAACCATCCAGATTAACATCCCCAACGGTTACACCAAGGCCAAAACCTATAATACTGCCGTAAATCCCTGCAGATTCACTGACGTCCTTAAAACGTCCGTTATCATTTCTATAGAGTTTATCGCCTCCAATGCTATCCCTTTCGTCACGAATATTGTTCATTTGGTTGAATGTACCAATCGCCTTAAAAGAATTATTAAGAAGGTAAGCATCCAAGTCTCCGTCCTTATCGTAATCGAAAAAGGCAATGTGGGTACTTAATCCTTTGTCTGCCAATCCGTATTCCTCAGCCTGTTCCGTGAAGGTTAGATCACCATTATTTATGAATAGTTCATTTTGCTTGTTGTCGCCTTGTACATCACCGGAATTACAAACGTAAATATCTAACCAACCATCGCCATTCACATCAGCCATTGCTACACCGGTACTCCAGGCTTTATCCCCCTGCACTCCGGATGAACTACTTATATCTTCAAACGTGAGATTGCCCTTATTAAGAAATAACCGGTTGGGTTTTTGATTCGCTGAAAAATAAATATCTACGAGCCCATCATTATTTATATCACCTATCGCTACACCTCCTCCATTGTAGTAATTCCGGTAGGTGTAGATATTAAAGGCTGAATCAAATTCTAAAGAGTTAACAAAATCCACTCCGGTAAAAGAGACATCCAACTTAGTAAAAAGGGTATTTATGGGCTTCTCCTCACTTTGACAAGCCCAAAACAAAACTAAAATGAAGAGTATATTAACTGTTGTTTTTTTGATCACGTTCTTTCTTTTTCTTTGCCTTTGCTTCAAGGGCTTCATCCAAGATCGTCATATCGGTAATGTCCACCCGCACCTCTTTGATGCTCTTCTTAAAGATTCGTATCCTTCGATTACCATCAACTTTAACCCAAAGCTTCTGCGATTTGTCATCATTTTCAGCCAATACAAAACCAGGACCATACCACCTCTCCATAAGGTTTTTAACGTCTAGTTCGAGACTATCGACCGCCAGGTGTTTAGTCCAAGGCGCCCAGCCTTTATAAAGAAAGTTAATCGGCATTTGATAGATCTTTGAGTTATGGAACTCAGGATAGAATCTCATAATTGCCTGATGCTTGAGCGCACCAGAATCCAGTTTATACTCAACAGAAAGGTTGCTCGGTCCCTGGATAACCAGGCCTTCTTTATTCATTTGCCAACATATGTCGAAAAAATCTTTGACTTCGGTTCCAAAATGAAGATTCAAAAAAAGTGAATCATATCTTTCGCCACTTGATAGTCCCGCTTCAAGTTTGCGCGCGTACTCCGATTTTTGACAAGCGTTTAAAAAAAGGCTTATAAATATAGCTACAGCAATAACTTTAAAAATTACCAACCTCATAGGCTTTCAATACATCATTATTTAAAGCAAAAAGGACAATCACGCGATCACCTACTTTTATATGTTCTATATCCCGTACTTCACCCTTAACCAATAATCCCGACTTCTCGGCATCAAGAAACTCAAAACCTTCAGCCCCTCTGTTTATAAAAACCTGGCCGTAAGTTCCGAGGTTAGCGCCAAATTCAGGCTTAATTCGACTTTGATTACCGCCGACCAACAAATCTACTAATCCATCTGCATTGACATCAACAATATCTGCTGCAAAAACACTCGAAAACTGCAGTTCTATTGGCATTTTCACGGGCTCAAAAGTACCCTGCGCGTTACTTAAATAAAGCTTTGATGATAAAGTTTGTGCTTCTAATTTGATACCAGTATCGAGAATTGATTTATCAATTAAGTCAAAAATCGATGCTTTGGAGTAAGAGGCGTAGTCATTGAATTTCCGGGCAAGATTGGGGAGTTGCTTAATCAAATCCTGCCTTTGGTGAATAGGAACCTGCTTTCCGTTTTCATATATGCAGGTGATATGCTCCAATCTGCCATTTCCGTCAAAATCGCCAACATACATGGTGAGAGGTTCCTCAGGCGATCCCTTTAACCTTGTATTTTCTCCGGAATTCCCAACAAACAAATCGGGGATACCATCATCATTAAAGTCTGCGACTTCTACAGTCTTCCAATGTCCGGTAAAATTGTTACTAATGGACAGGGAGTCAATTTTAAAATGTCCGTTTACATTCTCTAATAAAATAATGGGCATCCACTCACCAACGATCACAAGATCCATATCATTGTCCCCATCGTAATCGATGGCCTTGGCATCTGTGAGAAGTCCAATAGTCTGAAAATCACTTAAAAATTCTCTGGAGACTTCTTCAAAATTTCCTGCGCCGTCATTTTTATACATATGCAGCGCACCAGGAAGACCGTACTCAAATGGCAGTAATCTATCTCCTGTGGCTAAATCCAGATCGCCATCATTGTCAAAATCGATAGGACATATGAATGAGGTGCTGGTAATAGCTGGCAATTCTCGTAAATGAATACCATCTTCCATTCCAAACAAATAGACCCTATCACGAAGTGAAAAATCACCTCTGGAAAATTCGTTTCCTCCACTAGCCACTGAAATATCCAAAGAACCATTACCATCAATATCTGCCACCGCAAGCTCAGAATCTTCTGAATCACTATGATCTAAAATGATATCAAAACGGACTTCGTCGAATGTAGCTTGTCCAGTCTGCTGAAATATTCTCGTTGAAAAACCCACCGCACCTCCTAATACCAAATCATCTCTACCATCACCATTTAAATCACCAGTAGCCAACTTAGGACCTAAATTGGAATACATCTCAAACAACAGGCGATCCCGATTAAAATCCACAAAATCATTCTCTGTGTGTTTTATAGAAACGCCTAGATAGATTTCCCTAAGCAAAGTTTGTCTGATGATAACCGGCTTTTTTTTGAGATGGGCATCTTTCTGATCAACTTGTAATGTTTGACCAGTTAGAACATTTTCAAAACTTTGAAATCTGCCGTCTGGCCACTCTACTGTGACAGAATCAACTTCGTTTCGATTGCCTAGACCTAAATGTGGACGCGGGTCAACTGATGACATATAGCCCTTAACAGGGTAGTGTTCTATATAAAAAGTCTCGGCAGAATCATAAACCGTGATTTTGGCTCCGATACCAGACGTATTTCGATTATCACCGATGAGCTTAAAATTTAAATAAGTGTTTTCAGTAGCTTGGCTTGTTAGATTACGGAATAACTGAGCAGGTTGATTGATATTATTCACTATCAAGTCTAAATCGCCATCATTATCTAAATCAGCGTATATTGCTCCGTTTGAAAATGTGGGTTCTGATAGCCCGGCATCCTCAGTAACGTTTGTAAAACTTAGCTTACCTTCATTCTTAAATAAGTAGTTTGGAATAGGCTGAGACGGTATACTCTCGATAAGTTTTGTAAGTAGAAGACTATCCTTTTTGTACTTTGAAAATTCAAGGCTACTGTTGGCACGAAAGTTTATGTAATCCTGATCAATAAGATCTTTAACAATGCCATTGGCCACGTAGACATCTTTATTGCCATCGTTGTCATAATCAAATATCAATGCGCCCCAGCTCCAGTCAGTAGCATGTAGGTTGGTCAATCGGGATATATCACTAAAATAAGGCTTCGCGTCACCGGATTGCCTGCCCCTATTTAACTGGAGTACATTTCGTGAATATTGTCGATGGAAGCCATTTTTTATATTGGCCTGATGCTTATCCCAGTCTTCAAAAGTAGATTTGGATTTAGCTCTTTCCCATGATTCCGGTAGCATCTCTGAAACGAAAATATCGGGTTTAAGATCGTTATTTATATCGGCAATATCAGCTCCCATAGAGCCAAGGCTGGTTTCCGTCATTACAGCAGTCATAGATTCTTTGAAAGAGCCGTCCATCTGATTTATGTACAAATAATCGCGCTCAAAAAAGTCATTAGACACAAACAGATCAGGCCAACCATCACCATTAATATCACTGGCAGTAACACCAAGACCAAAACCAATTGAACTTCCATAAATACCTGCCTCTTCGCTCACATCCGTAAAGTATTGCCCATCGTTCCGATATAACTTATTGCCACCAAGCGTATCTCTAACCTCACGCTGCCCCTCCCATAAGTCATATATACCGACTGATCTCCCAGAGTTATTGAGGAGATAAAAATCAAGGTCATTATCTCTGTCATAATCGAAAAACACCGCATGATTAGACAGCCCAATATCATTCAAACGATACTCGCTGGACTTTTCGGTGAAAGTCAAATCACCGTTATTGATGAACAATTCGTTAAATCTATTTGAACCTTCCTGGGGTCCGGATTTACATACATAAATATCAAGCCAGCCATCACCATTAACATCGGCCATGCTTACACCGGTGGACCATACGCCAGGGCAAGAAACTCCCGCTTGCTCAGTAATATCTTTAAATTGGAAATTCCCCTTATTCAGGTACAACCTGTTATCTACCTGATTACCGGTAAAATATAAATCTATCAGGCCATCATTATTGATATCACCGGTAGCGACACCTGCGCCATTGTAAAAATTTCGATACGTGTAGGTGTTGAATTGCTCGGAATGCTGCAAATCGTTGCTGAAAAGTATAGAGGTTTCAGATGCTTCAAGCAGGTCAAAAGTATTTTTGTTTCCTGATTGACAAGAAACAAAGAAAAATACCAGAACAATTACAGTCCTAGATTTCATTTTTGGAGTAGACATAAAAAAAGAAAGCATGTTCAGACATGCTTTCTTTGAAATAAAATTCAATATTAAATCAGCCTCCTTCGCTATATCCTGGATTTTGTGCGAGTGAAGGATTATTATCTCTGGCAGACTGTGGAATAGGGAAAATATTTTTGTCAGCAGAAGACATTTCCTTTTCCCACCATGAATCGTTGAATTTTCCAAATCTTATCAGGTCAGATCTTCTCCAACCTTCAGCGAAAAACTCTCTTCCTCTTTCAGCCAATAGTTCGTCAGCTGTGAGACCGGTTAGCGGACTCACTCCTGCTCTGGCCCTTACCATATTGACCAAATCTAACGCTTCACCACTACCATTATCTAGTCTCCATAAGGCTTCTGCTTTCATGAGTAAAACATCCGAATATCGGAAAATGGGGAAGTCATTGCTAAGACTTTGGCCATTTCCTATGGCAAACTCAAATTTACCTACTCTTACACCTTCCTGACGTAGTGCATTCGGAGCCAGCTCTGTTATAAATGGGGTAAAGGTCAGCGGTGCACCATTTGGGTCATCATCCTCAAAACTTAAATCTTCTAACCCGGTTCCGTCAAGAGCAAATTGATCTCCTTCCAAGAAAGACTCTATTCTAGCATCATTGTCATCAAACGCATTATAAAACTCCTCTAGCGACGCGTATCCATTCCAAGGCTGCTCCTGCAGGTCATAAGTTGCCTGACTAGAATAATGCAGTGTCATTTGAGGCAGGTTAAATCCTCCGGCATTATCCGTGTCATAATTCAAGACGAAAATATTCTCAGCAGTAGCATTTATGGTAGCGAAATTGCTAAAAAAGTTGGACTCTAATGAATAAATACCAGCCTCAATCACTGAATCTGCTTGGATAACAACATCACTCCACCGTGCGGTGCCTGCGCCAGGAACGTTGGTAGTACCGGTATAGATATCCGCGTTTAGGTATAATTTGGCCAGAGCTGTTCTTGCCACGTAATAATTCATCCTGGCATATGTAGCCGAGCGCTCAAGTTGGTCAAGGTTATCCAATAAACTTGACTCCACAAAAGCAAAGACATCTGCCCTTGGACTTGCTTCTGGAGTAGAGTCGTCAGAGTCCTCTTCAATAATTGGCACGTTGCCATATGCATCTAGTAGCCATAAATAAACTAAGCCTCTCAGCGCCTTGAATTCAGCCACTAAAGCCTCATTCCCTGAAAATTGATTGATCAAATTGTTTATTGTACCAATGGCGCCAAAACAATAGTCCCATCCGTTTTGTACGGATTGTTCAGTGGGGTTATATTCATGTTGGTGAACTCTAATCCACTGACCACCATCTTCCCAGTCCGCACCTTTCTGAGCTATTACCATTTCATCCGAAGAAACCTCATGAAGCGACCAAATTGAATTATGTCCACCCCACGCACCAATTATAGGAGTATAAGCTCCTGCCGCCAACACGGATAATACATCAGGATCTGTAGAACTCAACACCGCATCCTGATCGAGTTCAGAGAATAACTCTTGCTCAGGATCATCACATGCGCTCACGACTACGATTAGACTGAGCGCTACAACCACTTTACTATAAAAATTTCTAAACATCCGTTTATTATTTAATGTTCACTGTTAAACCAATAGTGTAAGAGCGGGTAGTAGCGTACGTACCTCTGCGCTCAATACCAGGAGCTAAGCCTGCTGTAAAACTATTCGTATCTTCCGAGTCAGTGTATCTAACTTCCGGATCGATACCTTCATAATCTGTTATGGTAAACAGATTTTGACCTGCCGCGTAAATTCTCAAGTTAGAAAACACATCACTTTGAATAGGTACCCTATATCCTATCTGGGCGTTATCCAAACGAACGAAGGTAGCATCTTCTACATATAGGTCAGAGAATGTAGGCGTATCGGTTATCCTAACATCTGTCTTATCAGTGATTACACTGTTCCAAGTATTTGAAGGCTCGTCTCTATTTTCATAGAACCCTCGATAGGAATTATAAAGATCATGACCAAAAACACCTCTTAAGAAAAAGCTCAAATCCCAGTTTTTGTAGGCGAACGTATTAGCAAATCCAAACTCACCATCAGGAAGCCCATTTCCGATATTCTCGAATTCATCTGGATCATCGGTAGAAAGCACATAATTACCCAGCTCATCTACACCTAAGAATCGAGGACCGAACATGTTACCAATGGTCTCTCCTACTTCATTCCTTATAATTTCATTATTGTTTTGCCCTGGCGAACCCGGAGTTGCCAACCTGATATCTGCCAAACCTAAATCACCCACTGATAGGCTTTCAATAACCGTTTTATCATAGATGGTAAAATTGATGGCCGGAGTCCATGAAATTCCCGCAAACTCCAACCCGTTATAAGCCGCGGCAAACTCAAATCCTGCCGCTGAAAGGTCTCCAATGTTGGCCCAGGCATTTCCTGCTACATTAAATAAAGTAGAACCATCCGAGTTGGTTGCTCCGAAAGGATTCGGATTGCCTCTTTCTAATGAGATATTAAATAAAAGGTCTTCAATATCTCTTGTATAATAATCCATTGAACCTGTCAACTTACCTTCAAAGAGGCTGAAATCCACACCCACATTAATTTCAGTTTTTTCTTCCCATTTCAGTCCGGGATTGGGATCTCTACTCTGTACGAAACTAGTGTATATATCGCCTCTGGTAAGCGGGTCTCCATCAAGATCTATTCGATTACCCGGGGTGAATGTAGCAATCGCAAGATTTGGCTGAGGGGGTAAGTTACCAGTAACTCCAAATGAAGCTCTCAACTTAAGACCATCGAACGGACCTAAATCTACTATCTCGGTAAGCTCTGCTCCGAGTGAAACCGCGGGAAAAGTCCCGGATTTCTCATCTTCACCAAAACCACTGAAGCTCTCCCTACGAATACTTCCTGAGAAGAATAAAAAATTATTATATGTCAGATTCACACGAGCGAATACTGAATTTAACTCGTCCTTGGTTCTTCCACTGAAAGCATTGGTTTGATTACCTTCGCGTATCGCTCCAAAACCAAGATTATCAAAAGACTGGTCATCTAATAAAAACTGCCTTACCCTAACTCCAAAGTTTTCATTGTTTCTTCTTTGAGTTTCAGCGCCAACTAGAAAGCTAGCGTCTAGACCTTCAGTCAACTCTCTCGTATAATTAGCTGTTCCACTTAATATTTCAGTGAAATTATTGGTGGATTGCCGTTGTGCAAGGCCTTGCTGACCTCTTCCTGTTTGAGCATCAAAAGAGCTCCAAAATTGACGCTCCTGGTCCTCGAATCGTTCTTGAGAATAACTTACTCCAACAGTAAGTTCGTCAAGAATATCATATTCAACCCTAAAGCTGCTTAAGAAATTTCTTCGTTGATTTTCGAAAGTCTGCTGCTCGGCTAATGCAACCGGATTAAAGAAATCAAACAAATCCCGCTGGAAATAACCGTCGAAATTTTGATCTGCATTCAATAGCCTTGTGGTTCTGTCATCAGCAGATTCATCTTCCAAGGTTGATCCGGTAACGTCGCTCTCAAATATTGGAGCCGTTGGGTTATAAATTGTAGCATATCGAAAAGCTTCTAAATTAATTGATTCCTGATCACGGTTATTTACGGATGCGTTGATGTTAAACCTCAACCTTCCATCGACAGCGCTGTGTTGCACGTTTAAGCGTGTGTTTAATCTCTCAAAAGTAGAACCCTTTACAATTCCTTCATTATTTCTATAATTTACTGAAGCTCTGTAACTGGTTGACGGACCTAAAGCGCCGGATATAGAAAGGTTACTGGTATAAGAAACACCTGTTTGTGTCAATTCCTCGAACCAATCTGTGTCGTTGCCAAAATCTGTTCCGCCGTTAGCAACATACTCATCGGCGGAAAGCACGTCTATTTTATTCGCTACTTCGTCAATAGTAATGAAACCATTGTAAGTAATATTAGTAGCTGCCTCACCCTTGCCTGCTGTCTTAGTTGTTACCAGAATGACACCACTTGATCCTCTGGCTCCATAGATGGCTGCTGCTGAACCGTCCTTCAGAACATCGATTGTTTCAATATCATTTGGATCTATATTATCTAAACTTGCACCAATTACACCATCTACCACTACTAGCGGAGAGCTATTAGCCCCAAACGTAGATAAGCCACGAAGTCTGATCGTTGGCGAAGCATTTGGATCGCCACCGGGAGTAACAATTGAAAGACCCGCAACTTTTCCAGCGATAAGTTGACCTGGATCAGTCACGTTACCTGCGTTAAAATCCTCAGTGCTTAAACTAGCCACGGCGCTGGTAATTTCTTTTTTCTCTTGAGTACCGTACCCTACAACCACAACCTCAGATAACTGAGTAACATCTGTAGCCAATCCAACATCGATCACACTACGATTACCTACCACCATCTCCTGATTAGTATATCCTACAAAAGAGAATATTAAAGTAGCTCCATCACCGACAGACAGGGTATAATTACCATCAAAATCAGTTACAGTACCATTTGTAGTACCTTTTTCAACAACGTTAACCCCTGGTAGTCCACTCCCATCAGATGCATCGGTAACCTTTCCGGTCACAGTGCTCTGAGCCAGAATAGCATGGCCGCAGACCAGAGTCATCAACGTTAATACTAGTAAAAACTTCTTCATAAAGGTTGATTTAAATTGAATAATATAAGAATGTAGTTATTTCACCTACCGAACTTAATTTTCAATAATAGTGATTAATGCTGTCAAAAGCATCTTTTTTCGGCCATAAATTAACGAAAACGACTTCGCAAACGTTTGCGGTAGAGCTTAATTATATCCCCCAGTGTGCGTGTTTTTAACACATAAGCAATGGAGGTATTTTAGAGGCTATGGGTTCGCTCCGAACAACTGGATAAAACCGTCATTGGATGTGACAATAACATATCGTTCTTTAGAATAGGTACGCTCCAATAACTTCATGTCTTTGACATCCACAGGAACGTAAAAACCTGAGGATACCGAGTTAATACTTTTGAATCCTTTGTCATCATTATTGACAAGTATAAGTCCTGTACCTGCATCCTGGTGTGTAGTTTCAACTTCAGTTTGAAATAGGTTTCCAGCAATAACCAAGTCTTCACTCTGATCTTCATTCACATCAAAATTCAAAATCCGGTTGATGGAAGATACCTGGGCCTGAATGGGTAAGTCTTTTACTTCCGGCTCATTACTTCCAGCCGAAAAACTAAATACCTTTGAAGCAAAAGTTGTTATTTCAAAATGCTTGGCTTCCTTGATCGATTCACCTAGCATATTTTGAACATCTGTACTGGCAAACTCGTCAAAGGTTTCAAACTTTTCTGCTATGAAAGGCATCTGCTCGGTTGTACAATCTTTTCCCCGTACAGGCACCTGCTTATCCTTATAATATTTGGCAAGAATTATATCGACAGAATTGTTTTTATCAAAATCTGAGGCATAAACGTGAAACGGTTTTTCATCACTGGCTTTATGCTTAATATTTCTTCCAATATTTCCAGCCACAATGTCAAAACCGTCATTTTTATTGATCACTTTCACGGATTGCCACCATCCCTTTTGAGTCTCCAAATTATAATCGCTAGTAACACTGACAAGTTTATCTGAATTTACCTGAAATATGTTTATTGACATCCACTCGCCAACGACCACCAACTCTTCTTTTTCATCTCCGTCAATGTCTACCCATTCACCATCCGTAATCATACCGATATACTCAAGATCAGGAACTACAGAATGGATGACATCAGTATAAGCTCCATCTCTATTTTCAAGTAAATAGCTCTTGGGCTCAAATGGGTAGGCCCCTGGCAATATTCTACCGCCAACAAATAAGTCGATATCACCATCTCCATCATAATCATGGGGTAAAACAAGACTGTTCGAAGTTTTCAGATCAGGGAGCTCCGCCTTGCTGATAAAAACCCCACTACCATCATTCATATACAATCTATCCTGCAAGGCTTCGGTACCCACTTCAAATTCATAACCTCCACTCGATACGTATAGATCCAGGTCGCCATCATTATCGTAGTCGAATAGGGCAGATTTCATGTCTTCATGGCCAGCGTCTTTTTCTAAGAGGGTTTGTTCTGTCTTAAGAAAACTGCCTGTACTATTTTGGAGATATACAGCGCCGGGTTGCCCGGAGGCTCCACCTACATAAAAATCATCCATACCATCGCCATTCATATCACCTACGGATACATATGGCCCAAGACGTGAATAACTATATGGAAGTAAAACCTGACGTTCATAGTCGTCATAATCGTTTTCTCTATGTGTAAAATTAGGTTGTAATAACTTCGTTCGGTCCACAAGCAAATATTTAGCCGGGTTTTTAGCTCCGGAACTAGCATCATCACTATCGGCGTAATCAACTGTCAGCAGTTGATTTGACTCGATATCATTCAAAAAGGAGATCCTTCCATCGGGCCAGACCACTTTTAAGCTATCAACGGTTTTTTGTTGCAACAAGCCAAAATGTGCGATCACAGATGAACCGGAAAGGTAACCGCGCGTCCTATTTATTAAATAAGTATTTTGATGGGCATTAGAATAAATCGTGACCATAGCCCCTAAAGCCTCAGGATTTTCCTTACTCCCATTTAGTTTAACCTTGAGGTAATTTGATCCCTGTTGAATAGCATTATTTTCATATAAAAAGGCTGTATCCATCAGGTTGTTTACCAGGAGATCAATATCTCCATCATTATCAAAATCGGCCATAGCCACACCATTTGAAAAGGCTTTTTCATCTAAACCCCATTTGGATCCGACTTCGTCGTATTCAAGGCCATTTTTATTTTTAAATGAGTAATTCGAAAGTTTCACAGACGGGAAAGATTGCAGGTAGGCAAACACCTCCTGCGGTGTCATTCTTGACTTATTTCCTTCATTAAAGTTTTTAACAGCGTTTCGCTTATCACGATCAAGTACATCCCGGTAAATGCCATTCGAAATATGTACATCTTTCCAACCGTCAAGGTCAAAATCCGCTGCCAGTACAGACCAACTCCAATCCGTATTGGCCATGCCAGTCAAATTTCCTACCTCGCTGAATGAACCCATTCCAGTGTTCATATGAACCATATTATGCATGAATATGCTATTATAACCAGCGTTGAGCATGTTGTTAAATAGTTTTCGATCCATCATTTGCATGGTAGTTTTAGAACGTACGTAATCCGATGGGTTCATGTCTACCACCATGAGATCGGCATGCCCATCATTATTCATATCCACGGCATCGGACCCCATGCTGTAAAATGAGGTATGCCTAAAAAAAACATTGCTTTTTTCAGAAAAGGTACCGTCCTGATTATTTATATACAGGTAGTCTGGGGCCACAAAATCATTAGCTATAAAAATGTCAGGCCATCCATCTTGATTGAAATCTGTGGTTGAGACACTCAGTCCAAAGCCGAAGTCCGCCAATATACCTGAGTTTTCTGTTACGTCTATGTATTTCCCATTGTCATTTCTATAAAGCTTATCATTTCCTCCGGCTTTTCTGAATTCAGGATTTTGATATATAAAATCCAACACAAAGACTTTTTCAGAAATATCGAAATTAACCGGAGTGTTGACCAGAAACATATCGAGGTCGCCATCCATATCATAGTCAAAAAATGATGACTGAACTGAGTATTGACTGTTATTAAGGCCATAATCAGCGGCTCGCTCTGAGAAGGTAAGGTCCCCATTATTAATAAAAAGAACATTCTCTCTGGCTCGTGAATCCCTGTACTTGCCGGATTTACACAAGTAAATATCCAGCCAGCCATCGGCATTGATATCCACTAATGTCACGCCCATATAAAACCCTTGACTTCCTTCTACTCCGGCTGCTGCAGTTATATCTTCAAACTTCAAGTCGCCCTTATTTAGATATAGTTTATTTGGCGACATGTTACCCACCATGTAGACATCTTCCAGGCCATCATTATTGAAGTCTCCCGCAGCTGCTCCGGCGCCAATATACATGTGCTTATAGGTGTAATAATTTAACTGTGGGCTTTCGTTAATAGTATTGACAAAGTGAATACCACTTTTCAGGGGTTCTACCTTGTTAAAAAGGGTCTCTAATTCATTTGCTTCAACTTTATTCTGGCTTTCGCTTATTCTTGAACAAGAGGTATCTAATATGATTATCGAAGCTGCCAACAGCAAGAAGTAGATAAAATTGTTTGAGCTGTGTATGTTTTTCATAAACTGCCTGTATCTTATTTTCATTCAAAACAAAACTAATGATAGTCCGTTCAATGCCCACATTTGTTTTTAAAAATTAAAAATTGACAACTTACTGTAAGCGGTATTATGAGGAAGAATCAAAATTTAATTAAATAATCAAGGCCTTGCTGATCAATCTGTTAATTTAGTAAAATGAAAAGTAGTCAAGTTACCATTAAGGACATCGCTCGTGAGTTAGGCATCTCTCCTTCTACCGTATCCAGAGCGCTTAAAGACCACCCAGATATAAGCCCTGAGACGAAAAGAGTGGTTACTGAACTGGCCGAAAAACTTAACTACCAACCTAACAGTATTGCTCTTAGTTTAAGGCATAGTAAAAGCAATACCATAGGCGTTATCATTCCTCAAGTGGTGCATTGGTTCTTCTCTACTGTCATTAGCGGAATTGAGGACATAGCCTACGGTGCAGGTTATAGTGTTATTGTTTCTCAAAGTAATGAGTCTTATGAAAAAGAGGTCATGGATACCAAAGCCCTTTTCAATAATAGAGTGGATGGAATACTTATCTCCATGTCCAAAGAAACCACCGACTTTGCACATTTTGAATCGCTTTATTCAAGGGGTATTCCAATGGTATTTTTTGATAGGGTTTGCCCCGCACTAAATACAAGCAAGGTTGTGGTTAATGATTTTAACGCCGCGTACACAGCCACCAAGCATCTGATTGATCAAGGATATAAAAAAATAGCGCACCTTGCCGGAGGCAAGAGTCTAACGATAGGTAAAGAAAGGTTAGAGGGCTATAAAGCTGCGCTTGAGGAAAACGGGATAGCATACGAAGAACGTTATGTAGCTTATGAAAATTTAGTAGACGACGAAAAGCATGCAAAAGGCTTGATGGATGAATTACTTGAATTGTCTGACCCACCAGAGGCTGTTTTTGCCAATAATGATGTTTCTGCGATTGGAGCAATGATGAGCGCCAAAGACAAGGGTTTAAAAATCCCTCAAGATTTCGGCATCGTTGGCTTCAGCAACTGGCGATTCACAGAACTGACAGAACCTGCCTTGAGCACCGTGGATCAGAGAGGTTTTGAAATTGGTCAGGAAGCCGCGCGTTTATTAATAAAAGAAATAGAAGCTTCAGAGGATGAAGTAATTGAACCAACTACCAAAACACTGGAAACTAACCTTATAATCCGTAAATCCTCGTTGCGTAAATAGATACCTGCTTTGAATTAGGTTTACTATTTTTTGTCTCCAGCTCTTGACTTACCAGACTTAACATTTATACTAGCATCCAATTTTCATTATAAAGCACATAGAATCGCATCTCATTAATGACAAAATCATCCAGAAATGTAAGCCAGCGCTTGGGTTCATTTCAGCAAGTAGAGACCATAGCTAATGGCTTTGCTATTAAAACAAGTTTTGCCCAGGTTCATATAACAAGTTATTCAGATAAAATAATACGCGTTCATGCCTTTCGCGACGTGGCTCATAATCATTCCTATGCGGTAGAACTGGACCCATTCGGCGACCTGCAAAAAGACGAGTCAAAAAGTCATCTCCTGTTCAGTACGGAGAGTGTTAAAGTAGAATTTTCCAAAGACAGTTCTACTTTTAGATTTTTAAACTTCGCTGGAGAAGTTATCAATGCTGATGATGAAGGTTTTGGTATTTCATGGATAGGCGAACAGATAACTAACTACAAAGTACTCCAGAAAGACGAAAAGTTCATTGGATTGGGTGAAAAGACAGGCCCACTTAACAGAAGAGGAAAAGCTTACCAACACTGGAATACCGACCAATACGCCTACGACAAAGGAACCGACCCCCTTTACTGCTCTACGCCTTTCTACATAGGTCTTCATTCGGGTTTATATTATGGTATTTTTTTAGATAATTCTTTCAGGTCCAATTTCAACTTTGGGGCGTCAAATGATCGCTTTTCAAGTTTTTCAGTGGACAGTGGCGACCTTAATTATTACTTTATTTATGGAGAAACGATAGCTGAAGTAATAGAAAATTACACAGCTCTGACCGGAAGAATGCCGCTCCCTCCTATCTGGAGCATTGGCTATCAGCAATGTAGATACAGTTACTACCCCGATAAAGAAGTCTTAAGTCTTGCCAATACGTTTCAGGAGAAACAAATTCCGGGAGATGTAATTGTGCTTGACATTCATTACATGGAAAACTTCAAGATATTCACCTGGGACAAGGAGCATTTCAAAAATCCAAAAGAAATGATCCATGCGTTAAGGGAAAAGGGCTTTCATGTGGTGGTGATGTGTGATCCGGGAATTAAAATTGAAGAAGGGTATGAACCTTACGAGTCAGGTCTGGAGGACGACGTATTTGTTAAATATCCTGATGGAACCTATTATTCAGGAGAAGTTTGGCCCGGGTGGTGCCACTTTCCGGATTTTACAGATAGTAAGGCCCGGGAGTGGTGGAAGAATAAACTCCATATCTACACCGACATTGAAATTGATGGCTTCTGGAATGATATGAATGAAATCGCTACCTGGGGTAATGCACTACCGGAGCTGATAGAATTTGAGTTTGACGGAAACAGGACTACAACCCGGGAAGCCAGGAACGTTTATGGCATGCTCATGTCCAAGAGTACCTATGATGGCGCTAAAGCATTGCTGAATGGAAAACGACCTTTCAATTTAACAAGAGCTGGCTTTTCAGGCATCCAAAGGTATGCCGCGGTTTGGACGGGCGATAATGTAGCCAGCGATGAGCACCTAATGCTAGGTATTCGGCTTGTGAATAGCATGGGTTTAGCAGGAATTACCTTTGCCGGGTACGATGTCGGCGGCTTTGTAGGCAACGCCTCCGAATACCTCTTTGCGAGATGGATCCAAGTAGGCGCCTTTACTCCATTTTTCCGGGGACATAGTATGGTAAATAGTCGTGATTCTGAACCCTGGTCCTACGGAGAAGAAGTTGAGGAAATATCCCGCAACTTCATTCGTCTCAGATACCTGCTTATGCCCTATCTCTATTCCTGTTTTTATGAGTCCTCACAAACCGGAATGCCTGTTGCCAGAACGTTGGCAATCAATTATCCCGAAGCTTCTCAGGTATACGAGAAGGCATATCAACAACAATTTTTATTTGGCCCTTCTATGCTGGTCATTCCTGTAGAAAGCACAAAGGAATTCGCCAAGGTCTATTTGCCGGAAGGAAAATGGTATAACTTCTTTACCGACGAACCTGAGAACGGTAATAGTGAAAAACTGGTGGAAGCTTCAATTGAAATTATCCCAATTTACATTAAGGAATCGGCTATTCTACCCATGGTACCGGAAGTCGGCCTTAACACCTCCCAGTTGGGAGAAATTTTGGAATTACATGTTTACCAGGGTGAGATCAACAACAGCTTTGAACTCTACAATGACGATGGAAACACGTTTGATTATGAAAAGGGTCATTACCATAAACGGCTTCTGACCTACACTCCTTCCTCATCGGTTCTTGAAATTTCAGAGGCATCAGGGTCTTTAAAACCTGATTTTCAAACGTTAAGAGTTTGTTTACATGGTTTTGACCTTAAGGCGGTAGAAAACAATGGACGTAATCTGAATTTAAGTTATATGGACTACAGATATATCCAACCTATTTCCAATTTTGATCCTATTGGTTCACCGGGAGGAGATTTCAAATTAAAAGATTTACCCTATATTGAAGAACCTTATGGCAATGAGGCAATCAGTTTTACTATAATCAATAATTAAAATGGCAGGTTCATCATTCGCTTCGGAGGCCAAGGCTGGGGTTATAGCTAAGCCAAGGCTCACATTTTGGGAAATATGGAATATGAGTTTTGGTTTTATGGGAATTCAATTTGGTTTTGCATTACAAAATGCCAATGCCAGTCGCATACTACAAATTTTTGGCGCTGACGTGCACCAGTTGTCCTGGTTTTGGCTAGTTGCCCCCATTACCGGCATGATTGTACAACCGTTGATCGGACATGCGAGCGATAATACCTGGACCCGCCTGGGAAGAAGAAGGCCCTTCTTTCTCATAGGAGCAATACTAGCGGCTGTTGGACTAATAGCGCTACCAAACGCAAGTCTTTTTGTTGGATTTCTCCCTGCTGTCTTTGTCGGCGCCGGTTTCCTCATGATTATGGACGCATCATTTAATATTGCCATGGAGCCATTTCGTGCTTTGGTAGCTGATAAACTACCCAGCGAACAACGTACGTTGGGTTTCTCCGTGCAGACTGCACTTATTGGTATAGGGGCGGTATTGGGTTCATGGTTGCCTTATATAATGGACGAGTGGTTTAATTTCAGCAGTATAGCTGACGAGGGTAAGGTACCTCTAAACGTCCTGCTTTCCTTTATTGCAGGAGCTGCCGCTTTAATCATTACCGTAGTTTGGACGGTGGTCAAAACAAAGGAATACCCACCAGAAGAACATCTGAAATTCCAGGGACAAAGTGAAAGTAAAGCTGCGGATGAGCATAAGGGCCTTTCCAGCATTATTGAAGATTTTAAAAAAATGCCTAAAACCATGAAGCAACTGGGGTTAGTACAATTCTTCTCCTGGTTCGCGCTCTTTTCCATGTGGGTATTTGCCACTCCTGCCCTGGCCACTCACGTTTGGGGGGTACCCATAGACGATACTTCTTCCCAGGCCTTTCAGGACGCCGGCAACTGGGTAGGAATAATGTTTGGAGTGTATAATGCCATTTCTGCTGTCTTTGCCTTTTTTCTACCCGCTATAGCCAGGAAAGTCGGTAGAAAGAAAACACATGCCATTTCATTAATATGTGGTGGTATTGGGCTAATTTCCATATTTGTCATCAAAGATCAATACTTATTGCTTGTTTCCATGTTAGGTGTAGGTATCGCCTGGGCAAGCATATTATCCATGCCGTACGCTATTCTGGCCGGCGCTTTGCCTATTCATAAAATGGGCGTATACATGGGTATTTTCAACTTCTTTATTACCATACCTCAAATCGTTAACGGCATTTTTGGTGGGCTCATGGTGAAATACCTCTTTGGAAACCAGCCTATTTATTCCCTGGTCTTTGCCGGACTCCTACTCATTTTAGCGGCTTTTAGCGTTTCAAGAGTGGAGGACAAAGATGAGATGGTTGTTTCTTAGGAAACTGTCTAAAGTTTTTTGCTACCCCTACCTCAACTAGCTACTTGATTAGTACTTGTTCGGTCTACTAATTTAAACCTCCCAATTTGGTATAAATAGCCAAACCTTACCAAGTGATAGTTACTCACCAAAGTCAAGAGACCGCCTTTATAGTACCTAATCTTCTGTGGGATATTGACTCTCCTACCGGATACAGGCCTCTAGCCTACCCTCTTTTTGATTGACTCCAGCATACGCTTCTTTTTTTGAGCTTTCTTCAGTCCTTCGATGACGTCTTTCTTGGTGCTGCGTTTTTTAAAGTCAATCTCAAAACCCAGGCGAATGTTGTACCGGTTAGGAAATGGTGTATCCCGGTTGTAGCTAAAGTTGTACATGATCTGGACGGTGCCTTTCATGTGCCGGCTTATGTTATAGCGGTTGCCGACACCGGCATAAAAGCTACGGACCCAATCCCGCTGCTGCTCTCCCGGCAGAGCGCTGTTCGGTACAAAGGTGCGGAGTTGCCCTCCGGAGGTGCGAAGGTAGAATCCCTTGAAAAACCGGTAGGTGACGGCAAGCCGTGCACCATAAACGGTGTTGTCCATGTTCAATTGCTGTTTGTCCTGGTTAAAATCGATGCGATACAGGTAGCTTGCGTATACATGCAGTCGTTCAGTAAGTTGAAAACCAATGTAGGGGGCAAAGTCCAGTTGTGTGCCTTCACTTATGAGTAGCTCAAGGTTGGCGCCGGCAACGAGTCTTTCCCGAATTGGCCACTCCTCGGCCTTGGGGATATCCAGGATCGCCTTGGAAGAATCTATTTTTAGCTGGGATAGCTTCTCTTGCGCTTCAGCAACTTTGACTTGGTAGGCTTTCAGTTTTGCGTTGGCAATGTATTTGGATTTTTCGGTAATGCGCTGCTTCACGAATGTGGGGTCGTTGTATTGCTGCGCTTTTTCGATGTATTCCTTTTGCAGTTGAATGTATTCTTCGTGCTCTGCTCGTGTTTGGTCTAAAAGACTTTTCTGCTCATCCAGGGTACCTAACTCGTCGAATTCTTTGATGATTTCTTCTTCCGTCTGGTCTTGAACATTGGTGAAGTCGCCGGCCTTCACTTTTGCGGTCTGCTCTGCTACTTCTCCTGCCTGGCCGCTGTACTCGTTTAGTTTGGCTGTGACTTGATCGATGTTC
>ERZ1740070.148-NODE-148-length-50444-cov-5.704439_pt1 | contig 50444 bp, 41 predicted proteins | sample MGYA00581734_ERZ1740070 | MGnify/ENA primary metagenome ERZ1740070 (study PRJEB43018, sample SAMN04849744) | marine metagenome | isolation source: floating plastic debris | place: Pacific Ocean | collected 2008-09-01 | study: EMG produced TPA metagenomics assembly... | reverse complement strand
CAAGTAAGACACTCGCCTCATGTCCGTTCGTGAGCCAAAGCGGACGTGGGTTAATCGGCGAAGACTGGACTCGGACAGTTTCCGACGTCGTCCAATAACGACATCATCCGCCGCGCTGTTGCCTTCGTACTAGTAATGTAACCAGCGGAGGCCGATAATGAATAAGCCAAATCCAAATGTCGAAAGCGAATATCGAAGAGACGTGCTGCAATTTGTCTCTACACTTTACGGTGAGGGCCTCGCCACAGCCGAGCGAATTGCAACTAAGCAGAGCTGGATTGATACCAATGGCGATGCCACACAATCAGGTATGGATATGATGCGCGCGCTTGAAGATCAGCGCGGGACCCGAAGCGTATTCCGACCTTTTTTAAAACGGCATGAGGGACGATAGGCATGGATTTGAAATCACTCGGTTTAGGGCTCGCGGCACTCACTCTCTCACTGTTCAGCGCGCCCGATGTATTCGCGGACCCGGAGTCAGAATTCGATCCATCGGGGTATTGGACGGGCGCGATTATCAAAGATGACTCCGTGCTCCCAATTGAGCTTGAGATCGAAAAGTCTGAAGACACCTTCGTCGCGCGAACAGAGTTCCCTGATTGGTTCTTTTACGCCCCGTCGAGCGTCGAGACGGTTCGGACCACGTCCGAAGGCTTGATCATCGAAGACCTTCTGGCAGGCGATGCGGTCCTGGAGTTGGAGCCGACATTCGAGCAATTGATCGGAACGGTCGGCGACGATGGCCGGCTGATCCATTTGAAGCGATCACCATCGCCGCCTGCGCCACTCATTTCCGCGACCGAGACGAGTTTTACGTCCGCCGATGGCACGCGCATCGCTGCTACGCTGACCCAGCCAGAGTTTGGAAAACAGATTGCTGGAATGGTGATGGTCCGTGGGCGAGGATGTGCGTCGCGCGTAAATGGACGCGCGCGCTTCTTCGCAAATTACGGGATCGCTGTCTTAACATATGATAAGCGCGGCTCCGGGGCCTCGGAGGGGGATTGCGCCACATTCACGTTTGAACAGCTCACTGACGACGCCATCGCCGCTTTGGAGCACTTGGCCGCTCAGCCAAACGTCGACGCGCACCGCGTAGGCTTCTTTGGCGAGTCCGCAGGCGCCTGGACCATTCAGGCTGCCGCAGAGCGGCAAAGGAAGCAGGCAAGCGCCACCCAGCCAGCTTTTTTGATCACATGGATTGGCCCCTCGACTTCCATCATTCAACAGCAAATCAGCTCAGCCGCGACCTATGGCGAAGCCGTTGGTCTCTCTAAAGACCAGCAAGACATTTTGGCCGACGTTTCCCGTATCATCGTGGACACTTCACTCTCCGACGATGAAGCGTTTGCGAAGCTCGACCCGATCCGGCGCGCAGCTGAAGCTGACGGTTGGCTTGATCAAGGCTTTGGCGGGGATGACATTCCCCGCACGCGTCAAGACGTGCCCAAACTCTGGTTGAGACGGTTTTCTTATGACCCCACGCCCTTTTTGCAGGACCTTGGCGATCTGCCATATCTCGCCGTTTTCGGAGCCAAAGACCCGATCGTCCCAGTTGAAGAAAACGTAGACGCTTTGGCGGGGACTGGCTCTGATGTGCGCGTTGTTGTTTTGAAGGAAAGCGGGCACGGATATGATTTCGATGAGCGCGTGATGACGCTCGCCAGCGGTCGAGAGTTTTGGATGTTTGAAGGCCCCGATACGGGCTTTACCACAGAGACGATCGCGTTCCTAAGAGATCGGGGGTTCATGTCACGCTGATCGGGGGCGGCGCAGATAGGTATTACTTGTTCATCCGCGCGAGTATCGGGTCTATCGCACTTTTGCGTCGCCTGCCAAGGGGCGCCTCTAGCCCGGACTCCAATGCAACTTTATAGCTCGAGCCTGATCTCTCAACCCTCCGCACAGCGTTTTCGGCGACCCACCAAGATCGATGCGTGCGGATACCCGGAATTCCTGATACCGCCCGCACGGCCTCTTCAAATGTCGACATGATGAGATCGTCACCGCGTTCGGTGTAAACCCGGACATAATTACCTTCGGCTGATAAAGCGAATGGAGTCGCACCGCGAAGCTTCATCGGAAGTTTCTCAAACAGTAAATCGATTGCTTGCCGTCCGGCATTCGTTTCCGCATCCAGTATGATCCGTCGCGAGATGAATATGGTCGGCAGTATCACAAAGACGGATAGCGTGAGATGAGAAATCACAAAAGCTGACCACTCCGTCGGAAAGCGCGATCCGAACGCTGTATTCAAGACCAGATGGAATCCGACCAGAAATACGGGGTTTATGAAGGCAAAGGGGATCGCAACGAGGACTTCACCCCATTCATAGGGCCACTCTGGGATGAACCTTTTCCCCAATCCTCCAAGCGCCCACCACAAGGCGCACCCCCCTGCGATAGCAATGATCCAGTAAACGGTTCGAGGGACCAAAGGCGCATAAACAAAGGTCCCAAATGGGCCGACGATTCCAGCGCCCAAGCCGAGAATCACGGGAAGCCAGATCCGATATCTCCACCGATTAAAAATCACTTTGTCCGCCTCACACTTTCACCGCTCGACCGTTCGTCCTTGATGAGCGGTTGCAGAAAACCATCCAACATTTCGCCTATACCATCCATCCATTTCGGCTTTTAGCGCGTTTCAGTTTGCCCTTCATCGAACTGGCAAGGCGGTCGTCTTGTCAAGCAATCATTAGGAGCAAACCATGACTTCAACCCGACTCTTTTCACGTTCTGCGCGCCTCACCGCAGCGCTCACAATTGCGACGAGTATCAGCGCAGCGTGTTCGCTCGCATCGCCTGAACCCGTCGAGCCCGGCATCCATCAAATCGAAGTCGTTTTTTCGAATGTTCAGTCCGAAATCGGTATGATTTGGGCAAGCCTTTGCACCAAAGAACAGCACGCAAAACTCGGTCAGGAACCCTGCGAAATGAGTGCGCGGGTGGATGCCAAAGACGGCGCTTCAGTGTCTTTTGCGGATGTGCCATCGGGCATTTATGCCATCAGCGCCTATCATGACAGCAACGCCAATGCTGCGTTGGATTTTGATACGCGCGGCATCCCGTATGAACCAACGGGCAATAGCGGCAATGCCAAAGGCTTTTTCGGGCCGCCATCCTTCGATCAAATGAAATTTCGCTTGAGCGGACCTGGCGAAACGCCTGCCAGACAAATCTCAATCAAGCTCAGCACGGTGGACATGCCATGAGCTGCGGTCAGACTTCTCATTCACCAAAACGGCTTGCTTTGCTTAAGCTCTCTCTGTTGAGCTCTTCGATATGTCTCGCTGCGCCTTTATCTGCACTGGCCGAAACCGGCGCCATAGAGACAAGTATCAAAGGGAAGTCTGACATCACTTCCGATGAGCGCGTTCTAGAGGAGATTGTTGTCGATGGGTCGTTTCTTAAGGGCAGTTCGCTGTCGGAGTACGAACCCGAACTAGTACTCACCGAAAGCGATATCGCCGCGTATGGGGTGTCATCGATCGGCGAGCTGCTCAGCATCATCCAGGTCGAAACGTCGAGCGGAAAACAGCGCCGCAGCGAGCCGCCGGTCATCCTGATCAATGGGCGTCGCGTCTCTGGCTTTCGCGAACTCGATAATTACCCCGTTGAGAGCTTGGCGAGGGTCGAGGTGCTTCCTGAAGAAGCGTCGCTCGCCTACGGTTTCACTGCCAATCAGCGCGTTATCAACTTCGTGCTAAAATCGGATCTGCAAATTATCCCGATCAATACGCGCACCCAGGCGCCCGCTGGAGGCGGTACCCTTTCAAACACGATTGATGGCTCCAGGGTTTTCATTGACGGCAACAATCGCTCGACGATTAGAGCCAAGGTAAGCCAAAGCTCACAACTCACTGAGCGCGAACGCGACATCATCTCGTTTGCGGCTGATCAACCAAGAAGCGCGCGAAGCCTGTTGCCTTCATCGGAGCAGTTTGAGTTGAGCGGACTAAAAACATTGGCTTTGCCCAATGAGGCTATTGGCACATTCTCAGCGAGGTTCGAGCGGAGTGAGTCCGACTTTTTGACTGGACTTTCTCCGGTCGACGGAACGCAACTCAGTCAATTCAACCGGTCAGAAACGCTCGACCTTGGCGCGACCATCAACAGTAAGCTCGCAGCAAACACTTGGTCTATCCTGGGCAATTATTCTCAAACAGATCGAGATGTTGAAAACCGCGGCGCGTTTGGCTTCGATATCTCGCCCGTCAAGACATCAACGCGCCTCGCCACACTTGATGCGAACGCGAATTTTTCTCTGTTCGAAGCGGAAAACGGCCCGGTCACGTTTAGCGGTGCCTTAGGTGTTGCCAGCGAATCATTTGAATCGTCGTCCGATGAGGTTTCGATCTCCCGTGACACAGCCTATATTCAAGGCGCGATCAGCTACCCTTTGCCGATTAATGACGAACGTTGGGGACGCGGAACGCTATCCATCGATGGGCGGCAATCGAACCTCTCTGATCTCGGCAGTCTGTCCGATTTTGGAGTCACCGCGAATTGGATCCCAATAGAAGGCGTTACGCTTACCTATTCATGGGCCTCAGAAGATATCGCGCCAACACTGCAGGAATTCGCACTGCCAGCGACGCTCTCTCTAAATCGCAGCTTCATCGATCTAACAACAAGCGAGACCGTCACCGCAACGCTTCTTGATGGTGGTAATTCGGACTTGCAAGTGGCTTCGCGAGATATCTCAAAACTCGGTTTGGTTTGGAAACCTTGGGAAAAGCGAGATCTTACACTCTCCACCAATTACATTGCTGCACAAGGCACTAACGAGATTCGGTCCGTTTCGGTGCCTACGCCTGGATTGGATGCTTTGGGGCTCAACCAAGTCGTCCGCGATTCAACCGGAGAGATCGTCCTCCTCGATCGTACGCCGGTCAACATCTTCGAAAGTGAGACCGAGACCCTCCGAACCACTTTGTCTTGGTCTATCCCAATCAAACCAACCCGCGCAAAAGCACCGCCAAAACCGGGTGCAAAACGACGGAAAAGCGGGAGACCGGGTAGTCGACGTCTGTCTCTTATTCATCGCTGGGAGTTTGCGAATGAGCTGCGCCCACTCGCTACAGCGGGCACACTCGACCTACTGGATGGCGACACGATCGACTCCAGCCTTGCGCGGCCACGGCACTTGGTCGATCTCACCTATTATCAGTGGAACAATGGGTGGGGGTTTTATGGCAGCGCGCAGTACCGAAGCTCGTCTGCGCTTACCACGGCGACGGATGAACTTGAATTTTCGGACACGCTGCGGGTTATCCTGAGTGCGTCTTACGAGTTCAACTATGCAGATAAGGTCTTGGACCGCTTTCCAGTCTTGGAAGAAACCCGCCTTACAGTTGGAATCGCCAATGCACTGGATGATATTGTGTCCGTAAAAGACGGTCAGGGGCGAACGCCTTTGGCTTATCAAAAGGATGTGCTTGACCCGGTCGGTCTCGGTTGGCGTGTCGAGTTGCGAAAGCGTTTCTAACGTTTGTGCATTTCGAGGAAGAAAATGAAACGGCTCTTGTTCACACTCTGCTTGTTTGTCTCGGCGTGCGCTACTGAAGACGGCCACCCGCCGATCGCCAGCGAACCCAATAACAAGTTAGTCGATGCGGTCGCGGATCTCTGCGCCGCTGTTGAAAAACGCTATGCCTATTTCGACAAGGTCGCCAACTATTGGAGCCAATCCTGTGAACGCGCGGACTTAGAAGCTCGAGCCGGTGGAAGCTCACCGCCAACCCTCGACGTGCTCGAGCGCCTGCTTGATGATCTTCACGACCCCCATGCAAATCTTAATACGAATGATGAAACCTCTCCCAGACTGGTGCCTTCGGGCTCAGACCTTGCCTTCAGCAAAATCGATGGCGCTTTTCGTGTTGTAGGAATTAGACCTCTGACCAGCGCAGCAGCGGCAGATATAGAGATCGGCGATGAGCTGGTAAGTTTCAATCAGCTACAAGCTGAGCAAATGATATTCGATAGGGTTCACTCCGGTCGCGAAGAGATCTCCAAAGAGCGGCAAACGTGGGCCATTAATGCCGTCATTGCGGGGCGTTATAACGAACCAAGACGCTTAGTGCTTCGGCGTGGAAGCACTGTCATCGAGCATATGCTTGGCGACCCCATTCCCACCTCGCCCGAAAGCCTTCTTACTTATCGGAAGCTGATCAACAATCTTGGATACATTCGCTTCAACAATAGTCTTGGCGAAGTTCGCGCCGTCCAAGCGTTTGAGCGTGCGATCGCTGACCTCTCCGAAACAGATGGTTTGATCCTGGACTTGCGGGATACGCCAGGCGGTGGAAACACAAGCGTCGCTGAGCCTATACTTGGGCACTTTGTCGACGCTGACACCCCTTACCAAATAACCGCGCCCAATGATGCTCCGGCTTTTACGCGGTTCGTCGCTCCAAGTTCTCAACATCCATATGATCAGCCGGTTATCGCGTTGGTCGGGCGGTGGACAGGCAGTATGGGTGAGGGCATGGCGATTGGCCTGGATGGGATGGGACGCGCGACTGTTCTGGGCACCCAAATGGCACGTCTCGCAGGCGGCACGGAAGCAATAGACTTGCCAAGCGTGGGGATGACCGCGTTCATACCGACCTATGATCTTCGCCACCTCGATGGGACGCCGCGTCATCAATGGGCACCCGCTTTTGAGAACACTCAATCAGCCGATCTCGGTCATCGTGAGGATCTCCTTTTGAACACCGCTATTCAGCGCCTATCTGCATCCGAAAACGAGGGGGTTCGATGACGCGCCAAATTGCAGCGATCTTGCTCCCCTCGTTATTAGCTGGCTGCTTGCTCGCACCGAACGCTTATTACGAACCCAGCGGCCCAGAAGGGGAGTTGCGTCAAACGCTGACGGCTTGTGAGGCGTTTGGACCAGCTCAGAACTTGGTGGTCGCAGTAGATCCCTCATTGGATCTCATCGTTTCAGCAGAGCCTTTCAACTACGCTTCTGAGACACAGAATTATGGCGCCACGATTTCCCTGGTGTTTCTTTCAGATAAAGCCATAGACGTGCCGAACACCGGCGCCATTGCTTTGATCGACGGGAGTGAAATTTCAATCGACGTCATTGAAGACAGAGACGTGTCCGGCAGAACCACTGTCGGGCCCGTTTTGCCTGAGGACAGCCCATATCGGCGCATAAGGTTACGAGGCAAACCCGTTCGCTCTGGTGTGTTTGCGCAGATTTCACTTATTTACGGTCTCTCAGGAGACGCTCCAAAAGTGTTTGTGTTGCAGCCGCCTAATGTGCGGGTCGATGACCGGTTGATTGTCAGTCCGACCATTAACTTCGAACAGAAAACAACGGTCACGTCCTATTCACTCAATTGCTGATCTCTTTCGCGCCTTGTGCACTGCATTCACAGTACCCGCAAAGCGCAGTTTGAGCAGCTCTACGTGTATCCAAACTTGCACCCGGGTGCATCCTATTCAGTGACTTCATCGAATTGACGGAATGGACATACTGGATGGACATTAATCTGCATAAGCTGAGCCTGAGTGCGTTTATCGGTTTCACAGCGTTCGCGCTTGCCTTGAAGGGACTGCTCGATCTTGTGGTTTGGCGCTATGCGGGGCCAATATCGCTCGCGATCGTGTTGGTATGCGTGAGCCTCTATCTGACCCGCCGGGGGATAGGTTTCGACAAAATAGGGCTCGTTCGGTTTAAGGCCGCCAGAAGCTATTGGCTGCCAAGTCTGCAAACCGTGATTGCGTTTGTCGCTATTGTTGCAACGGGCGCCTTGGTCATCATCGTTGGGGATGCTTCAGGTCTGGCATTCATGCAGGCGGAGCGAGAAGGCGCGCTTTCCCGGTTTGGAGACTTGGCTGGCAATACGCCCCTATTTTGTTTTGGCTTGCCATCCTTTGGGTTGCGGGGCCAGCGGAAGAGCTGTTTTTCCGCGGGTTTATGATGAATGCGCTCGCAGATGTGCTCGGAAAAAGCTGGGTTGCGAATGTGTTATCTGTACTTATCCCAGCGCTCATCTTTGGCGCCGGTCATATATACTATCAAGGGGTCCGGGGTCTTTTTACCACCGGCCTTATCGGAGTCTCCCTGGGGTGCCTTTTCTTGGCGTATAAACGCAACGTCTGGCCACTCATGATCGCCCATGCGAGCGTGAATACGTTGGTGTTTACGCTCCAATATTTGGAGATTGAAGCCTGATATCTGGATCGCGAGCATATGCAGATTTATCTCTTGAAAGAGCTGACGCCGGGATTGGTTCAGCGGCTTAAATTCGCCCCAAGTAAGACACTCGCCCCCAAGCCCGACTAGGTAGAGACCACGAGAGTCCGTTCTGGGGCGATTTTAAGTCGCTTGGCTAATTCCATTCTCGTCCACTGTGCATGCATGGAAGATTGACAGCCAGCCTCACGAAAGGTCGAGTAGACAGTACGACGGCTATCGGGGGACAAAATGACCGCAGAAACGATCGCATTTATGTTTGTTCTGGCGCAAATCGCCGGGATTTACATCGGCTTTGGGGCATTGATTAGCGCGTCCAAAAGCTCGGAGGCGACTAAACAAGAAGCACAAACCTTGGCGACGATTGTGTACATCGGAATAATGGTGGTTGTCGGAGCCCTCCTACCGTTGTTGCTAGATAGATACGGTCTCAACATCGACTGGTCACTTCGTATTGGAGCGATTGTGCTTCTTGCAATGGCCTGGGTGGGTATATTTGCGATGTGGTCTAACGCCCTGGAGGCGATTAAAGCGACACCCGGCCTGACCGCTTTTTTCTGGGTTCAGGAAGCGGCAATCCAATTTCCATTGATATTGATTCTTGCGGGGGCGTTCAGTCCACACGCCGAAGCCCTCTATTTGACGGCATTGGTTGTTTCAGCGTTTGAGGCAGCTCAGTTACTTGTGGGATTGGTCTTCGCGGCTCCAAAAGCCTCTAACGAATAGATCATTTCTCGCCGACCTCTCGACTGTCCTGAGCGACCTTTTGGGGGCGAAATTAAGCCATTCAACTTTTAGGGGTCGCGCGAACTCGCAACTGTCGATAAGTTGGACAGACATCATATTTGCCTACATTCAAGCGAGACTGTAATTGCCGATGAAGTCCAGTGTTTTATCTATTTTTGCGTGTATCGGACTGGCCTTCACTTATGTGCCGGTGATGTCTGCGCAAGAGCGCATTGACGCGATCAGCTAACAAGCGCTTGCCGGGAACTGGTCGGGAGAAATCGACTGGGCGGTTGATCAAACTAAAAAACAGGTGGCGGTCTCTAGCGAGGTCACGACGAACGGAAAACTGGATATCGTCTTCTCGTTCGAGACGTGCTCAATCACCGGCAGCGAAACTCAACGTTATGCCAACGGAACGACGGCATTCAATGCGACGCAAGACAGTTGCGGGACGAACGCCACCGTGATGACGTTAGTGCCCGTATCCTCTTCGAAACTCGGCATGATGATCATGTCAGACGTCAATATGGTCGGCACGGGCACGCTCAGCTCCGAAACGACTAAGTTGGTTCTTCCAAAGCAAGAGCCCGATGATCCGATTTACGGTGTTAGTCGGAGTGCCGCTCTTCCAGCCTCTCTCGACACATACTATCTGATTACGCATTCTGGAGCTGTCCACCAGATCAAACAAGATGAGAAACAGGTCCAATTGATCATTGTCGCGCGCGATCAATGGATGGAAGATGAAGGGTCTGCGGTTGGAGATGTGTATGCGCGTGGTCAGTATCACAGTTTAACCGGCCAATTATGGCTCGAGCACAAAGTCGTCATTCTTCCAGATGTGCGGGACGCCTATCACCATTGCGGCATGATGTTTGGGTATCGAAATCGCTTCCGTCTTGACCCGGTCGATGCGCGCGAAGACGTTCCGCTCGCGACGCGAATTTACACCAATCAACCAATCGATAAACAGTATTGCGCGATTCCAAGAACCAGTCGCACGTCGTGCCGCGTCGTGGCCTGTGACGAACACCGTCCTTTTGGCGGCAAGGATGAGATTATTCTCAAAGACCGCGAGGTTGCGCTCGCGCTCGGCGAAAGGTCAAAGCGCGATTATGTGCCTGAGCAAACATTTGCCGAGGCCTATCAGGACGTGCGAAATAATCCTGGAAGAACGCGAACGATACGCGAAAGCTCGCCGGGGTATTTTGAGCGCGGCGGCGCATGTGGCTCCCTTACCTGCGAGGAAGAAGACACTTTAAACTTCATCCTTCAGGAATATTGGTAGATTTTCGACGAAGTTTCAGGACGGTCCTATGAGATCGGCAAGCGTCCGTTTCAGGGCGACTTAGGTCGTTGAGCTTACGTCTTCTTTTGCTCGCTATGGAGCCTATTTGGAAGTGATCGTCAAATCGACGCTCAACTATACGGTCAATTTCGCTTAACCAGAACGACCCAATCGTCATTTGGCTGAGATGGCGGGTCGCCCAGTGCGCGATAGTCTCCACCTGTCAACTCTGAGACAGACCCATCTTGCAAAACGCCGCCTTCAACCGGGTTGTACCATGACACGGAATATGAGCCTGTCTGGCCACTCAAATCTAGAACTTGCTCATCCACATCATCTACAAGGTATGCGACATAGATTTGGCCAGGTTCGGCGAAGAGATAATTATCACCGTCCGAAGCCCCCGGCGATACGCTCGAAACGGTTCCGCCAACCGAACCATCCGGCGCCGTTGTGTTGCTCTCATTCGTTGACCGATTGGTGCCCTTATTCAGGGTCATGCGGTCGAAATGAAACTCTGTGGACCGTCCTGAGATCTCGATCCGGTGTCGGCCCGCAGACAGATTGTAGGTCGCTGGCAGTTTGGTGCCGTCCTGACGATCGAGACTGTTTGACCAAACCCAATTGGTTAGACTTCCGCTGAAAAACATTTTCCACCAGATCTGGCCAGCTTCGCCATTTGGCTGGACCTGCTCGCCGCTGGATTCTTCGATCACGCGCATCCAGATATCATTGTTGAGATCCGTGCGCCCATCATTACGGGCGATCCGTCTGGCTCGGAACGCAAACCGGTAATTGCCTGCATCGCTGGCGGGAATATCGACCACATAGCCCATTGTCCCACTGCCGGCGCCGTTGATATTGAACAGATCTGGCCCGGCCCAGCGATAATAGCCGGTGCCAGTGAAGCCAGGCTTGTCGTTCTCAAACACCCAATCGCCAGGTGGATTGGTGCCAATGTCCTCGGCTTCGATTGCGAAGGTCTTTGGACTGTTTGGCAGATTGTAAACACCAATATTGGTTGCTGATTGAGCATCGGCTTGCGTCGTCAGCAAGGCGTCGGACTCCACCATAGTGAGCGCCGACTGACCAATATGCGCGTTGAAAAACGCTGCTGCGTTGGCAGCGTCGTCCCATTTCGATTGCCGGGTTTCATGATCCTGACACATCAGATCACCACATCCGGTCTGGTAGCCATAATAGTATTCAACGCCGGCCCCGCCAGCGGTCAGTGTGTTCCACAAGACGCGTCGGCGTACAGCGTCGCGATTATCATTTTGATTGCGACTTTGCGGCAGCTGGCCGTCCGGATAGGAATTGTCAGCGGCCACCCCTCGACTCGCACTTCCTGGTTCATCCAAAGCGACGACCCAGGCCTTGCCCTCATCGCGTGAGCGCGACACCCATTCAGTCAACGCCGAACGGACTTCGTTGAAATTCTGATTGCTGGTTTGAACCGATGTACCGGTCAGAGCGGACTGATTACCCAGGAGCGGACCATAGCGCTGATCCCGTTCACCTGGATATGTATGCAACACGCGCAGGTGCCCATAGGCGTCAATCTCATCCAGGTAAGTCAGAGTCTGACGAGCGGTTTCGGTCGACAGTGTGTATTCTTCGCCAAGATTCCAGTTGAGTGCCAAATGGTGCCCAAAACGCGCGACCAGTTCGCGATAGTAGAGCTGGCGCTCAGGCCCAAACGCGCCATCATCCATCAGCTGATCATTCTCGGTCTCCATGGTCTTGAAATGCAAGAACAGACCTAATTGATCAGCATAAGAAAAGACACGATCCCATTGATCAAGTTTTGAGACATCAAACCTGTCATGGTGCACGCCTTGGCTCCACTGTGCGCTGCGGCCGAGGCCGTTGTATTCGGTTAGCGAAACGCGCAGCAGGTGCGGAAAAATGTTCTCATCATCGCCGCCCAGGCTGAAGGTCAAAAATGATACGGCATTGATGCCCTGATCTGCGAGATAGGACCAGGCGCCAAGCAGCTCTTGACCTTTTGTGTCCTGCCAAAGGAAAGCATCGGCACCGGTCGCGTTGCCGTAATCATCCAAGTGCGGCCACCAATCTTTGCGCCGATCACCGCGATTTGGCGTCGCGTCGAAGTCTTCATAGGCTAACGTGTTCTCAGGTGAGTCGGCGCCGACTTTGAAAAACGGATCGCCATTCGCGAATTGTAGATAATGTCCGCCTTGGTAGCTTAATCGGCCTTTGTCCGAGGCTCGAAAGTCATTGCCGGTTTTAGTGCTGCTCCCAATCGAAAAGGACCCGCTTAAACCATCCAAGTCTGCCACCACAGCACCGCCGCCAGTGAGTGCTACATTTGTGCCTTCGCGGAACGAGATCTGATATTCCCAATTGCCAACAGTATCCGGCGTAAAATGAACACGCCATTGGTCGCCGCTTGAGCAACTGGTTTCTGCAGCATTGCCACAGGCGGCAAAATATCCGGGGACCGTGTAGCTCTCACTGCCCTGGCTAAAGGTCACGTTCAAGGCAAAGTCGGTGAACGGATTGGTCGCGCCGTCTTCCTCGGCGCTCGGGCCGTCCAACGTCAGAGTAATGGGATGCCAGATTTCGGTTTCGCCCGAAAAGGTCACTGATTGCGGCGTCGTGGGTGGTGGAGGCGGCGGAGATGCTGGCGGCGGTGTTGAAGGTTGCCCGCCCATGGCAGGAATAGGCGGAGTGTTACTATCGCCGCCACCAGAGCACCCGGCGATAATGATCGATAGAGCGAGTGTCGACGCGCAAGTGCGAACAATATTCATAACGAGTCCCCGATGCAACCGAATGAAAATTCAAAGCGCGCCGTGAAAATACGCGCGACGAATTTCACAAACAGAAATGCGGTTCGTTAGAATTGTCGGAACGTTTCAAGCGCAGATTTACCATGCTGCTCGCAAGCGACCGGGACCAGTTACCGAATAGAAATGCAGTCGATATTATTTGTAATGGAACGTGGACGTTAGAACTCGAAAAATTCGAAAAGACTGTGGCCCACTTTCGACACGCACAAGTTCCTGTGTCTGCTTCAATTCAAATCTCGGAGATTTCAGTCGACTATTGTGGGCCGAGCTTGGCTCATTCGCATATGATATTGAGTGAAGCTATGCTGAGCATTTGCGCTTCACTAAGTCTTTCACAAAATAGAGATACTGGAGTGGGCTAAGCTTGCTCGAGTCCAAAACGCATCGATCCGCTGACCTCGATGCCACGCTCAAGTGTTGTCGCGCTACCTCCAAGATGTATTCGCCGCCAAAAGCCTCAGCAACTATCTGAGATCAAATTCGAATACCTGGGTGCCCATCAAATCCTCGTCATCCGCATCTGTGTCAGAAAACGCTTGGACTGAAATGTAGAACTTATCGCGTGATATAGTTATGCCGTCCGAGAACGCGGTTCCACTAGACCCTTCCAACAGCTGCGTCCCCATGCCACTGGCGGATACGCGTAGTAGGGCAATACTTTGGCTCGCCGTAACATCTAACGCGTAGTCGCCAGATGCGAGATCAGCGGCGCTCAAAATCGTCGAACTCGTTATGTCGGTAAAACTGCCGCTATTACCAGAGGGTGTTAGACCTAGTGTAAACGTCACGGGCGTGCGGCCGTGCGTATCTGGTTCGGAAGCGAGCCGTTCACTGCCGATCGGGTCTTCGATGGTTCTGCTCGCGAGATTCAAGTTCGCACGAGTGTCGATCAGCACAGTCACGCCAGAATGGAGAGCGTCATTATAGGTTGCACCCGGCTGAGGCCATAAATACCCGCGCGCCATTTCAGCCACCAGTTTAATGTGCACATCGTCGCTCGCGGTGTCTCGATAGATGGCGGTTGTCGCCGAGGCTTCAAGCATTGCAAGGCTAGAAACCTCGCGCACGGCGCGTGCTGCGCTGGTATAGGGATCATCTAGAGTGAAGGCAGAGTCTGTTGGCACAGGCCCGAGGTTAAGCATGAAGCTCTGTCCCCAATCGGCGTCATGCAGGTAAAGACGCAATAGGTCAGAGTCTGAGCTGCGATAATCGAGCTCATAATCGTACCCGTCAAACAATGGAATTTGGTCAGAAATTCCTCCGGCGGTGAGACCATCAGAGCGAGTCATAACAACCTCTTCCAACGGGTTTCCAACGCTGGCACCATCATTTAGGGCGTCTGTGCCTCGATCGTCTATGCGCAACGTCGCACTTTGCTGGCCGCGCGTAATAACCGCGTCCCAAGCCTCGTCAATTTCAAAATTGGAGCCAGCGTTGAACTCGGTTGATCCGTCCCGGTCACTACTTTTTTGATAGATCATGGCACCAGCACTGCCGGTTACGCTCCCGTCAACATCGATAATAGCGCGGGCCCAGCTATCGGTCCCAATAGCGTTGTTGCCACCATTGATTTTTAGCTTTGCGTTGTGAATGACGTTGTCACCCCAAGTAATACCCTTGACCGCAAAAGATGCTGATTTGTGTACAGCGTTTGAAAGACCTATCGCTTCGTCGCCTGAAATGAAGCCATCGAAATGCACATCGACTAGGCTACCTGGCCCATCATAAAGCTGAAACCCTTGGAACCCATCGTCACCGCCTGGCAATGAGCGTCCTGCGGCGAGTTCTTCCGAGGTCAACGGCGTGCCGGTATTGGTTGATCGACCGATGATTAAACTATCGCGGATCGTTTGATTGAGGCGGAAGCGGGCATTGCTTCGCATCTCTGCAAAGACAGAATCTATGAATTCGCCCTCCACCCCGCGGACATAAACACCATCGGACTTATAGGTCGTGAATCGAACGACCTCCCAAGGTGCGACCTCTTGCGGACGTTCTGCCGTTGCAATGGGGTCCCCATCCTGGATCTTACCACCATGATTAAGATAAAAGCCGCGACCATCAGTAGAATGCGCAGTGTTACCGATAAACGCGGTGAGACCGATTGAGTCTCCGCGAGCATCCGTCCAGAATCCTTTGTCCTCCGACCCGGCCGCATGATTGTCGATGAATGTGTTGTCTGGATTTTTGATCCAGAATGTAGTCGGCTCGCTAAAGTCTGAGTCAACTGCTGCAACGGCCTCCGACGCGGCGCCGCGCGTGTTGATACCGAGATTGCCGACCAGAATATTCCCAGTCTCGTCGCCGTCTTCGAGATAGTAGCTATGACCAATGGTTTCATAAGTCACATTGTCAGTGACTTCGGTGTTCGCCGTGTTGTGAATAGTCAGGCCTTTATTATAGGTCCTGTGGAAAGAAGAGTTCCTGATGTATTGCCCTTCAGAGTTTCCGTTTTCGTGCCAATGCGCGGCATATTTACCGATCAAGCCCGCTTGGCCCATGCGCGTGAACTCGACGCCGGAGATATACATCTCCGCGCCGTTCATAATCATTGTATGCCCACCATATAGGGTAGTTGCGGCTTCCGGTGGCCCCTGGAACGTCACATCGCGCGATAACAGTCCGACCTCAGCGCGCATATCGAGATCCCAACTGCGCGCACCATTGCTATGAGTTTCCACCTCACCGAAGTGCATGAAATCGAGGGGAGCGTTGAGTGTAAGCGTCAAACCATCATCCGAGATTTCTCGAATAGTGCGTTGTTCGGCTTGATTGAGATCGAAATCGGTCGACGCAATCGCTATGTCGTCTCCGACCTCCCAACCTGTCGCTTCAACTAGTAAGAGAGTCGTATCGCCGACATTCGCGGTTCGGTTAATTTGGGTCCAGCTTCGTTTGGCTGCATCATCTGCAATAATCGAAAGGGTTGAGCCTTCGCCCATAACCATCAAGAACGCGTCTTGGTTTTCAATGCGCATGTTGCTCGAGATGTAATCAGATAGGTCAATGTCTTGCAGGGGGTCATCGCCAGAAAGTGTGACTGTCAGTTCACCCTGATATGGTGACTCATCCCATCCGACGTTAAATGATCCGCCTCCCATGACGACCGACCATCCGAGCGTTAGAGAAAGAGGCTCGGTATTTACACCTTTGTCCTCAGAGAAAAACTCACCCATCACAATGAGGCCTTCGACTTCGGCGCTTACATCTTGGATCAAGCGCATATCAGACGTCACTGTTACGACATCGCCCGGCCCAGGCGCTTCACCATCTTGCATTTTTAGATCGGACCAAAACATCTCCGTCATCCCTGCAGGGAGTGGTGGCATTGTTGGCTCACTCACTTGAGCAGTTGGCGGTGGCGGAGGCGGAGGTGGCGGTGGTGGCGGTGGTGGCGGCGAAGCAGGAGGTGAGGGATTTGGGTTGGTGCCTGCAATCGGTGAAACCGTACCATCGCCCTCACTACCACCTCCCGAACAGCTCGCAAGCGCTAACGCCACAGCAAGACTCGAAACAGCAACGCGAACAGAACTCATGATTTGCCCCTTGTACTCAAATCTAGCCGTAAAAGATCGCTCAGCGGACGTAACTTTCAGCCATTGCCAAAGGCCAAACCAACGGGGCGAAATTTGATCGATGTTGTAAGTGTTTTGATTACCTTGGCTTCGATCGGAACCGCGTACTAGTTACGTCTGGTTATGACTCAAATTTGTAATGTTTGCCGCTCATCCGGCGAACTTTTCATATCTGCTACCACATGCTTCTATCGCAACGTTCATCACAGGCTCAGGGAGGTCCAAAGCAAACGATGCGCGTCCAATTAGGAGTGATTTGAGCCGAAGATATTATGCTTCTTTCCTCACCCAGGAGGCGTTTTGAGCGATAGAGGGCTCCAGACTGCGATTTCGACACCACGACACTCGAGCCGAACTTTCTTTACACGAACATACAGCCTAGGAGATCTTCCGACCGGCTGAAGCCCTGGCTCACCGCATGCAGTTGCCGGCTGTACAACACTCCACGCGCCCCAAAGAGATAGTCAGTCTCCTCGCAAGAGCACGCGAACCTGTCACCGGTCGGGGTCCATTGAACGAACTCGTTCGACCAGGATTCTCAAACGATCTGGAACGGGCTTATTCAGTATCGCAGTTTTCTGAGCGTTTAATGTCTTCATGCAGGTCTCATCGCTCAGTAACTTCGCTGAAGTCGCTGAGACCTCAGTTTGTCCCGAGACTTTTGAGTTGTCTTTTTCACCCATACCGCATCCTCGAACGTATCAGATCAACCAACTCAACTTTGCACTGGGGTCCAATCTCAGTCTCGCACATGCGTGCCGTGACCGACGCCACTAGGAGACGAGCGATAGGAACAAAAAGTGTTTTGAAAGATTGGTTTCATCAACTCGCCAGTTGTTTTGGGCGGAGGCGTTCGAAAGCAAGTCCACCCAAGCCTCCGGCTGAGATCTGTAATATCAACCCATAAGTTTCTTGTGCTCCCAAAATTGGGAATACTCCAAACCGCAGATTCATGATCCAGAGTGCAGTTCCCATCGCAGCGGCGCCTGCGACTGGGTAAGCAACCTTGGATAGCCTTGCCGCTCTTTGTTTGACGACCGAAGCGACCCCAAAAGCTATCGCAAATCCGATTAGGATTACAATCATATAAGGGACCATATTGAGCACTGCGTGCGCCAGACTGAATAGGTTGTCAGACATTGAAATATCTAGGCCTAACTGCATTAGCTCATTCAAGACGACAAGTTGGGAGAAGAGTGCTGCAAAGACGTAACATACGGCACCGCTCAAAAACCAAGCGCCAATCACAAATAGCGTTTTTTTCACTTTTGCCCCTCTTGACGACAGCCGCTTTGTACCAGAGAAAATTTATTAATGCATCGCATTACCCGTGGCAAGCTTGGAGGTTTAGTATGCGCTATTTATTGATGACGATGCTGGTCGTTCTAGTCTCGCGCGCGAGCATCGAAGCTGGAGCGGACACACCTGGATTTGGTGAGGTCGGCTCATATCCTGTGGAACAATATCAGATTGAAGTTTTCGCTGATGGATTGGACTCACCTTGGGATATTTCTTGGCTACAGAATGGAGACATTTTAGTCAGCGAACGTGGCGGTGAGCTTAGACTGATCCGAGACGGTATACTCTTGAATGTAACAGTGGCTGGCGTGCCGGACGTGTATACGCGCAGTCAAGCCGGTCTCTTTGAAGTGCAAGCTCATCCGCGCTTCGAAGAAAACGGTTGGGTGTATCTTACCTATGCTCACGGCACGAACAGGCGAAACACACTCAGGCTTGCGCGCGCCCGCTACATCCCGACGGATGAGGGTGCCAAACTTGAAGACTTATCACTACTATTCGAGGCTGATGCATTTCGCAGTAGTGCGGCCCACTACGGAGGCAGATTTGTTTTTTTGCCGGATGAGACAATTTTGCTGACGTCCGGAGAAGGATACGCCCATCGCCACGAGGCTCAGAGACTTGATAATCACTTCGGAAAAACCCTACGACTTACAGATGCCGGTAAGCCTCCAGCGGATAACCCCTTTTTTGACGTAGCGGGTGCGCTGCCAGAGATTTGGTCGTTTGGACACCGCAATCACCAGGGGATTGTGCTAGCCTCCGAAGGCATTGTTTACTCAAACGAACATGGCGCCCGTGGTGGAGATGAAATAAACATTATCAAACCTGGTGCAAATTTTGGTTGGCCGCTTGTGACTTGGGGCGTGGACTACTCAGGCGCTCAAATTAGCCCGTATGCTGAAACGGCTGGGACCGAACAACCAATTTTGCATTGGACGCCGTCCATCGCTCCAGCCTCTTTGATGTACTATACCGGTAACGCATTCCCCGAATGGAAAGGCTTGCTTTTTTCCGCAGCCCTTGCCACCCGCGAGTTAAGAGTCGTCGATCCAGCAGAGCCCGGCGTGACTCAATTTTCTCTCCTCAAAGAGCTTGACGTGCGGATACGTGATGTCGCTATGGGCCCTGATGGAAACATCTATGTTTTAACTGAAGGTGCAGACGGCGGACAGGTTCTGAAGATCACGCCCAATGCCTGAACGAAGAGAAACTGCCCGATGGCAGCCCCCACAGGCTACGTTACCAAGGGTGTCAGTATCTGGATCGGTGGCTATTGGTTGAGAGGCTTCAAAGCCCCAAAAAAGCCTTGGCGATAATGTTTCTCTGAACTTCGCTGGTCCCACCCGCAATCGTGGCAGCTCTCTGGTCAAAATACCTGGGGACTGCAGTATGAGCGTAATCGGGCCCGATCACTTTGCCGTCGAATCCCGGTCGCATAGCCTCCGGTTGAAAAGCCATAACATAGGGCCCCGTCGTCTCGACAAGAAGCTCATCTATGTCTTGGAGGAGCTCTCGGGAAATAACTCTGGTCATTGACGAGAACGCACCAGGAGACCCTATTTGCCCCCTTTTAGAGTTCAGACGTAATTCGGTCGCCTGCACTGCTAATGCTGCCATCTCTTTCGCGGCCAGCATGCGCCTAAAGTTCGCTTGATCTAATTGATCGGCCGCGCCAGGCGCTGCGGCTTCGTCGAGGGCGGTCATAACCAAGGCAAGGTTTCGTCGAAGCATGGGCACGATCGATGTGCCACCACGTTCAAACTCAAGGAGGTATTTAGCGACCTTCCAGCCTTCGTTTTCGCCCCCAACTCGATTGCTTTGCGGAACTCGCACATTGTCTAGATAAACGTGATTTTGTTCATGCACGCCATTAAGGTTTTTGATCGACTTCACAGAAATGCCAGGGCTTTTCATATCTATAAGTAGAAAAGATATTCCTTGCTGTGGCCGCCCCTCGGATGATGTACGAACCAAACAAAACATGTGTGTGGCGTCGTGAGCATTGGACGTCCATATTTTTGTACCGCTCACAATGTATTGGTCACCATCTCGCTCAGCACTTGTCTTTATTGAGGCGAGGTCTGACCCAGATTCTGGTTCTGAATACCCCTGACACCACACGTGTTCTGCCGACAGAATTCGGGGTAAGTAATAGTCTTGTTGAGCCTTTGAGCCATGCCCAATCAAACAAGGGCCGCACATGTTTAGACTTTGCTGATGAATGCCAGGCGCACCGGCAGCTAAGCATTCTTCGTGGAATATTTCTTGTTGCCTGACATCCCATCCAGTGCCGCCAAACTCTTCAGGCCAATTCGGCGCTCCGTACCCGTGAATGTTGCGGACTTTTTGCCACTCAAGCGCCTGCTCCATGTGCGGAAAAGCATATGTCTGCAAACGTCCAGCCTGGCGCATAGAATGGGTTAGGTTTTCCTCCAAGAATCCTCGTATGTCTTGGCGAAACGTTAGATAGTCAATCTCGTTCATGAACCACTCTTATTCGTGTCTATAGCGAAAATGTGTGACACCTCAGTCTAAGCGATCGATTTTTCGTGGTATTGCCAATAAGGTGCTCGAAGGTCGCGTTTAAGGACTTTCATTGCACCTGAAAGAGGAAGCGGTTCAGTGCGTATTTCGATGGATTTTGGAACTTTATAGCCAGCGATCAAATGCCTTGTGTGATGGGTTAACTCCTCGATCGATACACTCGCATCATCCTCTGTGACGACGATGGCATGGACAGCTTCGCCCCAGATTTCGCTGGGTATGCCAATTACAGCAACCTGTTGCACGGCCGGGTGGCTCGCGATCGCATTTTCAACCTCAGTTGAATAGACGTTCTCTCCGCCGGTGACGATCATATCCTTTACGCGGTCTACTAAAAACAAATATTCCTCATCGTCCAAATAGCCCGCATCTCCAGTATGGTACCAACCATCACGAAACACTTCTTGGGTCGCTTCAGGCTTCTTCCAATATTCAGTCATGAAGTTACCGCCTTTGGCGCAGACCTCACCGACCTCACCCCTCGGCACTTCGATACCGTCTTCGTTTCGAATTGAAAGCTCTACACCGACCACAGCTTGCCCGACTGATCGTAGGCGCTCGCCGCCGGCGCGATGATCATCGGGGCTTAGGGAGGTAAGGCTCGCGGAGCTCTCAGTCATGCCATAGCCTTGAAATAGCTCGAGTTCGGGCGAAGCCTTACGCAACTTGTCGAGCAAAGAGAGCGGCATTGGCGAGGCCCCATACGTCAATTGTTCTAGAGAGCTCAGATGCGCCGGCTCAAATGCAGGATGCATCAACATCATGCCAATCATTGTGGGCACCATTGTTGTTGAGGTCACCCGATTACGTTCTATTTCTTTCATCACCAATTGCGGCTCAAACCCAGGCACTATAACTGTAGTTCCCCCCACCGCATAAGTTGACAGCAAAGCTCCAGTAGATGCCACATGGAACATCGGCGTTTGGATCAGGCTCACAGAGGAGTCGTTCATCTTCGGTCGAGCAAGGCGGCCATGATATTGGTTCAACATTTTGGCCCGTTGTGTCAGCACCACGCCTTTTGGAAGGCCGGTAGTCCCGCCAGTGTACATCAGCACAACGGGATCATTTTCGTCAGGTTCTGCAGGCAACTCGGGCTCTGCCTGCGCCAGCAAGTTTTCATAGTGAAAGTCAAACACGCCGTCGTCTTCATCCCCAATGAGGATGGATTGTCGAATGGGAAACGAAGTACCCTCATTGAGAGCGAGGGCGAGCAAAGGCGCAGAATGTCTGTCGACGAAAATGACTTCGGCCCCTGAATCTCGAATGATATAGCTCAGTTCTTTCGCGCTAAGCCTCAAATTCATAGGGTTGATAACGCCACCGCCTAAGAAAGCCGCATGGAAGAGCTCTAGATAGGTATGAGAATTTCGAGCAAGGACCGCGAAGCGATCACTGCTCGAAAGACCGCACTGATGTCGCAATGCGTGCACGAGACGGAAAACCCTATCTGCGTGTTGGTCAAATGTCGCTTCGTATGTTCCATCAATTACGGCTTTTTTCGTTTCGTATCGTCTCATCGCCGGCAGGAAATGACGATGGTATATGAGCTCCTTCATGCGCGGGGTCCTCTTTGAGATGGCTCGAAAGTGTATTGTGCTTGTCAATTTTTTAATTAATGTGTTACATTAATCAAAGCAAGAAAGTCAACTGAACTCGATCTGTCCAGCACCATCAACGGAGCGCATATGCGCCCTCTTCAGCAGGAACAGTGTCCAATGTAAAAGAGGGAGCAAAGAAGAATGCCCGGATGTACAATAATTCTAGGCGCGGGCGCTTCACGCGGCGTCGGCGGCGCACTCGCAAGACGATTTGGGCGTGAAGATCAGCACATCATTATAGGCAGCCGAACCAAAGATCGGGTTGAAGCGCTGGCGCGCGAAGTCAACCAAGCTGGCGGCTCCGCGGAAGGCGTTGCTGTCGATGTAACGTCCGAAACAGATTTAGATAAGTTGTTCGCACATGTGGCCGATAAGCATCCGATCAATGCCCTGCTTTATAATGTCGGAAACAATGCAATCATTCCATTTGAAAAACTTGAACCGAAGACGGTTGAACACCTCTGGCGGGTGGGATGCTTTGGCGCCTTCCTCACCGCCAAACGGGCAATCCCAATTCTGAAAGCACAAGGCCATGGAAGCCTATTTTTTACCGGGGCCTCTGGCTCGATGCGCGGCAGACCTAATTTCGCTCATTTTGCTTCTATGAAAGCTGGATTGCGTATGCTCGCCCAATCCTTGGCACGTGAGTTTGGGCCGGACGGGATCCACGTTGCGCACTTTGTCATTGACGGCGTAATTGATGGCGAGATGGTTCGTAGCCGCTTCGGTGAATACATTGAAAAACTCGGCGAAGATGGATGCCTCTCGCCGGACGCGATCGCCGAAGCGTTCTGGTATGTCCACACACAGCCAAAATCTGCATGGACACATGAAATGGACTTACGCCCGTTTAAAGAACGCTGGTAAGCATGACGACGCGCCATCGCCGGGGCACAAAATGCACTTCGAGACTCGCGCGTGGGTGAGACGCTGCCGCTTGCCTATGGTGTTGGCGAAATGGCCTCGCCCGCATCAACGCGTTCGACAATTCTCATAATCGCTGCCGCAATTTCTTCTGGCACTTCTTCTTGCAGGAAGTGCCCTGCCCTGGTCTCTGTGACGCGCGCCTCCGGAAAAAAGGATTGCATAGCCGGCAGCGCTCTTTCGAAAATTGGATCTTGCATCCCCCATACGATCTCAGCAGGGATGTCTAGAGAAGAAACATAAGACTGAATGTTGCGAAGCTCTGCGGAGCTCGGGTGGTCGGGCCCATCTGGAACCATGCGCATCAGAGCTAGGGGAGCCTTTTTATTTCCACTTTCAATCACAGGGCGTCCATAGAGTTCCGCGACGCCCTCAGGAATTGACGCTGGATCGCCTTGCGTTTCGTGCAATCGATCAAAAATCGAAACCAAGTTCTCCAGAAGCAACTCGCCGAGAACAGGTGTTTTTGCCAAATCGTGTGCACGAGAAAGGCTCATTTTTTCCGTCGGCGCATTGAACCCGGTATTTAGAATCACAGCGCCTTTCAAAAGCTCAGGCGTTTCTCTCAGAGCGCCCACGCCAATGGCACCTCCCCAATCTTGACCAACATAAACCAATTCTGTGAGCCCAAGCTGCTCTAGGGCTTCACTCATCCAGCGCTTATGATTTGCGAGCGTATGCTGACTTGCGGGAACTTTAGATGAAAAGCCAAGCCCAATGATTGTCGGCATGATTACGCGAACGCGTTCTGTTGGCAGCTCAGACACGACTTTTCGATATAGAAATCCGGACGTTGGATTTCCATGTTGGGCATAGACTGGATAGCCCTCACCGATCTCTAGGACATGGATCTTGATCCCAGGTTCGACCTCTATGAAGTAACTTTTGTAACTCCCGTCGAGGAAGGACGCCGCATAGTCGGGCAACTCAAAGGCTTCAAAGGACTTCGTTCCAATTTTGACGGTTCCTTCACCGCTTGGAGTCACCTGGCGCCCATCTCTCGTTATACTAAACGCGTATACCAAAAGCAGAGCAAGCAGGACGCCAATGGAAAGCAGGAAGACTTTTAGCATTGCTTTTTTACTCGAGTGGCTGGGTCGGATCGGCTTCAGAAACGGATGCAAGATCCAGCGTGTGAACCTCCTCGTAAACGCGCATCACGGCTGCCGCGATGACATCGGGAACTTCCTCTTGCAGGAAGTGTCCGGCTTCCGTTTCAGTGGTGCGGGCATTCGGGAAATGCGCTTGCATAGCCGGTAGGACATCTCCACCAATCGGGTCATTCATGCCCCATACGATCTCAGTTGGGACATCTAAGCTACGCACGAATGTGACAAGCTCTCCCATCGGCGCGGTGCTCGGATGCTCAGGCGCGTGTGGCACCATGCGCATCAGCGCGAGCGGTGCTTTCTTGTTGCCACTTTCATTAACCGGGCGGCCGTAAAGTTGCTCGACTTCTGGCGGCATTGACTCCGGATCCCCTTGAACCCCATCCATTCCATCGAAGGGCCCGAAAATTACTTCAATTAAGAGCTCGCCGACAATCGGGGTCCGGACCAATTCGTGCAGTCGGGTGGTGTCAATCTTCTCGGTCGGCGAGTAAATCGCCGAATTCATCATCACGATGCCATCAATCAGTTCGGGCGAAAGTGACAAGGCGCCAATACCGACGATCCCGCCCCAGTCTTGTCCGACATAGATGACGCTCTCCAGATCAAGCTCGTTCAGCGCCGCGTTGAGCCAGCGATTATGATTCACCACGGAATGATCTTTGACCGGAACTTTCGACGAAAAGCCCAGCCCGACCAATGTCGGCATAATCACGCGGACGCGGTCAAGCGGCAATTCATCGACGACTTTCCGATACAGGAAAGCCGAACTTGGGTTTCCGTGTTGCATATAGATCGGGTAGCCGGTCCCGACCTCAAGCATGTGGACTTTGATACCAGGCTCTACTTCGATGAAGTAGCTTTTGTAATCTTCGGTCACAAATTTCGCGGCATAGTCAGGTAATGGCATGCCTTCAAAGGTTTTATCGCCGATCTGAACTTCGCCAGATCCTTCCGGCGTCACAAGTTTTCCGCCTCTCGTAATCGCGAAAGCACCGATCAAACCAAGCACCACCAATGTGATAAGAATGTATCCTAGAATTCGCCACATGACTTGCGTTCCTTTTCGATCGCAGAATACTCTCGACCCTAATGCGATGCATTAATTTTTGCAATAGGTGAAGCGAATGCCGGCTTGAAAGAATCTAAGCACTACTTTATTTTTATCGCGGTCTTGAAGTGGGGGCGATCAGAAATTCGCTGAACGTAAGCACGCAAATTCGGCATCTCTTCGGTCACGCGCCCCATGCGGTTTGCCATATAGCATGCATGTCCCAGCATAACGTCAGCGCCCGAAAAATCTCCAATCAAGAAGTCTTTGTCACGAAGGGCATCATCGATTGGGACCAATGATTTTGTCAGCAGTTTTTGAGCTTGTTCCAAGACCGTCGCGTTTCGTCGCTCCTTTGGAAGCAGGATCGTTTGAACAACAATTGTGTTTATCGGAGGCATAACCATACCCTCGCAATAATGAAACCATTGCTGGTATTTGGGCCAAGACGGGTCATCGACGCTTGGTTTCAATCCACCATTTTTGTGGCGTTCTAAGATATACTCAACAATTGCGCCCGACTCCCACAAGAGCAAGTCGTCATCCTCCAGAACCGGAATTCTACCCAAAGGATGCCGCGCTCTATGCTCGTCAGATTTTAGATCCTTTGGATGAAAGGACATCTTATTGAGCTCATACGGCAAACCAAGCTCCTCTAGGAGCCATACAATGCGACCCGCGCGAGAGTTTGGAGCGAAGTGAAGTTTAAGCATTGCACATCCTTTTTAGCATATTCCGAAAGCAGACCAGGGATCGATTTATCCGAGTCGGACTTTCTCCGGCAAAAGCCCGCTAATAAATGCGGAACATCTTTCAAGATTCTCGACGAAACCTGGCGCCGCTTTCATCGCTTTCGTGTGCCGCACCAGATGCGGGTACTTCTCCTCGTCCGGCAAGCCGGCCACGAGATCAATTTGCAATAACTGAGTTGCGACCGATATGTCCGCTATGGTCACCTTGTTCCCGACGAAGTAAGAATTGCCATCCAGCGCGCCTTCGAGATAGTCGAAAAACCTTGGAAACTTCTCGTTCCATGTCTTCGACGCTGTCTCGACATCCGGGGCTTCCCCTCGAAAGAGAGGAAACATGATCGCCCTGAACAGGTCCAGTCCCGCCGTCTGCGCAAATTCGGTATCCGCATATTCCTCGAACCATGCAATACGTCCCGCCTGGAATGCGTCGTCGCCGTAAAGACCGGCATCAAAACGTTGGTTGAGAAACATAGCAATGGCCGACGAATCTGGGATCGTTCCGGGAATACCTGATGTCCCAATCGTCTTGTCTCGCAAAACTGGTATGCGGCGCGCTGGACTAATTTCAACAAACCAATCTGGCATATTGAAAAAGTCGACGTCTTTAGTCTCATAGTCTGCGCCGACATGGTGCAAGACGGCTTGGACTTTTCTAACGAAGGGTGACAACGCCGCACCATAAAGCACCAATTCAGCCATTTGGGTTTCCTTTTTTGTGGAAGCAGTCATCGGATTGATCGACAATACCCGCAGGTTCAGTCTCTAAAATTTCTTCTTAGCAGTGCCGCCAAACGTGCGGGGTAGGTTGGGAATCCCGTTATAATTGCCCTCTTGGATCGGAGCCGGAGAAGCGCCAATAAGGAACTCGTCTTCGAATAGGTTTCGAGCCCAAATAGAGACGAGGATATCGTTTTTTGTCATCACACCGACCGATGCATTTACGAGGTTTTGCTGTCGGGAATAGCCGGCCTGCTCTACGGCCAGCTGATCAATTGGATTGTCGAAGAAATTCGAGTCGCCGACAAATTGCCAATCCGCTCGAACATATCCGCCCATATCAGCAATACGGAAATTGAAATTGCCGCCGAGCGTGAACTGCGTGTCAGCGACGCCTTGAGGCGTTTGGCCGGAGAGGTCGATTGGATTACCGTCTTCATCAACAGCGCCGCCGGGGAACTCATCATATTCGGCATCCAAAAATGTTCCGGCAAATGTGAGCATCAGCGGTCTAGTCGGACTCCAAGTTGCGTCGAACTCAATACCTGTCGTGGATTGTTTATCGGCATTCTGAAGCACAAAGCCCTCATCGGGATTGAAGATGGACGTCTGGAATCCTTCAATAGACTGATCAAAGACAGCGACGCTCACCGCGAATTCATCGAATTGGGCCTTCAGTCCGAGTTCGAACACTTCGGCCTCTTCCGGCCCGGCAAAACGCGAGCCTGAGGAAAGGTTCGTGGAAAACAAACCTGCGTCCGTCACCGTGGAGGAAGGTGTTTGGAAAACCAACTGGCTCGTTACTGGATCAACGATCGGATTGCCAGGCGTAAAGTCGGAAGCGAATGGTGCACTTTGTCTTTGCAAATTCCAAGACGAGGCTTTGAAGCCAGTGGAATAGGATCCATAGACATTTATATTGTCACTGATCTCATAGTTCAGCCGCAGCAAATAAGATGTGTCGCTATCTTTGGTTTGACCGTTTTCGACTGCATTTGGGAAGCTCAAGAATTGCGGAAAGACCTGTAAAGGCCGCAGGATATCGAAGGGATTATTCTCACTCTGAGCGACCGCCACCGCTTGTTGCTGCAGCTGCGCGTAGAGCATTGGATTGGCTTGGACAAACGGACCAACAGAAGCTGGATTTTGGAGATTTACCCCTTGCTGCGCCAATACGCCCTGCAGCGCCGCAGTGTATCCAAGCTGATCCAGGTTCACGGCTGCAAGTGCATCGGAACTTTGGACGTCCATGCGGACTTGTTTTTCGTCTTCCGTGTAATTCAGACCAACCGTGCCGGTCAGCCGGTCTGTTAATCGGTAATCGACCGTTCCAAAAATCGACCAGGCTTCGTTGTCTTGCGAAATTGACTCAGATACGCCCTGCCCCGCGGCCGCAAATGTTCCAACTGGCACGTTAAGCCCAACCTCAAGCGCGGGAAACAAGGCTGGATTGCCGACCAAACCTGTCAGAAAAGCGCGATACTCGTCGCCATAAGCGAGCGAGCTTTCGATATCTATGGTTTCATCAAGAAAGTAAGCTCCGATCATCCAATCCAAGCGGCTGTCAGATGGGTTCGATGTCAGTCGAATTTCCTGCGAGAATGTTTCAATCTCAGTATCAGAGACATTGCTGCCAAATATGTTGATGTTCGTCGCGTCTGAATCAAAGTCTGCGAGCGAATTGGAGGTGCGATTGGCCAAAATATTTGTTAGCGTCGCGAAGCCGAAATCATACTCTGAATGAAGCGAGAAGCCATAATTCTCAATCTCATTGATCGGAATCACATCGTAAAACACGTCGTAAGAAAATGGATCCTCTGAGACAACCTGCCCACCGAGCGACCGCACGACATTGCTAGGCGTGATCGGCTCAGCGATTGTCGGCCCGACCTCGACAATATTGGTAAGCAAGCAACATTGCTCGTCAATCTGGTCATAATCAGCGATAAACCGAACATCCAAATTTTCGTTCGGAACAAATCTCAATTCCCCACGAATACCCCAGCGATCTCGTTCGTTGTATTCCTCGCCATTCCCAAGATCCTCAGCGTAACCGTCTCTTTGGTTGACGCTCCCCGAAAGACCAAAAGCCAAGGTCTCAGTTATGGGTCCGGTGACATCTCCTTTTAGCCGTAAGGCGTTGAAATTCCCGACGCTTACCTCGATGGTCCCGGACGGCTCGAATTGCGGGCCGCGCGTGACCACGGAAACAACTCCCGCGGATGCGTTTTTGCCAAACAAGGTGGATTGCGGTCCTCTCAGAACCTCAACGCGTTCCAGATTTGGCAGATCTGGAATATAAGCAGCCGCTCGAGACCGATAAACGCCATCGACGAAGATCCCTACGGAAGGTTCAAGCCCAATCGCATTGGCCCCATTGCCAAACCCTCGAATGAAGAAGCTCGTACTGGCAGAAGATTGCTGCTGGCGAATCGTCAAAGACGGCACGAGCGTTTGTAAGTCTTGAAAGTCCAAGATTTCAGCCCGCTCAATCTCTTCAGCTCCGACGACCGAAATAGCGACAGGCGTTTCCTGCAGCGTTTGCTCTCTTTTCGTGCCGGTTACCGTCACCGTGGCGAGACGCGCCGTCTCATCGTCGGATTGAGGCAAGCTATCGGTTTGAGCCTTTGCAAAAGGTGCCGAAGACATGAGCAAAACAGCGAGCGCTGAGCTGCAAAAGAGATCCCTGGTATTATTAATAAGGCACGCGGCGGTTTGATCGTGTTTCATTCAACTCCCCTGTCCGCACCACCTTTGTGATGCGATGCATTATAATTTAATGTATTGCATTACTCGAATACTGGCGGGCGCGGGTTGTCAAGGTCTTAAGTCGATTAGGCCATCGTTTTGAGAGATTGGCGCCGTGTCAAACTTGGACGCGAGGTGATAAAAAAAGCGCTCGCGTTTAATTCGCCCAGGTCACATATTCGTCTGTTCGCTCAAACGGTTCCGTATTGGTTTTATCGATCCGAACGGGCCATTCCATAGCATGCGGATACAAAGGCGAAGTGGCGGTTTGCCAGTGACGATCGATCAGCGATTGGAGCTCTTTCAGCTTTCCGGGTCGTTCGCGGGAAAGGTCGGTTCTTTCTGTCGGGTCTTCTGCCAGATTAAAAAGCCATCTTTTATTCTGGCGTTCATCCACCTGGAGCTTCCAGTCGCCAGCTCTGACGGTTTTGTAGAACCCGCTCGACCAATATAGCGCATCATTTGCACGCTCCACGCTGGATGCCTCCCCGGCAGCTAGAGGCAGGATGTTCTTACCATCAATTGCGACGCCGGCAGGATCGGATGTCCCGGCAACCGCCGTCAGGGTCGGCAGTAAGTCAACATGACTGACAGGCTCATCAATGACCGTTCCGGGTTTAATACGCTCAGGCCACTTCACGAAAAACGGCACACGGATTCCACCCTCGAAAAATGAGCTTTTCCAACCACGATAGGGCTGATTAAGATCTGTCAGACCGACATAGCCCGCGCCCCCATTATCTGAGGAAAAGATAATGATCGTGTTGTCCGACAAACCTTCTTGTTCGAGTTTTTGGACCACGCGCCCAACCGAACGATCAATGGCGCGAACCATTGCGGCATAAACGCGAAGGCGATGCGGCTCGATATCTCCGACAGCCTCATAATCCTCACGCGTCGCTTGCAGCGGTGTGTGCGGTCCCCAGTGCGCCAAGTAGAGAAAGAAAGGCCTGTTTTTATTGGCTTCGATCGCTTTTAATGCCTCGTCGGTATAATAATCTGTAAGGTATCCGCCGGGCTCAAACCACTCTTCGATTAGTTCATCACCTTTGCGATCGAAATCCGCCGCAAACTGCATTCGCGCCCAGATGAATTTGTCGAGTGGATCGAAATCGAGCTTTGCGTTCACGCCGTTGGGATCGTCCTCCTTGAGGAAGAGACCGCTCGCCATCATCAGGCTTTCATCAAACCCTTGAGACACCGCGCGCGAAGGTGCGGACCGACCAAGGTGCCACTTCCCGATATGCACATTGTGGTAACCGGCTTGTTTCAAAACTCCTGCAATCGCCCCCTCTTCGGGGGGCAGCCCTTTGTCCCAAAATTCGATCCCAACCTCTTCGTGGGCCGGATTGTGCACGAGTGGAGGCAATCCATATTCGACCTGGGTGTTCGGCGTGACCCGTGCGATAAGCGGCCCCATACTATCGGGCGCTGGGGTGAACTCATAACCGGTTCTTGCCGGGTACCTGCCCGTCATCAACATTGCGCGTGAGGGCGCACAGGTTGCGCCGCCCGCATAAGCGGTTGAAAAGATGGCACCATCCGCTGCTAGCCGATCAATATGTGGGGTCTGTACGCGGCCGTTTGCAACGCCACCGCCAAAGGTCGATATGTCGTTTATACCCAAATCATCGGCGAGAATGAAAACGATGTTCGGGGGCGTTGCGCCGGGCTCCAGGTTGGCCGGCGCTGGGCCGGACTCCCAATTGATTTCCTGATTTTCAGCGACGTCCACCTTGCCAGTATTGTACGCGATAAAAAGGAAAATTGACGTACGATTGAACCATGCTAGCGCAATGATAAAGAGCGCACCAACGAACACAATGAGTATTGTTTTTCTAACCACTTTATCGTCACACTTTAATGTCTGCTTTAATTGGGAGGAAACGGGCAAACACCTTTTTGCATGGCTCAATCACTGGATAACTGCTAGCACAATTAATGTCTAGCATTAATTTTGGATTACCTCACATGCCGAGCTTTCTGAGGTTTTCTTCGTGCACGTTTTTGTCGATCCGATACCTGGAAATGACCGCGATCATTGATAGCCATAGGCATAGAACGAGGGGCACATAGTATGCCCCCATCTTCCAGATCGCCTCATCTGGAACTTGTTCGACATCTGCCCCTGTGGGAAATTGAGCGATTGTTAGAACCATTGTCGCAGCGAGCACCCCGAAGCCCTGGACGGATTTTTTGACAAATGTTTCCGCGGCTGTGAACACGCCCGCAGAGCGTCGCCCAGTTTTTAGCTCACTCTCTTCCACTAGGTCCGCAATCATTGATGCGAACAAAATCTGGAAACAGATAATCAGACCAACATCTATGACATTGGTAATCGTCACGAACCAGAAAACGAAAGGAGTACCGTTTGGGGGCAATAAATCTAAGAGGCGCAATACGATCGGGAGCGGCGCGCCGCCAAACGCAATGAGTCCAACAATCATCGCTCCTCTCTTTTTTCCAATTTTTCGGGAAACCAAGGGCGCAAGAACGAACCCGATTGCCGCGGCAACAAAGGTTCCAAGAAACACCATACCCGTTTGAATCTCGGTGAACCCCCAAAAGTAAGTAAAAAAGTAGAGTGACAAGCCAGCTGCCACCCCACTCGCGACCGCCCCGATCAGAGCCGCAATGAAAAGCGCTATGAATGATCGATTGGCTAGAGTCTCAAAGACCTCTCCGAAGATGCCCTTAATTGTCATGGGGCGATTTGGGGGCGGCGATTTCAAATATGGAATTCTAGAATGCGTTCCAACCGACGAGATAATGATTGATAGGAAAATCATCGCCGATCCGATCAAACCGTACAGGATGTATGCTTCTTTATTAAACCGTCCATCAGAGATGGATTCAGTGACGAATGCCGGAAATAGAATAAAAAACATAAGAACGGTAAGGGCGTTGCCTCCGGTCCAAGCAAAGAAGAATCTGAGGCTAAACAGCCTTGTTCGTTCGTCATAATCAGAGGTTAAGTCTGGCACGAGCGCGCTGCTGGGCGTCCGGTAGAATGTAACAGTAGTTCTGACGATTATAGCGAGTATGAGCACATACCAAAACAAGCCGACTTGACCGAAGTTTTCTGGCGGCGCCCATAAGAAAAAGAAGCTTATCGATACCGGAATAGCCGATGCATACATGAAGGGATGCCGGCGACCCCAACCTGATTTAAAATTATCCGACCAATACCCCACGACTGGGTCGCTTACAGCGTCGAAGATCAGCGCCAAGAGAATCGCAATCCCGACCAGTCGCGCGTCGAGACCAACAACCTGACTATAGAAAATCAATAAGAAAAAATCGAACGCCCCGGTTGTAACCCCTCCGGCGACAGCGCCGATCCCAAACGAGAGTTTTGTCGCTCGTCCCAGCGGCGGCACCTCGGATCGCACGTCACGCTTTGGCATTATTCTTTCGGCGACCCGATCCGGGTTTGAGTGAAGTGGGTCAGTCTGCGGCTCCATGAGATAGGTCCTCACAGATGACAATGCGGCGTTCGAGTTCGCGGAGATATATCGCTTTCTCGCTGATCGATCGAGGTTGAGCGATTTTGCTCGCTTGTCATCTTTATCATTTTGCTCGAAAATCTGATTTAACTAATTTATTATATTAATGGAACGCATTAGGAAGAAGTGAATGCGAAAGTCAACACACTCGGATACCCGGACCGCTTTGATGCAATCGGCAGAACGCCTCTTCGCAGAGAAAGGCATCGGCACTGTTTCGGTCAAAGAAATCACACGCGCCGCCGGCGCCCGGAACCTGAGCGCGGTTCATTACCATTTTGGCTCAGTCGAATCGCTGATCAAAGAAGTGTTCATTGAACGCTTCCAGCGTATTGAGCGCGATCGACTGGTGCGCCTCGCTAAAGTTGATACGTCGGCTGGCGAGAATCGGCTACTTGACTTGCTGCATGCAGCGCAAGCGCCCTTTTTGGAGACGTGTCTAGACGAAGATGGGCGTCGGTACGTTCGTTTCTGCCTACAACTGGCCTCTGATCCACGCTTCGATATGGCGCAAATCATCGCCGAGGCAGAAGCCGTGAGCATCCTCACGCTCCGGGGTCTAGTCGTAGATTGCCTTAAGCATTTGCCAGCTGAAGTATTGTCAACACGCTTGCGACAAGGCTTCAAAATTTCGTTGATGCAGGCCGTTGAGTATGCCGATCGCGTGGAAGATGGATCGGCTGCGCCAATTGACGAAGCGATCAGAGAAGCATCACAAACTCTTGCTGGATATCTAAGCGCGCCGGCTCCTTAAATTTGTCCAGCTGAAAGCACTTGCCCCGCACCGTCAAAGCTGTTAATTGCACAAATTAATGCATCGCATTACTTGTGGTGATAGATCGCTGCGCGAGTCGAGAACGCTGATAGTCACTCCCCTCCGCTGCGTCCCATTCCACAATGGCTGCAACGGAGAAATCAGAATGTCGGATAAAACCCTCGCCAAAGACGCCATCAAGGAAAAGTACGCTGCTGAGCGTGCAAAGCGGCTTCGATCCGACGGAAACGAACAATATGTACGTCTCGAGGGCGAATTCGAGAATTATGCCATAGACCCGCACCTGCCTGCTTGCGAACGATCACCAGTTTAGGACCATGTCACGGTGGCGCTCGTTGGAGCTGGCTTTTCCGGGCTTGTGGTCGGCGCCCAGCTGAAGCAAGCGGGGATTTCCGACATCCGCCTAATCGACAAAGGCGGCGATGTGGGGGGAACTTGGTATTGGAACAGATATCCAGGAGCGCGATGCGACACGGCTGCGATGATATATCTGCCGCTGTTAGAAGAAACCGGATATATGCCAAGCGAAAAGTACGTTCGGGGTCCCGAAATTTTCAACCATTGTTTGCGTATCGCCAGACACTTTGGACTGTATAGAAAAGCGCTTTTCCACACAGAAGTGACTTCGATTGAATGGCAAACAGAGCGTGAGGTTTGGCGTATCCGAACCTCTCGAGACGATGACTTCACAGCTAAGTACGTGGCAATGGGTACCGGACCGTTACACGTCGCCAAATTGCCAGGTATTCCGGGAATCGAAACATTTAAAGGAAAATCATTCCACACCAGCCGGTGGGATTATGACTTCACTGGCGGCGACGAATTTGGCGCTCCAATGAAACGCTTAGCTGATAAGCGCGTTGCTGTGATCGGGACGGGGGCAACCGGAGTGCAGTGTATTCCTCCACTTGCAGCCGCCTCGAAATCCCTTTTTGTTTTTCAGCGAACACCATCATCCGTTGATCAGCGCAATAATCAGAAAATTGATCCGGATTGGTTTCAATCTGTTTCTACTCCGGGCTGGCAAAAACGTTGGATGGACAACTTCGTCGAGAATATGGGTGGGCGCATTCCATCTGAGGACTTGATTGATGATGGCTGGACTGAGATCTCTCGCCGCGTCCGCAAAAAGATATTGGGCAAAACCCCCTTGTGGGTCGCTCGAGCCGTCAGTCGGATCGGGAAGACTCTTAATCGCTCTCCATCTGGGCGCAATCCAGAGCGCTTGCGAGCTGCATTTGAGGATGCGGATATCGAAAAAATGGATGAAATTCGAGCGCGTGTAGACAGCGTCGTTCAGGATGAGCAGACGGCTGAAAACCTCAAAGCTTGGTACCCCCAGCTCTGCAAACGCCCATGCTTCAGTGACGAGTATTTGCCCGCATTTAATTCTCCCAATACGACGCTGGTCGACACGGGCGGCAAGGGGGTTGAACAGATTACGGAAACGGGCCTCATCGCGAACGGCCGATTATATGAAGTTGACTGCATCATCTATGCGTCGGGTTTCGAGTATGGCGCCAACTTTCAGCTCAAGTCTGGATTTGATCTTGTTGGGCGAAATGGTCAGAAGCTCTCGGAACACTGGGGCGAAGGCTTGCGAACATTGCATGGATTGCAGATGCATGGGTTTCCAAACGCGTTCATGATCCAAATGAACCAAGCGGCTAATATGGCCTCCAACATCCCACATAACATTGTCGACCACGCTGCAACGGTCGCACAAATCGTGTCTCATGCTGAAACGAATGGCTTTTCATCGGTAGAACCCACTCGGGAAGCCGAAGCCGAATGGGTTGAGCTCATCCTAACCAATCCAGGTTCAATGATCGGGTCGACTGATTGCACCCCAGGATTCTGGAACAATGAGGGGCAGGGTTGGAGCAAGGAGTTCAAGCAGGCTCAAGGACACCCCGGGGGCGCTGCAGGCTTCTTTCAGCACATGGAGGCCTGGCGAACTGCCGGAGACTTCAAGGGGCTTTTGTTCCATGCCGCCAAAAATCACGAAGCCGCATCGGAAAAACCGGAACTGGTGAGTTAAAAGCCTATGCCAAACTTTGTCGATGTGTTCTGGTCCTTCAGAAGCCCCTACTCTCGGTTAATTACGCACGATCTCTTAAAGCTGCGCGAAGACTACGACGTCGATGTGAAAGTCAGACCAGTACTTCCGATTGCCATTAGGGCTCCGGAATCCTTGTTTGACAGTGATGACCGGAGAGCGCCGCGATACATTGCGATGGACAGCCAGCGACGAGGAGAAATGTTAGGTCGCCGGGTTGTTTGGCCGCGGCCAGACCCGGTGGTTCAAGACTTTCGTACGATGAAAGTATCGTATCAGCAGCCGTATATTTACCGCCTTACGAAGCTTGGTGTTGAAGCCGCTCGGCGTGGTAGAGGACTTGAGTTTATTGATCGCGTCTCGGATCTGATATTCGGTGGCACAGCAGACTGGGATCAGGGTGATAAACTTTCAAAAGCCACAACCGCTGCTGGATTGGTGTTGGCGGATCTCGATTCAGCGATTGAAGATAGCGACCATATTGAGGAGATTCATAGCAACCAAGAAGCGTTGGAAGCATCAGGACATTGGGGTGTTCCTACCGTCGTCTTCCGGGACGAACCCTTTTTTGGCCAAGATCGGATCGACACGCTCCGCTGGCGTCTCGACCTTGCAAGTTTAGCCAAATCTAGCGGGACGGCGTGAAGGGTTCACAGTGTTTTCCAATCCCAAAGAAAAGCTTCCACTCTGGCTGACGATCCTAATCGTCTTTGAAACGCTACCGATGTTTATTGGGCCTTTGATCGCGCTCACACGTCCCGCCATGATGGGGGGACCTGAAGCGGAGACGATTAATCAGGCAGCTTTTATTTACGCAGCGCGAAACTTCGCCGTCGGAATTGCGCTCATCGTGGCTTTCGTTCTGAAAAACAGGCCGATGCTGTTTGCGCTTATCCTTGTCAGGTTGATCACCGATTTGATTGATCTGCCAACGCTGATCCATTTCGGATTGGTCAGCAATGTGGTCCTGGTAATCTCGATCTTCGTTTTCATCTATTACATCCCTGCCGTGATCGCGCTGTGGTATTTATGGCGTACGACCTATGGCACAGCGCCACCCAGTACCGCGTCCGCAGCGATGACATCCGATACGATCAAAAAATAAATCCGGGAGTACAAAATGACCGAACCCTTGTTGTTGGAGCGCCGCGAAGCGGTCGCGATCGTTTCGATCAATGACGCGCCGTTTAATCGAATGACGCTCGAATTCATGGATAAGTTAGAAGCGACTGTGGATGCGCTTGCAATCGATGATACGGTGCGCGCAGTGGTTTTCACTTCGGAAGGGGACGGCAACTTCTCGGTCGGAATGAACCTGAAACAAATGCGTGACGGGATTGCTGCGAAAGGCAGCATTGATGGGGTCTTTGACCAGCGTTGGCGAGTCCTCGAAAAAATCGAACGCATGGGAAAACCCTCTGTCGTCACCCTCTTTGGGTACTGTCTTGGTGGCGGCTTGGAGCTCCCCCTTGCCTGCCACTTTCGGCTCGCCGCTGAAGAGGGCGCACAAATCGGATTGCCCGAGATGGATCTCGGCACAGTCCCAGCTTGGGGCGGATTGGCAAGACTTCCACGCTGCGTCGGGCGCGATCACGCGCTTGATATGATCCTCAGGGGCAAGAAAGTGTCCGGACCCGAGGCCCTCAGGATCGGTTTGGTCAACGAGGTCTGGCCAATGTCAGAGTTAAAACAAAGGGCAATCTCGCTCGCAGAAGAGCTCGCCTCAATGCCCCGTTTGGCGGTGAAATCCGTCTTGGATGCTGTGATCGGGTATGAAGCGAAAAGCCTTCAAGAGTCTTTGTCTGATGAACGCAGAGCAGTGCACGCCAATGCACGCACAGCCGATGCTAAAGAAGGTATGATGGCGTTCATTGAAAAGCGGAAGCCCGTCTTCAATCAGGCTGGGACCGACTGACCCGAAGCTGTGCAAGATGCGATCGCCTTGCGCCGCATCGCCAGTAAGTTCTCTAGACCTCCATCCGAATGAAGGCTCAATCATGATACGATACGTTTTTGGTCTAATAATCTTCTCGATTTTTCAGGCTGCTTCAGCAATGGCCCAGGTCGACCGACCGAACTTCGTACTGGTGCTCGTTGATGACGCGGCGCTTATGGACTTTGGGGTTTACGGTGGCGAGGCTCAGACGCCAAACATCGATGCACTTGCTGCGCGGGGCATGATCTTCAAGCAACACAGGACCACACCCTCTTGCTCACCGTCTCGGGCAATGCTGCTAACCGGCATGGACAATCACCTCGCCGGATTTGGATCGATTGAGGAGGTCTTACCGCCCGAACATCGCAACCAACCAGGCTACATGATGGCGCTTGAACCTGGGGTTGAGACGATTGCGACGAAGCTCAAACGCGCGGGCTACCGCACCTATATGACGGGTAAATGGCATCTCGGTCATGGCGACGGCGACTTGCCAAATGATCACGGGTTCGACCGCTCTTTTGTGCTGGATGCGTCCGGAGCTGACCATTGGGAAGAAAAACCCTATTTGCCTTACTATAAAGAAGCGCTCTGGTTTGAAGATGGTGAACGCGCGCGTCTGCCCGAGGATTTTTATTCTTCCACTTTTATCGCCGGAAAAATGGAAGACTATTTGCGACAAGACGCGGATCGCTCCGAACCCTTCTTCGCGTATGTCGCGTTTCTGGCGGTGCACATCCCTGTTCAGGCCCCACGAGAATATACTGAGAAATATATCGATACGTATGCGGAGGGGTGGGACGCAATCCGGGAAAAGCGCTGGCAACGTGCGCAATATCTCGGGCTTGTGCGTGAAGGGGCGCCGCTCGCCGATCTTAGCGAGACCATCTCCGATTGGGGATCGCTAAGCGAAGATGAACAAAGGCTTGCTGCCAAAAGTCTCGCAGTCAATGCCGGCGCGCTCGAAGCTATGGATGCGGAGCTCGGACACCTCATCGAGGCACTCAAATCCTCAGGCGATTATGACAATACTGTATTCATTGTGACGTCCGATAATGGACCTGAAGCTGGAGATGCATGGGGCACAGCGGGTCAAGTTTGGTTCGACCTTCACGGCTATGAGCGTGAGTATGACACATTAGGTGAAAGACGAAGTTGGGTCGCGATTGGGCCAGGCGGCGCCGCCGCGGCGGCAGGGCCGAACCACTTGTTTAAATTTCATGCAGGCGATGGCGGGTTGCGCGTACCCTTAATTGTTTCGGGGCCCAGTCTTCCGCAAAGTCAGACCATGACGGCATTCACAACAATGGCCGATATTGCGCCGACCATTCTCGAACTCGCGGGTATCTCTGAGACTTTGCCGGGCGATACCAAACCCATGACTGGAAAATCTCTTTCGCCGCTGATTGAGGGCGATGTCGACTATGTTTATGGGCCTGACGAGCCTGTCGGCTTCACAACCTCTGGCCAAATCGCGCTTTATCGCGGGCGCTATAAACTCGCACGAAATGTCCCGCCGCATGGCGATAGTGTTTGGCGATTGTTCGACTTGGTGGAAGATCCAGGCGAGACTTCGGATTTGAGCGATCAGCTACCGGACCTCAAAGCCGCTATGATGTTGGATTACGAGGCCTACGCAGACCGGGTCGGCGTGCTGCCTTTGCCCGAGGGATATGATGTAATCGAACAAATTGGCGCGAACATCGCACAAAAAGTATGGTTGCATTACTGGCCGTGGATTGTCGCTGTGGGCCTCACCATTCTAGGTCTGTTTATCGCAATGATTTGGGGGGTGTGGCGATTTTTAATCCGAGGCTTATTCACGTAGACATGATCCCCGTCTTAGGCCGCCCTATTGGGCAGCCATTTTGCGGCGATAAGTGCAAAGGCGACGACGATTAACTCAACGACAATGGCCGGCGCAACGCCCTCCGGTGGCCCAGCGACAATCACATCCAGAATACGGCCAGAGACAGCAATGCCGAAGAGCGTTGCGGCGCCCAAGAACCAACGTCCTCGACCTGTGAAGAGCCCACCCGCGCTCAACAATGCACTTCCCCAAGCAAACGCAACGATGTCTGCTCGTATAGAATTGCGTCCCATATCCGTCAGCGGAACGAAGCCCAAAGCTTCGCCTGCCCGCTCTGGATTAATCAGCGCAGAAGCGCCCAACAATAAAGAAAAAAGGAAAACCAGTGTCCCGGTGACCCTTGCGATCCAAATCATGTTTGCGCGCTCCCTTCTCGCGTCGTCCGGCGCTTAATCATTCGCCTTGATGCGTTTTTTACGCTTCGCTTGAACCGCCAGCATATTAATGCTTTATATTAATTGTCAAACCCTCATTGCTTGTCTGACCGGCTTCCCAGAGAAATCGCGCGGCTCTGCATGTGGTCGACATAAAGGAATTTGCGAAATGAACTCACTGACGCCTAAGGGAAACTCTCACATGCCACAAGTCCGATTCAAAACTCTATGCAAGGTCGCCGGAATCACTCTTCTGAGCGCGGTTTTGGTGGGTTGCACAACCTCTCCTGAAGACGTTGCCGCGGACGCAGAAGCGGCAGAACAACAGGAAAAAGACATCGCATCGAGTAAGGGTGAAACGGTGCCTCGCATCTGTCCTCGGTCGAGCGATGGCTGGCGCGCGCTCGACGGAAAGCGATTGCTGATCGAGGCCCAAGGGCAGTGGTACTACCTTGAACTCGTCGGCAGCTGCGACCCTGACAGCGCGTTTTCGGCAATCACCACGCGTAGCTCTGGTGCCTCTTCATGTCTCGAGCGGGGCGACGATGTATTCACCGGGCGCCCACGATATGGCGGCGGACGCTGTGTCGTTACGGCCATACACGAATGGAAGGATGAGGACACAGCAGAGTAGTCGACACATTTATCAGCTGAGTGGTTTGCGACAGTTTTGAGCCTCTAACTCACATCTTGAGCAGAAAACATATTGCGCGCGCTAAGATTTAATGTATTGCATTAATTCGTGGGCGCAGGGGCCTTGATTTTTGAATAACACACATAGGAGTGTTTTTTTATGACAACTTGGTTTTCAGGTCGCAACATCAGACTTGCAACCGTGGCGGGTATGATAGCCTTAGCGGGTGCGAGCAACGCCCAAGCCCAGTCGGCATCAGACCGCCTTTCACGCGCAGACGCCAATGGTGATGGCAGCATTGAATGGCAAGAAGTGCTCGATATGCGAAGCACGATGTTTGGCCGTATGGATCGAAACAGTGACGGCGTCATTGATTCCAAAGATCGCCCAAATTTTGGCCCTGGCAAAAGCCGCTTTCAGGCAGCTTTCAATGACCTATCGGCAACTGCTGATACCAATAATGACGGTCAAATATCTAAAACCGAAATGATGGAAGCCCCTGCGCCAATGTTCGAAAGTGCCGATACGAACGAAGACGGCACCCTCTCGCCAGACGAGCTTTCTGCTCACGCTGATGGCTCAATCTAGAACAACAGACTTGGGGATGGCGGCCCAAATCTCATGGGCTCGCCATTCCGACATTTCTAGGCAGCTTGCGGGCGCGCGTCTTCGGAGGCAAGGTACTTGGTCAGTCTTAAAAACACCAATTGGTTAGGGGCCGCCCTCCTCTCGGTCACACTGCCGGGCTGCATGCTGACCCCGTCGCCAGAGTCTTTGCCGACGATTGATGAAACCATGGGCCTGGAGCGATACTTTTCGGATCGCTCTAGCGCCGTAGAATCCGTTCAAACCTCTGAATGGTGGATCCAAGTCGGCGGCGCGAATTTGGATGCAATGGTGGAAACGCTTCGCCGCGACTCCCTCACTCTAAAAGAAGCCCGTTTGCAGGCCGAACAAGCGCTATTGTCGGCCAAGATTGCAGGTGGACAGAGACTACCTTCCGTCTTGGCTTTTTCTGATATCTCGACCAGTCGAGCGCCAGATTTTACCGGCGACTTTTCCTGGTCAGAGGCCTATTCGGCAGGCTTGTTACTTGATTTTGATACCGATATTTTTGGACGATTGAGAGCTACACAGCGTGCGGCACAATTAAATGCGATCGCGAGCCAACTTGTTATCAGCGCCACGGAGCAACGTGAAATTGCGGCACTTGCAAAAAACTATGTTTCGGCGTCCGCTTTGGAGCGTCGCCTTGCACTTGCAAACCGAACAGCGGAGAGTTTCCGAGCGACTTACGACCTGACCAACCAGCGATATGCAGGAGGCTCCGAAGCCGTGTCGGCGAGCGATGTTCAAATCGCATTGCAAAATCTCGAAACGGCCCTCGTTGATATTCCCCAAATTGAAACGGATTTGGCGAAGCAGTTTCTGATCATAGACGAGCAATTGGCGCGCTCGCCCGGCGAAACACAGTCGAGTTATAAGGGCTCAGCGATACCTTACTCGCACTTTTCGATCTCTCCGGGGAGACCTGCAAGTCTGCTTGCCCGTCGACCTGATGTGGCTGCAGCAGAGCTGAGATACCTCGCAGCTTTAGAAGATATCGGTGCAGCAAGAGCCAATCTTTACCCTACGATGGCGCTCAGCGCTTCACTGACCTTTCAAGGCGACACGCCGGATGAAGTCTTTGATTGGGATCGATATATCTCGAGTCTCGCAAGCTCATTAACGGCGCCTGTGTTTCAAGGCGGGCGCATTCGGGCGCAGATCCAAGTCGAAGAAGCGCGCGCCGATGAACTTGCCAATGCGTTTGCGCGCACGATGCTCGCTGCGGTCATAGATGTAGAGCTGGCTTTGTCAGATTTGACCGGATTGGAGACGCAACGCGATCAGCTCAATGAGGCTCTTAAAACGGCGCGCCTTTCGAACGAACTTGCTCAAGGACGCTATCAGCAAGGGCTCACGTCTTTGCTTTCTGTACTAGAGACACAGCGCAGTCTGAATGCGGCGGAACAAAACCTGATCCTCACAGAACAAGCCATTCTAAACGCTCGGATCGATCTGTTTTTAAGTCTCGGCGGAGATTGGTCAGGTCGACGCGCCGTGGGTCAGACGGACCGGACCGGGACGTGACGTAGGAAATCCTTATGACGCATGAAGACGACAGACCGGCAGACGCAAACACTGCTCCATCCACAATGAAAGAGCGCCTTAATGGCTTGATCCAAGTCGGCCTTGTCTTTGGGGTTTTAGCGGCCGGACTAATTGTGAATCAGGTGCTGTCAAACAACTCTACCGCCCCTCAAATTCAAGCGTCTGGGTCATCGGTTGCGATAGTCGACATCATCCAACCCATCATCAGAGATACGCAAATCCGGTTGAATGAGACAGGCACAGTGCAGGTCCGAAACTCCATTGATTTAAGCCCGCAGGTCTCAGGTCGGGTGATATCCGTCAATCCTGCCCTGGCATCCGGAGGACGATTCAGCGCTGGCGAAGTGCTGTTTCGACTTGATGATGCCGACTACCGCGCGAACATCGAACGCGCGAATGCTGACTTGGCGGCGCGCCAAGCAGACTTGCAAGTCGAGCGTGCGGAAGGCGAGATTGCTCGACGTGAATGGGCTCTGGTCCGCCCCGATGAACCCATCCCCGCAAATGTTGCCCGTGAGCCTCAACTGGCTCGCGCGGTAGCTGCGGTTCGCTCGGCTGAAGCCGCGCTCGCCGACGCACGACTGGATCTCTCACGCGTAACGTTTTCACTTCCATTTGAAGGCCGCATTCTGTCCACGACGATTGAAGTCGGACAAAATCTGTCTGCGGGTCAGTCCTATGGTCGCGCCTATGACCCCTCTAGTGTGGAAGTGTCCGTACCGGTCAACTCCGCCGTCCTGGACGGGCTTTCACCGGTCGCGGGACGGGATGCGATTGTGCGCACTCGACAACTCGCGCTCCAACAAGAAAGCCCCTCATATGCGGCGCGCGTGACGCGTGAGGAAGCCGAACTTGATGCCCAAACCCGGCTTGCCGGGTTGATCCTTGAATTCACTGAAGCGGTCTCCCTTCGACCGGGAGACTTTGTAGACGTCGAAATTGCGGGTCCGGTGATCCCGAACGCCCACGTGTTCCCCGAAGGCGCGGTTCAAGAGAATAGAACGGTATGGGTCATTGAATCAGGCGCACTCGCGCCTCGCCGTCCGCAATTCGTCTCTGCTGAAGCCGGCAACATTGTCACGCTACCATTCGATGTTGCTGATGGAATAATCATTACAACGCTGAACAATCCTCAGGAAGGTGACCTCGTCGCTATTGCCGAACAATACGGAACCACTGAGGCGCGACCATGAGCGACGGTGGATCTGAGCCGCGAGGACTGATTGCGCTTTTCACGCGAAATGCAGTCGCCGCAAACCTGCTAATGTTCGTACTTCTGATTGGTGGCCTGATCGTGATGGGACAAACCAAGGCCGAAGTCTTGCCGGAAATCGACCCTCGCATGGTCTCAATCGCGGTGGAATATCCAGGAGCGACGCCTGCAGAAGTGGAGGACGCCATAACACGGCGTCTCGAAGATGCCGTTCTCGGCCTCGAAGGTGTTGATCGCGTGAGCTCTACCGCCTCGGAAGGCTTTGGGACGGTGAACCTTGAACTGAGCGACTTTGCCGATGCACAGTCCGTCAAAGAAGAAGCACAATCCGCAGTTGATGGATTATCAGACTTTCCACCACAAGATGCAAACGAACCACGGATTTCGGTGGCGTCGGCCGTCTCGTCTGTGATGCGGCTCGTTGTGATTGGCGATGTCAGCGAAAAGCGATTGAAGCAAGCAGCCGAGACTCTGCGCCGCGATCTAATTTCTAGCGATGGTATCAGCATGGTGACGCTGCAAGGCGTTCGCGACTACGAAATTTCCATTGAGGTCTCAGAGGACGATCTTAGCGCATATGGACTGAGGATCGACCAGGTGGCAAACGCCGTACGCGCGTCCTCGGTCAGCCTCTCTCTCGGCACCATTCGCACCTCCGGCGGTGATATTTTACTTCGGACGGACAATGAGGCACGCGACGCTGAAGCTTTGGCCAATGTCATCGTCTTGAGCGACACTGGAGGCCAGCGTGTTCGGTTGGGTGATATCTCGACCATTCGTGATGGGTTTGTCGAAGTCCCGTTGGTGAATACCTATAATGGCAAACCTGCTGTGTTCCTGCAGATTGATCGGGCCACAGACGAGGACGCTTTTGATGTTCGCGAGGCGGTTGCGCGCTTCTTTGAGACCTACACGCCGCCCTCAGGTATTGAGGTCACAGGCGTTGCAGACTCCACAGAGATTATTGGGGATCGAGTCAATCTTCTCGCGCGAAATGCGATCATGGGGCTCGCGCTCGTATTTGTCTTTCTGGCGCTCACGCTGGATCTGCGTCTAGCGGTCTGGACGAGCATTGGCATTCCCGCTGCCTTTATCGGTGGCTTCATTCTGTTCGGCCAATTCACCACGATAAATATGACCTCCTTGCTCGGCCTCATAGTCGTATTGGGTATTGTCGTCGACGATGCCGTGGTCGTCGGCGAAAACATCCATGAACAACAAGAGCGGCAGGGTCATGGCGCACGATCAGCGATCCTTGGAGCGCAAGGCGTGTTTGTTCCTGTCCTTGTTGGGGTAACCACCTCGATGCTCGCTTTTGCGACTCTCCTGCAATCGACCGGGCTAATTGGGCAGATGATGCGTCCTGTCCCGATCGTTGTACTGAGTGTTCTCTTCGTTTCTCTGGTGGAAGCGTTTTTGATCCTGCCCGCCCACCTGGCGCACGGCCGTGATTGGAGTGTCGGCGCAATGCGACAGCTCAAGGAAGCGGTTCAATCTGGATTGAACCGCGTCCGAGACTCGGTATTTGTACCGCTCGCGCGTCTTAGTGTGACCTATCCCTACGTTGTTATTGCGAGCTGTTTGGCTGTTCTGATTGCGACCTCGGGGTTGCTTTCCGGTGGGCATATCCGGTTCATATTCTTTCCAACGGTCGAAGGAGATGAAATTACCGTTTCACTGGAAATGCCGGCTGGGACGCCGTTTCAACAAACTAAAGCCGCGATGCAACGCGTCCTCAATGGCTTAGAGGAAAGCCTCTCGGATGAACCTGGAGATCTCTATCGATCGATATCCGTCACGATTGGCGGAGAGCTTTCTTCTGGATTTGGGGCGAGTGGCACTGAACTACGCTCAGAGATCGCGGTGGCGACACTCGAGCTCGCACCGGCAGACAGCCGCGGATTAAGCTCCGCTGAAATCGAGCGCCGCTGGCGTCAAGCCGTCGGTTCCGTTTCAGGCATAAAGTCATTGACGTTTGAGTCCTCCGGGCTCTCAGGCGGCGCAGATGTAAGCTTCAACCTATCGCATCCCAGAGAAGACCAACTCCTTCGAGCAGCGGAATCCCTCATCCAACAGATGCAAACAATTGCGGGCGTGAGCGAAATCGAGTCACCGGCGCAACCTGGCAAACGCCAAATTGAGTTCTCTCTCACCTCGGCGGGCATCGCGGCAGGGCTGACCGTAGACGATCTGTCCCGCAATATCCGTCGATCCTATTTCGGGGAAGAAGTGCAGCGATTCCAAAGAGACGGAGAAGAAATAGAAGTTTATATTCGCTTCCCGGAAGCCGAACGCCGAAGTCTCGCGGATCTGGCTCGCCTAAGAATACCTTTGTCGAATGGCGAAGAAGTTGCGCTCAGCACGGTTGCAAGTTTTGAAGAAACGAGAAGCTTCGTCACCATTGACCGTGTGGATGGGTTGCGCGTTATTTCTATCGATGCAGACGTCGATGAAACACTGACCACTCCGAACTCGGTCACCGCATTTATCCAGTCTGAAATCCTACCCGCTTTAGTGGTGGAGCATCCGCGGTTGATCATATCTTCGGAAGGCCAAGCGCGAAGCCAAGCCGAGGAAATGGCAACTTTGGTAAGGAATTTCTTGATCGCCATCTTGGCGATCTATGCCTTAATTGCCAGCGTTCTCAAATCGTACTTCCAGCCGCTCGTGATCATGGCGATCATTCCGTTTGGTCTCGTTGGCGCGATCTTCGGACACATGCTCTTGGGATTCGACTTGTCCTTTTTGTCTTTGTTCGGCGTCGTCGCGCTATCTGGCGTCATCATCAATGATAGCATCGTACTGATCGATTATTTTAATAAGCGGCAGAGGGAAGGTGGCGACAAGACGGATAACATCATCGACGCCGTCCAACGCCGCTTCAGGCCGATTATGATCACAACACTTACAACATTTATAGGACTGCTCCCGATGATCTCCGAGACCAGCATTCAAGCACAATTTTTGATTCCGATGGCGTTGAGCATCGCCTTCGGCCTCGCATTTGCGAGCATTGTCATCTTGCTGCTCGTACCGGCTTGCTTGGCTCTGGGAGGACGCGCGTCTCCAACCACTCAACACGGCATGGCGCATGAAAGTCCAACGGTCTGAATCCAACCGGCTCTCCCTTCGCGCACCATGCAACCGCTTTAAGCCAGAAAGGAAATTTGATGCAGTGTAAAACCAAAAAATCGTTGAGCGCGCTCGCCGTGTTAGGGTTGTGCGCGGCGTGCCAAACCACGCCCCAAGATATGCCCTCCCAGCCAGACATCAGTCAAATTGATGCGACAGCGGCTCAGGCGACAGGGGAAACTCGATATTTCCCGGCGATCACTTATCGCGAATTGCGTGAAATCAAATTTGGTGCGCTAAGAAACATCGGACCACCTGAAAGAATGTTCTTTGCCGATCAAATCAATTTAGCGGCGACAAGTGGGGATAGGATCATACCTATTGTAGTTCAAACGGTAGGCGATGGTCGTAAAACACTGCTGTTTGTAGCGCTCGAAGTGGACGACGGCATGACCCCTTACATCGCGCGCGCCATGCTCGCCCGCATGACCTCAGTCCTACGCTTCGCTCCTGCAATATCCGAGATGGGTGTTAGCCAAGAATTGGATGTTTATAGTATGGCCGCAATTTTAGGTTTTGAGCGCATCATCGTCACGAATGGACGTGCATTCTCATATGAAGCGCAATTAGCGCGCGGTCTCGTTCCCACCGATTGAGCGAAAAATGTGAGGTGTCAAAAACCGTTCAAATGCCGTAGTCTTCCGCACTCACGATTGTTTATCGTGCGTGTGCAAACTGTAACGCAAGTGTAACGCAAACCACGATTTTTTGCGGTTTTGCGTGACACTCTGTGATCGCAAAGAACAACAAAACATTTGTTTTTATTGCTTATTTTTCTGTGATCGTTTCCTGGTATTTGACTCATAATCGTGAGGTCGGGAGTTCAAGTCTCCCCCGAACCACCAATATCTATTACAGATCCATAGATTTCCAAGGATCGAGCTAATCCGCTTTTTTAGCGTGAGTTGCTCCACGTCTTACCGCCAGGCTCCTAACCGGGTGTGGCGTCGCCACGGTCGAAACCGAAGCGAAGCCGCGCACCCTGATCAATCGAGGCTCGCCAGTTTTGTTGTCGGACGTAACCGGTCCGCCAGGTCTCCAATCTCCGGCGTCACGAATCCATCAATAATCGCCCGTGCTTCCGTCAAAGCCAGCTCGAGATCTTTCTCGCCATCATTGACTTCTCCCGCCAGGGTCAGAAGCGGCATATAGAGTGGTTCGGTCTCACCCTTAATCGTGATTGCGAATTGATCATTGGATGCTTCGATGGCGGTCCAGTGCGCACGCACACCGGTCCAGAACGCTTCGGTGCCTTCCCAATACGCTTCCGCTGCTTCGACCGGGTAATCATCGAACGCGCGATAGGTGTTTATGCCAGTTTCGCGCGCCAAAACTTGCGGAGCGCCATCCAGAATCAGCTTGGAATTGTCCTGTTCATGTACCCAGCCCCAGGGCGTGATGACATGGCGATTGACCGCATCGACCGCATGATAATCATCCCGCGTGGTCATGTCTCGGCGCGGTAGAGGTCGCCATTCCTGCGGCGGCGTCCATTCGGCGATTCCGTCTTCATAGGTCCACGCGCCCACGGCGCCATAGCGCGGCGCATCGTCCACCTGATAAACCGTTTGCGACCACGTCCCGGGCCGCTCTGATTCCGGCACGGCCTGCCACGCCCAGGCATTACCGCCAATAAAGGTCAAAACACGCGCGGGCTGATACTGCCAGTCCTGGCGCCAATGTTTCACGACAAATGGAGACTCATCCGGTCCGACAACCAACAAGTGTTGCAAGCTTATGTAGTCACCGCGATCCTCGATGATGCGAACGGACTCATGGCCGCCGGACAGCTTCGGTTCCTTCAACTCATAGCCATCAACGAAGGATACGGTTTCTGTAAAATCAAACGTGACTTTGTAATCGCCAGCCATGGCGAGGATGGATTGCCGATCCTGCTCAAAATCAGATGGTGTTTCGACGATCGCTTCAGCCTCTGGCTGGGGCGCTACGGTTGTGGTGCAGCCCGTGATGCTGAACACAGCAAGCGCTGCCGCGGGCCAAACAGCATTCTGAGGGAATTGCATAATTGTACTCCTGAAAAGCGTTCCAGCCGGGTGGCCGACGCACTATCTTTCTTACTATTACAATCGCGAATGACTTGCAATTGCGGAACATGGACAGACCACAACTCTGACGCATGAGGCTTGGCGAGAGAACATGTTATGCGCCATTCCACGGCCTGAGCGCGCCTAGGGTAGAGCGCGGCTCTCGCCCGTGTTCCTGACAGCATAGAAGCTGCTCGCCAGTGGGCGAACAAAGGCCAAGCCGAACGCCAAATAGCCCATTGCGCTCATCAGGTAACCGATATCCGGCACAAACAGGCGCAACGCTTCGAGCGGCAGACCAAACATCACTGGCAAAGCGCGCAATGCCAGATAGGCAATCGGCAACAGCAAAATCGAGGGCAACCAGATCTTTGCAATTGCGGCGAGCAAGCTTTCGGGCGCGCATACTTTCTGGTTGCGCAACCGGAGGAAAAATACCGCAGCCCAGATGCCGGTCGCGATCAGTAGCGAAGAAACGATCAAAAGCTGAATCCATTGCGCCTGACCAATCATCCGCGCCGGACCCGATTGATCAAATGCCAGCGCCCAAGCGCCTTCCGTCAGGTATTCGACGTCACCGGCAACCGAGCCACGACTGGCATTCAGCATGATTGCAAATCCCGCATCAAGGTCAGGCGCAAAACCAGCGAGCGCGCTGTATCCCCCATTCATGCCATTGTGCTTGACAAGCGGACCAAGGCCGGAGTCGAACACCATCCATCCAGGGCCATAGGAGAAGTCACCCGCGCTCACAGCTTCAGTGGCCCAATCCGACGACCATGCGGCGATTGAGCTTTGCGTCGACACAAGGGAGATGAGATACGCCCCCATGTCTTCGGCATTGGTGTAGACGCCGCCTTTCGGTCCAATCGCGCGCCCTGGCCTAAATGCGAACGGTCTTGGCGTGGACAAAATAAATCTATAAGGCGTCGCCAGATCGGCCACCTCATCGCGAAGAATGCCGGTTGAAGGCATGGCTGCTGTCTTGAATATCCTTTGTTCAACGACCTGTTCCAGCAAGCGTCCGTCAACCACCTCGATGAGATGACCGAGTGTTTCATAATTGGCATTTGAATATTCAAACGATGCCCCGCCCGGGCGGTTCAGGCGATAGTGTCTGGTCTTAGATACGACCCGCGCAAGTGCATCATCTTCGCGACTTGTGTCTGTCTGATGGCGGTTGCCGTCGAACATCGAAAAACCGCTTGTATGCTGCATCAAGTCTCGGACGGTGATCGAATCAGAATTTGTCTTTGATCGACTTCGAAAGCTGGGAAGATGTTGAGTGACCGGATCTTCCAGGCTCAGCATGCCGTCAGCTTGCATCTGCAAAATCACGTTCGCGATGAATGACTTCGAGACGGATCCGATCGCA
>ERZ1740070.147-NODE-147-length-50595-cov-6.313435_pt1 | contig 50595 bp, 58 predicted proteins | sample MGYA00581734_ERZ1740070 | MGnify/ENA primary metagenome ERZ1740070 (study PRJEB43018, sample SAMN04849744) | marine metagenome | isolation source: floating plastic debris | place: Pacific Ocean | collected 2008-09-01 | study: EMG produced TPA metagenomics assembly... | reverse complement strand
CCATAAAGTCATACCCCCAGACTTTTTCTAAAATCTGGTCGCGGGTGAGCACCTGGCGAGGATGGGCAATCAAATAGTCCAACAGGTCAAATTCTTTAGCCGTTAGTTCAATACCACGATCACCGCGAAAGACCTCGCGGGTCTTACGGTTGAGTGTGAGGGTTTCAAACTGCAGAGTTTCAGCTTCTTGAGGGTCGTTGCGGCGTAGGTGGGCGCGTACACGAGCCAACAGTTCTTCAATGCTAAAGGGTTTGACTACATAGTCATCGGCGCCAGCATCTAGTCCGGCAACGCGATCGGCCACATCATCCTTAGCGGTCAGAAAAATAATCGGCATCTGCGCGCCGGTACTGCGCAACCGACGGCAAACTTCCACACCCGCTAGCCCCGGCATCATCCAGTCAAGCAAAATCAGGTCTGGCATCTGATCCCGTGCTGCCATTAGCCCAGATAGGCCATCGTTGGCGACTTCCACACTGTAACCCTCATAAGAGAGTTCCATTTGCACAAACTTAGCAAGTTGGGTCTCGTCTTCAATGACTAAAATTTTGGCAGCAGTCTCTGGCATAGTGGTTGACTCCGGCAATAACCTGGCAGGTGAAGCAAACTAACGCTGTTAGATTAGCGTCGCTAAGAAGGCAGACTAACCGTGAATATACTACCTTCACCTGGCTTGGACTGTACCTTAATTTTTCCACGCATGCCTTCGACTAGGGTTTTGACGATGGATAATCCTAGCCCGGTTCCACCCGTTAACCGCGAACGATCTTCGTCGACTCGATAAAAGGGTTCAAAAATTTGACTGAGGTCAGTCGTGGGAATGCCACGACCGCGATCGCACACTTGAATCGACGCCCATTCATCTTCCTGCTTTACCCTTACGGTCACGACCGTTTTGTCGTCAGAGTACTTGATGGCATTGTCAATTAAGTTAATCAGCACCTGCTTTAGCCGATTGCGGTCGGCCCGAGCATCAATCCCTGAGCGTTGGATATCAACCTTGACGCGATCGCTAGGATAGCCAGACTCAACCGTATTCAGAATCATTTCCTTAAGCAGCACCCGCTCAATGTGAAAACGGATGTGACCGCCATCGGCCCGAGCCAGATCAAGCAGGTCCTGCAGCAACCGAATTGTGCGGTCAGCTTCTGATGCTGCAATTTCTAACCCTTCTCGCTGGGGCTCGGTCAGGGTATTACAGCGACGCAGAGTGCTTTGTAAATAGCCATGGACCAGCGTCAGGGGGGTCCGCAGTTCATGGGACACATCACTAACAAAGCGACGCTGCTGATCCCAGGCGGCAGATAATCGTCCCAGCATCATGTTAAATGCCTGGGCCATATCCCTTACTTCGGTCGGCGCTCGATCCAATGTGAGGTGAGTATCTGCCAGATTGTCAGGCGAGACATTCGCTGCCAGCTGGTTCAGCTTGCACAGCGGCTTGATCGATTGGCGCACATAAATAGCAATCACAATGGCAGATAGCCCAATGACAAAGATACTAGCCAGGGTCAAGTCACGATTGACGGTGGCAAAACTCCGCTGGTTCTGAGTGATGTCATCGATCACAAACAGATCCCCCACAAGAGTGCCGTTTACTTCTAAAGGACTAATGCAGACGATCATCTCTCGACCCTGGATATTGACATTGTCCAGGCGACTGTATGAGGGCAGGTCCAACACCTCTGCTGCCAGTCCATTCTTTTTCCACGACCCCATTTCCAGGGTCTCAGACTGGGCCACTATCTCACCGTCTGGAGAGCGAATCCAGATGGCTGTATCAGCCGTTGAGCGATAGTTAATAACCTTTTCTAATGCCATTGTGGACGGCATTGTTTCGTCCATCCAAGCAACATCTTGGCCAAATCGCTCGGCAATTTCGATTGCATTTTCTTTATGGCCCTTTATCAAAATTTGCTGCATTCTAAAGTTGCTCCAGGCGGTCATACCACCAAAACCAAGAATGGAGGCCAGCACCATGCCAGCGGTAAGACGAAATTGAATACAGCCTGGATCAAATTTCATTAGAACAACGCACAGAGTGTAACAGCACAGATCGAAACTTTTTTATCTGTAATGACTCTATCCGGGCAAGCTGAGATAATCCTGATAAATCACCCAGACATACATAATAGAAATAGCGGAATAATTGGCTAATTTAGTGTTGCTAATCCCTAAAACGACTTTAGCCATAGGCGGCGGTGACGTGGCAGATACTCTGGACAGATTTATCCCCTAAATCAGAGATCGCTTTTTGTACTCTATGGCACCAATGACGCTAAAGATAGCCCATGCGGACAGATCTTGATACTGTTCACGGGTGGCGCTCAGGCATCGTCCACAGTCTGGCATTGTCGGTAAAGCCAAGTCATCAGCTGAGCAGTGGCATATCGGATACTTACCATAGGGAAATCATGACATTATCTGCCCCAGTCACCAAGAAGGGTTGGGGCAGGTCAATTACATTGTCACTGCGTCCGGTTCTCCTCGGCGGGGCCATCGGTGGCTAAACAGCAATCGATAGGAGTCGCGTCTAGTAAGTTATCAAGCTGCACCATGGGGTGAGTCAATAATCCTTGCCACTGCTCCGTCCATGTCTCTGTTTCAGGAAAGGTTAAACGCCATGTGAGCAGCACATGAACAGTGTCGTACCAAAGACCATTAGCGGCTAACAACGAGGGCTTCTCAATGTCTGTGGCGTTTGCTAGAGCGATTTGTAATTCATCGCTAGCACGACGAACAATCACCCCGTCCGATAGTTTAGTGCCCCGTTGGGGTACTCGGAGCGTACTAAACTGCTCACACTCAAGACTCACCTGCCAGCGATAAGAACGGTCAACGTCTAACGCTGGCGCTGTATCTGGCAGCGTATAGAGACTAATACCGGGTCCGGAGACCTGATCAAAGAGTGTCTGATAAACAATCTCACCAGAACTCTCATCTTTAAGCTCAAATGTGAGGTCAGTGGCCGGTTCACTCACATAAATGGCAAAGGTGGGGCGGGCGTCTAAGGTTTCTCCCCAGTTGGTTTGACTGGGTTGTACTGCAGTCAGGTCGCCGCACAGCCCGGCCCGGCTGAGGGCATTGCGCGTTTGAGACGGTGCCCCTCGGTTGGGTGGATTGTAATTAACGGCAGCAGGCTCTAGGACCGACTGACCCATGGCTGGGGTCAATAGACTGAGGGTCGTTATCGGAGCTGCAAACAGGCTGAGCCAACGAGCTAAATAGAGGTGTTTCGCCATGGGTAGAGTCTTTGCTGTGTAAGTTTTAACTACGGTGGGTTAAGTATTTTTCCGGAGTTGTTTGACATAACGTTAATGCGATCGCACCCCCGCTGGCCCCCACTAACCCCAGAGTTGCCGAGACTAAAGGCACCCACATACCTAGGGCAAACAACCCCCAGCTAGCGCCATAAAGCACCCAGACAGCGCCGCCTAAGCTAAGCAACCAAACTGTCCACCCACGCCGTTTGAGGGTTAAGCCTGCGCCCACCAGAGTCCACAGGGCAATCCACAGTCCATCCCCCCAGCCGGGCCAAGGCTGCAGCACAGACTGGTCATCCAGCGCTGCAGACACAACATAGCTAAAGATCTGGGCGTGAATATCAATACCCGACAGTGTTTCTTGAGGCCATTGTCCGGCTCCAACGGGTGTCAAAAAATATTCTGTTGGGTTAGAAGTGGGCGCGCTCATACCGATGAATACAGCGCGGGTGGCTAAATTTTCTAATGGAATCTCTTCTGAGAGTAGTTTACTTAAAGAGATGCGCTCAGCAATATCAGTTTTAGCAGAATACCTTAAAAGTGTTTGAAAGCCACGGCTGTCGATAGTTTGATAGCCACCGCTGCGATCTTCTAGCGGGGTAAAGAGCGCCGCCCCCAGCCGTAGCCGATCGCGGTCTAAATTTTCTGGCTCAATGCCCTCAGCATCCAGGTAGTGTAGCGCTGTGAGCATGGCCAGCGACATCCGACTAGTGCAGGGGCTAGTGGTATCTGGTTGAGCAAACAACAGCTGTCGTCTTAAAATGCCGTCCGGATCAGACACCACGTTACCAAAGCCCACCCGATTCTCTGGTATTTCAGCAGGCGGACCGATGCCAGAATTGTTGTCGTCACCGGCCTGACCAAAACTGCAAACGGCCACCAGACTGTCCTGTTGCTGAAACTGCTGCCCCAATGGTCCCGAGTCAGGTGTTACTCGATTGCGGGCAATGTCTAGCCCAATCACTCGCGGTTGATCGACCAACAGTCGCTCAACCGCCTTGGCCAACACATCATCGGGGATGGGATACCCATAGGTATTAACGTCAGCTTCTGTTATCTCCACAATCAGTAACCGAGATTTGTCAACAGTTTGAGCAGGCTGCTGACGCATAAGCCGGTCGTAGGCCAGCAGCTCTGAGCGTTGCAAAATTCCTGTCCACCGCAGCAGACCCACCGTAGCGGTAACCATCGCACCAAGGATGAACACTGTTTTAACCGGCAGCCCACCGACTTGGGGACCTGGCGATCTAGTTGTTGGCTGGGTGACCAGCTGTTGCCAGCGTTTAGGCACTGTAGGGTCGACCTGAAAAACAATTGGCAACCAGCTAGCGCAGGGGAACCGATCTTCTAGTCCCTGTAGCCGTTCTCTGGCCTGGCGAGCGGCTAGATACAGTGACTCACCGGCAACAAAGGCATCTAAAAAGTGTTTTAAGAATGTTTGGGCCACCCGGTCGGGTACGGGTTCACGCATCAAAATCATTTGCGGTAGCCCCAGCGGGGCCAGTGCGGCCGCCAATCCTAAGCCGTCGCAGGCGTTAAAAATAGCCAGCTGTAACCCTTGTTTGATCGCCTGTCTTAGCCCATACTTCAGCTCATCTAAGGTGAGACTTTCGTCAGGATTAATATAAATGGTGCCGGCCCCAGCTTCAGTGCGGCCATGGCCTGCAAAAAAGAGTAAGTCCCAGGGTTGTTCCCATAGCTGATCCGTAATCTGTTGTCGCTGGGGCTCCACTAGAAAGGTGACATCAGCACCGGGAATCGCGGCCAATAGCTGACGGTCGGCGGCCACATCAATGCCGCTGCTGTTACCCAAAATCGCCAAAATTTTGACCGCTGAGTGGTGGATGGTGGGCGTTTCTGACCGTTTAATCGTCGGCGTACCCAGGGCAATCTCGACACGGGGGTAACGGTCTGCTAAATCCCACAAATGCCAGGGCAGGTGCTGTAGGTCAGTGCTAGTGGTTCGAATCACCAAACGCACCGTATCATCTGGGTTTAATTCTTCTCTTAGGGGGCGATCAATGGGAGCAAATGAAGGGGACTGCAGCCAGGTTTTGAACTGCTGGCCCAGATTTTTAGCCTCCTGCTGACAGGCATCAACCGTGTGTAAAGACCCCACATAGGTGATTTCTACGGGCTGAATGCGAGAGGGAATATCAAGGAGACGGTAGCTATCCTGCCATTTTTGTAGCTGTTGCAGCAGCGGCGGACTGGCTGGCAGCGACCCAATCGCCTCGATATCTGGACGGGCACCCTCTTCACCAATTTCTAAAAGAACGTGAAATCCAGTGGCGACAAGATCACCCTCAAGTTTTAGGGTTACCAGTTTTTCGGTCATTAGTCTGGGAGAAGGGATTGGTTGAAATATGGCTAGGTTTAATTTGTAGAGGTGTTCCATGGAACACCTCTACAAATTAAATGACAAAGGTCTCGGTAAAGCTAGCGTTTTGGAGGGTGAGTCTAAGACTAAACTGTTCGCCAGGGTTGCCGGTAAATCTGAGCTGAATCGCTTCTGTCGCTCGGGCTTCGGCCTGCATGACGTCTTGGTTTTCGGTGTCTAAAACGCTGAGCTGTAGCTGGGGGGGGAGATAAGTTTGTGCTTGAGTACGGTAAATCTGCACCTGAATCTCTATTGCAGACTCAGAAAGAGGCACAATCGCCAGGGCCAGGGTGATATCCTGGTCATTTAGGCTAATGCGTTTACAGCGACCAACGGTCCCTTCAGGGAATGAGGCTGTTGTTTGGTTTCTAAAGGCTAAACTGGCTGGGTTAATTAGACTGTCTAATGTTTGCCAACTCTCATCGGCCAGATTTTGTAGCCACTGGCTTAGCTGGGTAATTTGTGTGCTGACCTGTTGGCTCACGGTCGGGGTGAGCAGCTGTGGTAAGTCTTCAATGGGCTGCAGCTCTGTTAACAAAACTTGGTCGGCGGCTTCGGTGACAAATCCTAGCAGGGTAGCCGAGCGTAACCTGTTGTCAAGTTGGACAGCGACATAGGCAATGCGATCGCACTGCACCTCCGGCCCAATACTAAATCCATTCTCATCGGGCAGCACCGGACAACATTCTAGCTGTCCGTAGTCTTTGATGGCTAAGCCTGCTGTTTCGAGCAACAGCTGCTGGACTGGGTCAAGACCGTCGCTAGCCGCTAAATCGACGTCATATCCCATACATTCTAAGTGAAACCGGGTGGCATATATGGCCAACGTATTTAGATACACCTGCTTCCCTTTTTGCGGATTTGGCTGATGTTTGCGAAATTGTTCAGCTTGATGGTGAGGCTCTAAAGAGAGAGAAACTGTAATATCCGAAAGTGCAGGAGAGGGGTTCATGGTGGGTATCCCAAGGAGAGTGGGCAGACAAATAGCCTCTGGAGTTGGCTGCGAGCGTGTCTAGAGCAGTTCTTGAAAATTCTCTGAAAACTTGTCGCAGCAGCGTTGAAAGAAACTGCTAAGGGTGGGGATTTTGATATCAAACTGGGCCGAAATCTCTTCCCAACTTTGGTCGGCAAACCGGGCTAACGCAATGGCCTGAAAGCTGGCGTCGGGACGTTTACGAATGTGGGTAGATTTAAATAAATTGTCGCGATCGGCGGCAATATACTCACGTACCTCCTTGGCCAGCGAAGACTGGGGCTCTGGTTGAGACAGCCGCTCTAGATCGTTGAGATCCGGCAGTTGCTGGGTGTTGCGATCGCTAAACTGACGACGGCATTCAATCACCATCCGATCTAGACGAAAGTTGACCCAGTTCATAAACTTTTGGGTCTGGCCCCGGTTGGGGTCATAGGTGTCGATCTTCTGGCAAACGTACACCAGGGTGCGGTTGACGGCCTCTTCGTATAGCAGGGTGTAAAACGACGGGGCAAATTTAGCCCGGTGGGGGTGGGCTAGACGACCACAGGCACGGATGGCTTCGACCAGCTGCAGCAGGGCATGTTGTCTGAGGCTGCTGGGGTTGGGCTGACGTTGAGCTTCTAGGGCCAGTCCTTTGAGCAATGGGTCAGTCAAAGCCGTTTGGGTAGCCTGGGTCCGCAGCTGATAACCCCAGATGGTATCGGTTTGGAGCAGACCTTTATCTAAGTAATCTTGCAGTAGCTGGGTGAGCTGCTGCCGGATGCGATCGCAAATTTCTTTATAGATACCGGCTAGCGGCTCACCGCGAGGAGGACGCCCTACTTTTCGAGATCGCATCATCATATCCACCAGCTCACCGAAGACGCTGTCATCCTTCTGCGGCTGTCCTTGGAGAGCCAGGATAAGTTTTTCAAACTGCGATTCCATAGGCGTGGTGAAAATGCAATACGACTATCCATATAAACCCTCTCAAGATTATCGGCCCGTTTCCTTGATAACTCATACGATTCGATGGGTTTTTATGCATAAAGTTATAAAAGATCTCTAGAAGCCTTGAGATGCTTTCTGTTCAAAGATTAGAAATGGATCAAGCTGCAAGGGCTTGTTAAAAATCAAGCTATGAGCTAATTATGACTGTTTTCCTTAATAGGAAATTCGATAACTTTTCCGTTTAGAATTTTGTCGCCGCGCGCAAAATTCTAAACCACCTCTCCAAAGGCCCAAAGAGGCTGTTAGGGATACCCCTGATGTTTTTCCGTCGGGTTCTAGGGTGGCGGTCCGCCCTAGCCAGGGGGTGTGAGGAACTCGGTGGGACCCCACGCAACTGATTTTGCCTCAAATCAATACCTGAAAATCATTGTGAATATTGGTCAGTTAGCAATCAGGGCTGCTCAGGGCTTTCCTCCTTTTCGGAAATATGTAAGCTATCTATCTAGGCCTATTGGGGTTTACCCTCCTATTCGTGGGGGCCTAAACTCCCTTTTCGGAAGTAATCAAGTTGTCCCAACTAGGCATATTGGGGGTTCCCCGAAAGTAGGGTGTCGATCAACCTAAAGATATTGGTGTGGTATGAGTTACGGCGAGGTTAGGGGAAAAGTTACGCTCTTTAAACCATGAAATTGTTTCTTAACAACTCCTTAGCCGAAACCAGCGTCAAATCCCAAAAAACTTTTAGCGTTTGCATAAAAGTTCATTTTTTCCCATGAGTAGCTACTGAAAGGACAAAAAACAACCTAACTTCCTTTCTAGTTCACCTACTCCAACAGATTCTTTGCACCAAAGCGTCTCCAGGCAGTCATGCCGCATAGCTTTTCCCAGCATTGTCTCCTGTGGATGATGCCTCTACCATCGGAGTCTCACTCATGGCCTACGGATTTGATATTAGCTCAATGGCTAACAGCGCCACCGATAACAACACTATTGATGGTCTGCTTGCCAACAGACGCTGGGCTAAAAATGTTACCTATGCGATTGCCAAGACGCCGTCTCCTATTCTTTTCCTATTCTTTCTGCAATGTGTCGGTGGATGGCATTGTTAATGCTGCTGGCACTCACTATATCCATGACCTCATTGGTCCGAGGGGTGAATTCCACAAGTTTTAATCTGACTAGTCAGTTTACCTACATATAGACTTGTGCACCACCCATAAGCGTTGACTGTGTAGCCGATCGGTTTTCCGATCGGCTTTTTTTTGGGCTTGGTTGGGATCTAGGAACTAACATTTTTGGGGATTTACCTGATTGAAATGCGTCGAAAGTTTCTATCCCTGTGGGCTCTGTAGCTTAAGTAAAGTATCCAAATTACGTTGACTATTCAGATTTAAGATAATTACCGCTGACTTTTCAGGAAAAATTCAGCGGCCTATATACATCAATAAGTTTAAGTTTATAAGGACTAAAATTAGGTATACTCAAATCAAGATTTATCATTCCCATGAGCGCCGCCTATATGGTCTGGGATTGCGTTTACGCATTGGTAAGAGCGCTCAATATACAGAGGAAATCACCCTAGTCTTATGACTAGGGTGATTGTTTATGCAGGTATTCGTTCAGATTTTCTAGTGATAGCCGCAAAAGGCTTGGTGCTAGTTCGCTTCAGTAATTATCAATAATTCACTCAGTCAGGAGTTACTATTACTTCCAGCAACACCATGTCTTTCGTAATGCAAGCCGCAATTCTATTAGCATTATTGAGTCTGGCTCTGTGCTCTGTCACGCCATCACTTTGAGAGCCAATAAGGATGTAATTCTTTCCTTCTTGAATTATGCCTCTGATGGGCCCATGTGTATGTGTAATGCTAGTTCTTTCTGGGTAAGTATTGATAGGTCCGCTGCAGTCACGAGTGTTTGCATAATGTGCATAGTCTGAAAAGGTGTACGTGATTTTGTATCGGACACCAGGGGATTGCCCGCCTACGATTTGAACTTTTGCATTACTAGAATGTTCTACTAGAGGAAGCGCAGAAGCACCACCTGCTATTGCAACAGCCGCCCCAGCAGCCAAACCAATGAAAAGCACCTTACGACGAGTGATTTTAGCCATAAATTACTCCTAAAGATGAACCCATGTGTACTATTTCACGGACAGTATACAGACGGTCTATCTAATGGCTAAGGAAGCACAACGCCACAATTCTCCATAGTGAGCCTTTAGCAAGGTTTAGGGCGGTTTACTGGCTATTGAGGCTTTCTGGGGTAGCTAAAGGATCAATTTAGATTTGCTACCCGCACAAACCACCCATGACAGTCTTGGGAGTAGAGATCGCCTAGCCACTGCGCTGAGCAGTCGGTATCGACAGTCATTAGCGCATTACTTTTGCAAATATCCCGGCTGTCTGAATGCTTGTGGCCTCAAATTGAGCGGCTACGCCAGTGGTTGAGAATTGAACAATATGAAACTCCGTAAAGCCAGGGCTAAGGCTAACTGGCATTGGTCCGCCAAGGGATACCGGAGCGATGTCTGATGTGACTTGCTCAAAAGTCACATCACCTCGCTCAGCCGTTTGCGGAAAATTTATACCTAACCCAATCGCCCCTCGTTCAGCAGCACCGGCATAAACAGCTAGGTCTATGACATCTGCTAGCCCAGTGACGACTTGAACGCTTTGCGAAGGGTCATTGTTAAAGATTCGCGGTGATGTTGAGTCATACGTATGGTTTTGTTGGCCTGTAAACACCAGCCGCAAGAGAGCAGGCACCCGGTTGTTATAGTTCCAAAGCCAGCGGTTAACCGGACCATCTCTTAACACCCCATCGTAGTAAACCGTGCCCAGGTATCTGCGGGTGGTATCGTTTGACCTGACCAGCACACCATCTAGGCGGCTGAGAGGGGTTTCTCTACCGACAGCGACCCACTCAGTAATCTCCAGCTCCACCGCTTCGGTTACGGAGTTGTAATACGCAAAGACGTCATAGTTGTCGTTCGGTGTTTGTCCGAGGAAGTTGACGGATAGCGTTGGAAACTTGTACGCTCGCCAAGCGCCATCGAAAAATAATGAAATCAGCCGCCCAGTGTACGGAACGAAATAAAGCACCGTCCCCGTCGGCGGCTCGCTCGGAATTGGATCGGTTTGACTCAACGAAAGCCGCCCATTTTGAAAGTCAAACGGGATTGCACCGCGTAAGATATCGACTTCTCGCTTAAGCCAAGCGAACCGATTGGCAATTTCTAAAAATTGCTTATTGGGGACATTGACCAAATTGCCACCTAGGGCAACATCAGTGGTCTCAACGCGAGTAATTTCAGGTGAATAGCTAGTGGTTTCTGGAATGGCAACCATGGCGGCGTATTGGCAATATTTGCAGCCAGCATTCCTTAAGCAATATTTCGGTCCCCGTCATAGGTTTGCGCCCCGTCATAGACCCAGAGATTGTCGTATTGCAACAGATTGCTCAGCAGTGAAATGTCACCGATGCGCAGATCGAGTAGTTTAGAGCGGGCGTTTTTCCATTCATTAATCAGGGCCACAATCAACATGATCAGTTCGCTACTGACCGCGCTCTGTTCCGGGTCAAGTGTGACAACAAATTCACCCAACTGAGCACCGCTGTAGGTTCTGGTCCCGTCGTAGACCCAGGCCCCATCGTAAAAGGTGCCGGGGTTCTCCAAGATAGTGGCATTGGGATAGCCCACCAAGGCCATCACTCGCTTGATTGCAAATGGAGTGCCGGCTGTTTGATGAAGTCTAATTGATTCTTGGATCAGGTCTCGCCGTTCGGCTTCCGCGTCTGCTAACAACCAACCGCGCAACCCCAAAACGTTGAATTGATCGGCCAAATCGTACAGCGCAGATACGTCAACGTTCGCGATGTCGTAAATGTTGAGCAGGTTAAGATCTAACGCCTGAAGGCGTCGCAACACGGCTTCATAAGCTTCATTACGCTCATCTTTGATACTCGGTTGCAGAATGTTATCCATCACTGCTCCCCACCACTGTGATGGTTGTTGAGGTCACAGTAGACCACTCATTTGGACTGACCTCGATAGTGTTGGCAGGAGAGTTCAGCGCCACACTATAAACGCCTTCAATCCCTTGAAGAACGTTGATAATCTGAGATCTCACAATATCTCGTCCTAGCCCAGCGGCCCGCTCTGTCGTATAGTCATTAATCGCTGCCGACAAAGCCGTTTCCACCACGGACTGCTCAGCCCCTTCAAACAGGGTGATTGAGGCATCCACCGAATAATTAACTTCTACTGGGGCGCTGACATTGACGATATCGGTCAGCGGGCGGATGGTGTCTAAATTGAGTGCTGCGGTTACGGCATCCAAGATTAATGAGCTGGGCAGCCCGTTGTTAGTCAGCGGATAGACATCCACGGTTACCGGGTCCGCGCCGCCTCGGTCTTCTGGTCCCAGGATGGCCGCATCAATGATAGAGACATCCGCCGATAACGCATGAAATTTATAGGCTCCTTTGCTGCCAGCGACTGAGAACCGATTAGGGGCCAGCTTAATGCGAATTCTAAACGCTTCGTCGGTCTCGGTATTAGCCCCGCCAGCGCTGGCAGTCGTGTTGGTGACTGCGGTCACACCAGCGGGTACTTCAACCAGTTGAGTAATCGTGCCAACCGCGAATCCGTTGCCGCTGGTGCCCATTGAGTTAGCAGAGGCTGTTACCGTGGTGCTCGTTTGACCGCTGGCAATCGTGGCATCTGTATCTGTTTTAAACAGGACTGAGCTGCCCGGCTGCCTGGCTGAAGACCCTGCTGGAATAATGAGATCTCCCTGTGTCGTGCCCCGAGAGAACTGCAGGGTAACGGTGGCCGAGGAAGCCGCTAGTCGCTCTACGGCTAACAATGCCCCCAGCTGATCCAGGTTTATCCCGACTGCGTAGTTGACCAGGTTTTGCTCACCGGCATACTGAATGCCAATACGCACTAACAACTCTCGATACGTCGCGATATTCAGTAACAGTCGCTCCAGCTGTCCAGGAAAGAGTTGTTTCCCTAGCGCTGACTCGAATGCGGCGGTTACTTCAGGTTCAATGACCGTTGGGTTACGCTCAATAAAATCAGGTCGTGCCAGCGTCATAGGATAATCTCAGTTTCTTCAAGTTCTACGGTGCTCTCAGGGATTGACCATTGCACTCTCAGCAGCAGGCTAGCGATGCCATCAGCGTAAGGCTCAACCGTCACCCCATCGACCGCAATGCGGGGTTCCCAACGCTCTAGTGATTCGAGCACTTCTCTGACTAAGTAGGGTCTAGCTGTCGGGATGGGATGATCAATGTAGTCCAGCAGCACGGATGCGAATAACGGTCGGTGCGGATCGCTTCCTCGGGCAGTTCTGAGAATGATACTAACCGTTTGGCTTAATTCTTCTGCATTCTCTACCGCTCCCTGCCCGCCAAGCTTAAACGACCACCACAGGGCATCGACACCAGCGGCCAATAAGGTAGGGACGGTTTCAGCGGTGCGATCTTGCCACCAAGATTCAACAGCGGCTAAGTCTTGAGAAATCATTCAACTCATCATCACTACGCCGATGATTCCTATTCAGCCAATGCCAGCTTTATTTGCTGAGACAAGTCTGGCTGCAACATCGCCTCAGTCAACACCTGAAGTAGCAGCGCTTTCAGCATTTGATTCTGTTCTCGCAACGATGGCTTTTTAGGGGCGGGCTCTGGCTCTGGCGCGACTTCAATAACGGTCAGCTCTCCCGCCAGAAACGGGTAAGTTTTTTCAGAATCGGGCAGCTTGGCATAGACGACAGCCCCATTGTTCTCAATTTTGGCGACCTCGACAACAGCGCCTTTGTGTGTGCCTGAATCAACAACAGCGCTACTGCCCTCAGTCCACTGAGCCCGTTGCTGAACTCGCCTGACAGCTTGCTGTACCTCTGACACAGTTGGTTGCCCAGCTGCGGACGATTCCACCGCGTCAGCCCAGGCGTCTATCCGTTGTTGCGGCTCGACCCGGCTCAACTCCCGCACTTGACTGTCGTTGGTTGGCAAGATGCCAATTCGAGAGGATGCATCTAGTTCATGCCAGATGCTGGCCCCTTGGCAAATCTGATCCACTCTGCGGCGTGTGTACCCCCAGCGCTCTTGGCAGTAGGCATCAAAGTCTGAGTAACCAAGCATGTATAGCCGTTGGTCTCGAATCAGTCGAAATGCGTCACCGGCTTCTACAAAAAAGGATTGAGCCGCTTGGTTGATTCGGTTTTCTTGAATAGCGAGCGTGGTCATACAGTTCTTAGTTGATTGAGCCCATCATTGATTAATTGAGTGACTTCGCTCGTTGTTAATTCATGGCGAACAGCAATAAGACTGTCTGAAAGCTGGCCCCAGAACTTCTCTACGATGCAGGCCCTCTGTTGCTCTGGCAAAAGCTGTAACCCGCAGACGATCTCGTCCTCAATAGAGTCAGTATTCTCTACACCCTCAACAGCTATCTCTAAGGCCTCGTCATCATCCAGACTGACTAGCTTATGATTGCTGGTGGCTTGCTCGATCTCTCTCCACTTTTCAGCCGTGAAGCCCATGCTGAGGGCCACATCCAGAGTAGCAACCTCTCTGCCCTGCTCTAGTAAATCTTTCTGAGCCTTGCGTACACTATCCGCTTGCTCTCTCCATCGCCGTGGCACCTTGACGGTTGTCTCATGGTCTCGGCAGAAGTGCATGATCTCACCACGGATGAAGGGCACGGCAAACGAACTGAAGGCAGCGCCCTTGCTGGGGTCATATTTCTCTATAGCCTTGATGAGCCCCATACTAGCCAACTGTTCTAAATCGGCTACATCTAAGACTCTGCGCCCTTTCTCTCGATGCGCAACACTGAGCGCTAACCGATGGTTGATCGTCACAATTCGGTTTCTAAGTTCTATGGTTGGATGGGCCGCATAGGCCGATAACAATTCAGCGTTTCGCTGTGCGATCGCATCTTTGTCTAGCTGAGATTCTCTGACCCAATGCCTGCTCAATTTTGTTAGTACTTGTTAGTGACGAACGGAACGAAGCTGGAACGCCCCAAGCATAGCAACCTTGGTCATTTAGTGGCCACAAATGAGTAGATTTTGAATAGGAATTGCTATAAAAGCGATACAAAAAGATAGGTGACTCCAACAATTCCTGTAATTAGCTCCAGAGAATCGCTGTTTTGTCATAGCTATGCTGAGTCTGGCAATAAGGCGAAAGCGGCTAAGGCTGCGGGTTACGGTGGCAATCCTAGTGCAGCGGCTAACAGGCTATTAAAACGATCCGAAATTAACGAGTACATTCAGCAATTAATCGATGAACGCGAAAGTTTGCGGCGCATTACAGCCACAGGCGTAATTATTGAGCTGGCCAAAACCGCATTCTTCGACTTCGCTGAAATGGTGGACTGCCTTAAAGGTAATGGCAGTCTAGACAAGGAAAAATGGTCAACCGATGCTCGTAGTGCCGTGTCATCAATCAAGGTTACCAAGACTTATCGCGACGTGATTGACGAAGGATGCGAGATTGATGTCACCACTGAGATTAAAACTTGGGACCGACTGAGAGCGCTTAAGATGCTGGGTGACCATGTTGGGGCGTTTACAGATCTGAATGTAGCGATCGCGGTGCTCAGAACCTACGGCATCAACTTGGCCAAAATCGACGGTGAATGGCAGGTGCTAAAGGATGGTAGCGCTTAGCACCCGACAGAGCATTAATCACGTTGAACTGAAGACCAAGAATAAGCCCAAAGCAGCTGGCAGCAAGGACTTTGACGGTAGTCAGTACAAGAAAGACCCGGTTGGCTTTATCCAAGATAAGTTGGGCGTAACGCTGACACCAGAACAGATTGAAATTGCTGAATCTGTCTGCGATCGCCGCGAAACCAATGTACAAGCTGCTCATGGGGTAGGCAAAACATTTTTGGCCGCTCAGCTGGTGCTTTGGTGGGTGCTGTCGGTCGGTGGAGAGGCGATCACGACAGCACCCACGGCACGGCAGGTCGAAACGCTGCTTTGGAAAGAGATCCGCAAAGTTGTTAAATCGAGGCAACTGCCAGGGCTTGAGGCGCTTAACCTGACTGATTACAAGATTACAGAGCACGCTAAAGCTTGGGGCTTTACGGCAAATGACCGCAACTCAAACGCCTTTCAGGGAGTTCATGCCCAAGATTTGCTAGTCGTCGAAGATGAAGCCTGTGGTATCTCTCAAGAGATTGATGATGGTGCCGTCAGCTGCGTCACTGGTTCTGAGAACCGCATCGTCCGGATTGGTAACCCTATCACCCCAAACAACCCGTTTCAGGATGCGTGTGCTCGTAATCACATCCGTCTGCCTGTTTGGACTCACCCAAATGTGGCTTGGGCCTATGAGCGCGATGAAGACGGTATCCACCGGCTAAAGCCTGAGGTTGCTGAAGCGATTATCGATCCGGTGACCGGTGAGATATTGCCGCAATCTCAATGGCCTGAGTGGTGCCCTCGCGATGTTATCCCAGGCGCGATATCGGTCTACTACATCGAAGAAACGGCCAGGCCCAGGGGGGAAGGTAGCTCATTCTGGCAAAGCCGTATTGAAGGGCTATTTCCTGAAGACTCAGCTCAGTCTGTCATCCCTCGTAGCTACTTCATAGCAGCACGGCAACGCTATGACCAAGCCCCTAAAGACTGGGATGAGATCTCGGACCTTCACAGCTCACGATTTGGTCTGGACGTTGGGGACGGTGGCGACCCTCATGCCTTAGCCAGGTGGTGTGGACCGGTGCTGTATTCAATCGCTAAGATGCCGACCCGTGGTGACATGCTGGATGCTAATCGAGCGGCGGGTATGTCGTCCCGCCAAATGAAGGCATACCCAGGCAGCGGTATCACCATTGACCGGGGGTTTGGTAGTGGCGTGATTGGCATTCTCAAAGAACAGGAGTTAAATGCTCATGGCGTTCACTGGGGTCAGGCGGCTCGCGACAACAAAACTTACCTGAATGCTAAAGCTGAGGATTTTTGGCTACTGAGAGAGGCACTGAGAAAAGGGGAGGTTGCGATCGCGCCCTTGGGTGACCTGGAAGATGAACTGATGGATGATTTAGCGGGCACCTACTTCGAGGAGACCAGCGCTGGCAAAATCAAGATTGAGAAAAAAGAACTGACCCGTGAGCGACTGAAGCGCAGTCCAGACTGTGGGGACGCAACAGTATTTGGATTTAGACAACTGCCGAAGCCACCCAAAAAACATAGAGTTCGTACTGCATCCAACTGGTAAGGAATGCTCAGAGCGCACCCATAACAGCGCTGATTTTTATGGCAGAAATTTTTAACCAAGAGTATGCAGGCACTGTTAATCGTGTTTTTGCTCTTGATGAGCCTGGCCCCGGCAATGGCTGTCATCAGTATTGTGTAGAGATAGAGTCCGCTGGTCGCCTGTTTCGTACTGAAACGAATTTTCAAAAAGGCCCAGTTAAAGAAGTTGGCTTAAACGGCATTCAGAACGAACATTTGTTAGCCATGGTGATTCATAGGCTGCAAGGTTTTGAGTCTGGCCCATACGCTTGCCGCGAAAATGCATTAGCTTTAACCAAGCTTCAGGAAGCTATGCACTGTCTAGAGGCTAGAACAAAAGACCGATCTAAACGAGGGGTTGAGGGCACCAACACCAAGTAAATGGCAGATCGCAAAAAGCCTGGTGACTACCGCTATTACCGAGAGGCTAGAGAAAACATTGCCTACTATAACGGCCACGACCTATTTAGGGTGGCGTGGATCGGGCCGACTGTCCCAGAAAGCAGCGAAAATGCTGATAAAAAACTGGCTGAGCTTAAGCGTGTTTTTCAGGCTCATAATGTCCTGCGCGAGCTTACCGATAACTGGCGAAATGGCCTGATATCACAGCCGTTTCAATGGCACCTTAAAGACTCTCAGGGCGAGCGGGTAGAAGCGTCAGAAGCCGAAAAAGTTTTGCAGCGCTGGATTGACCATGTAGAACAGCAGGCTATCTATCAAGACCCTTGCAAGACTGACTTTGAGCTGAGTGATCCATGGGCTGAATTCGTAACCCAGGTTGGGGTAGCGGGCGAAGGGTCACTCAGACTGTGGCAACCGGCAAAATTTGCCGAGATGGATGACCCGGTTCAGCGCATTCACCTACATGTGCCGCGTATCGGCGCGGTGGTAGTGGAGCGAGATAACGACGGGTTTATTGACTCCGTAAAGTACAACTATGGCATTGAGCTAGAAACTCAGACCATGGACCCCAGCGGTGTTGTCTCTGTTGATACCAGCAGCCGAGAAGATCCATTTGTTATTGAAACTGGTGGCCGCTGGTTAATACAGCAAATCCGTATGCCCTCACTGTTCACGGATTCAGCTAAGCGTAAGCAGGGCAGCATCTGTCACGCCCTAACGATGAAGCTACGCAATCAAGAGTTAGGTGGCTTCAAAGAACGCACATTCCTCAATGCCGAGTTTCCAACAGATGACGATGGTGAACCGATAGAAATCACTCGTGGTCCTGGCATCGACCAATACGCTTACGGCATCCCTCAGGGCGACGACAATAGCCCTCAGTACACCACCCCGACCATGGTCGAATCTGATCCGGTCAGCGTAGATACATTCATCGACTCAATCAATACTGACCTGCAGCTGCTGTATCGAGAGTTCCGGCAAGGTCATTTGCTAGCTGATGCAGACGGGGGCTTATCAGGTGAGTCGCGCATTCAGATGCGGCAAAACTTTGAGCTTTATCTCAAAGCTTGGAAACGTCCGATTGAAAGCGCGATCGCAAACATCCTCAACATTGTTTTGCGGTTGCTTAACTACACCGAACTAGAGGCGGTAGTACAGCTCAATATCACCACCGGCAAACTCAGCAGTGATGAGCGTCAGGCGGTGATTAATGAGTTTGGGGCTGCGCTGTTAAGCAAAGCGACAGCATTGGCTCAGCTGGACTCTGTTGACGATGTGGACGCAGAGCTGGCGCTCATCAAAGAAGAGGCTGAAGAAGCGATGCAGAGCAGACCTGAGCCGTTGCCGAGGAATCCCATAGAAGAGACCGACGACGACGAAGATAGCGAGGACGAACCGGATGACGACAGCCAGCCAGAGTGATGATCAACAGCGGCCACCTAGTGCGCCTGAGCTTGACGCTGAAGCTATCAAGCCATGGGGCAACCGCAATTTTGTCGTCCCTGGCTGCAGTACCGAAATAACAGCCACGCAGGGCAAGAAAACTATTGAAGATCTGTTGTCACTGGTGTTTGCGATCGCATCGAGCAACCCCGGTATTCAGGTCGATTTTTGGATAGGTATCCCCGACCCTTATGCTGACTCATAATCAGGACAAGTCTTCTCTTGTGGTCCATGCGGATGAATTGCGCAGACCAAAGCATTGCCGCCATGAGTCTGGCCACAGTAATTTGTGCAGCCGTTACAGGTCGCATTAGTAGCGGTTCGTCGAAGTCCTTCTGAGTCCAGCGCTTGATAATGACTTTCTAAGCTGGGTGGCATCCACGGCCTTACAACAAACCTTAATAAAGGATCATGGCTTAACAGCATCCCAGTCGGGGAAGGAGGGATATGCTGAATGCGCGTTTCAATTCTGCCCTCTGAAGCCAATCTACAAAAGTCTGCCAGTGTGATGTTCAGCTCAACGCAGCAGCTGTAGATAGATTGTTCAATTGTGTTGTAGCTAAAAGGCAGGTTACCTAGCACAGCAATGCAACGCGACAAAAGGGCCTGTTGGTTGTTATAGTCCTCAACGGCAGATTGCAAATAACTCGTAATGCGTTGCCGCACTTCGGCATCAGGAATGCCATTAGCAGTTACTTGAATTCTCACATTAAGGTCACCTAACTCTTCGCTCATCTTAGGAATCCTGCTATGACGCCTCAATGATAGCCTTTGTCCACTCGTGACGCCCTGCAAATTGCTGACCGCTATGACCGCGCTGTTGAAGACCTAGAACGTGATGCGATCGCTCGTCTCAACACGGCACTAGATAGCGTTTACACAGACCTTGAAAAACAACTGAGCCAGTCTTACTCAGGGCTACAGACCCAGGGCGGCTTAGTGGCTTCTCAGCGTAGGGCAATCATTTTTGATGAGCTGGGTGAACTGCTGCAGCTAAAACGACCAGGGCAGGCAGAACGCTACGAGAAAATCTATAACGACCTGATGCAGTCGGCTAGCGATAGCGGCTCCACAATGGCCGATGAGCTGGTAGCCGCTATCGACTCTCAATGGCCGATTGCTCAGTTCGCCCGTATTCCTATCGAAGCGGTTGCCCTGCAAGCTAGAGATGGGACCAGGCGGCTGAGCAGACATTCAGAAGAGTTTGCCGGTCGTGCCTCTGCCATCGTAGAACAAGGCTTGATCCAGGGGTGGGGTGTACGTCGGGTTGCCGACAACATGCGCCGTGAGTTGGGTATAACCAAGGGTAAGGCTGAGAGTATCGCTCGAACAGAGGTAAGCAGTGCGCTGAACGATGCAGCTGAGCAGCGCTACAAAGATAATGGGCTTGACTACTTTCAAATTATCGTAACGCCCTCAGAAGGTCTTTGTCCGTTCTGCGCTGCACGTAACGGCAAGGTTTATAAAGTCGGCAAGATGCGTGTTCCAATTCACGTACGTTGCCGCTGCATGAAAATTCCGTGGTCAAAGTCCTGGCAAGAAAAGGGCCTGACTGACGATGCGTTTATTAAGGGCTATCGCGATCGCAACCTGGCTGCACTTAGAGCTGATGGCCAGAAGCCGAACAACGGGCCGACTTACTGGGAAAAGAAAGCGGGACTGAGCAGAGCACCCAGGGCTGTATGGACACCTGGCAGCAGACCACGGAAGCGTAAGGCTAAAACACCGGAACCTAGTCCAGTACCAGCCTCTACGGGCACATTCCCAGATAATTCAGACGAGCTAACCGTAGTGCGCCAGCTGGGTGGCTCAACAGGGGCTGAACTGGTTCAAGATGCCAATGGCAATCAGTTTGTTCGTAAGCGAGGTTCATCGCCTGAGCATCTGAGAGAAGAGTTTGCCGCCGATCAAGCCTATCAAGCCTTGGGCATTGCTGTGCCAGAAGCACGGCTCTATGAAACTAATGCAGGCCCGGTTAAGCTGTCTCGATTCATCGAAGGCAGGCCATTATCTGAACTGACGGGGAGATCCAGAGAGGTTGCGATCTCGGCTATCCAGAAAGATTTTGCTGCTGATGCTCTGCTTGGCAACTGGGATGTGATCGGGCTTGCACAAGACAACATTCTGGTGGACGCAACAGGAAAAGTGTGGCGCATCGATAACGGGGGCGCTCTTAGGTACCGTGCTCAGGGACAGCTTAAGGCCAATGCCTGGAACGGCTACCCTCAAGAAATATGGACTCTAAGAGATCCTGGACGCAATGAACAAACTGCTTCTGTTTTTGGTGGGTTAAAGTTCAAAGATGTTGCGTTCCAGTTAAACGATGTTTATAAGCAACGAGATACTCTCTTAGCAGCCCTACCAAGTGAACTGCATGAAGTCATAAATCAGCGTCTCGGAGAGTTTAGGAATGTAGCCCACACGGTTGGTGTTATGGGGCAGGACAAATTCAAGATGTCCTACTTAGACACTTTTACCAGGCATGGTATTGGCATTCGCGCTGCTGGCATCTCTGATCGCATGCCTAGCATATTGGCTCAAACCAGAAAAGGCAGTGTCACAGTGGTGGACGAAAATGGAAAGCAGTTTGACGATTTGCGGGGCCAAAATTCAATTGTCAATGACCTGGCTGAGTATATTGAATCCGTTGGCGGCAACTACAGTATGGTTAGCCATTGGATGAAAAAGCAGGCAGGTGATTCATGGAATCCAACGCCACAGGCTGTCAAGTGGTACTACAGTAGTCGACGCAGTGGGGATGCCAGCAATGACTACTGGTGGCGTAATGGTCGGGACGAGGCTAAGACAAAGCTAAATCAATGGCTTAGTCGCATAGGCTCAGATGTTGAAACGCTAGACACGACGTTTGCGGCCTATCACGCATTCAATCTAGAACTGATGCGTAACATTGATTTCACCAACAATGATCGTGAATCTGAATCCATCAGACTGGTTCGCACCGAAAACAAAAATGTCATGCAGATGAACAAACTTAAGCAGGGTGATCGAAATGTAACGATGAAGCGCGGACCTGTCGAATCAACCTCAGTATTCAGAAGAATTGAGGTTTTTGGAACTGAGATCACGATTCAAAAGGTTCCGCATCACCGAATTTTGGGAACTTATTTTCAAGCGCGTCACCCTGGGGGGTCTTCAGGCGCATTTCTTGGTGATGGAGAGAATGAGTTTGTAGCTATGCTGGAAGGTGTCCCATTTGACTATGAAAAGACGGATACATTTACCGGCACAGGCAACGGCCCAACCCCACCAAAAGGCAAAACAAGCAAAAAGAAGTCAACTCAAAGTATTGAAGATCTTGTTGAGGATGCCTTGGGAGAGGACGATCCATTTGGAGACGTAGGCGACCTTGAAGAATTATTTAATTAGCTGCTACCAGCTCGTCAAACGTTCCAGCAAAAATATGTTCCTTAAAGCGCAGCCAAGGCTGAAAAATATTCTCCTGCTGAGTAAAGCCAAGCATTACTCTGTTTTCATCGTCAATACGAATGGTTATTGGTGGCACGAGACCTTCCCAATCCTCGCCCAATAGAACCATTTTGTTTTCCAGGAAAATGGGCTTGAACGCATTTGGAAATATCACCCGCTCACCATCAATCAAGGCATCCATTTGCGGGTAACCCTGGTTGTAGTAATACCGGATGTCAGTTATTTCCATGGCCACATATTCACCACTGGGAATGATTTTCAGGACGTCTCTATTTTAGCATCGTGGATTATAAGGCAGCACTGGCGGCTGTAAAAGCTCTGGACGGTGGCACTGAGCTGGCTCAGGTCATCGAAACTCATGTCTCTGGCCTTGACCAAAAAAACTTTACTCTCATCGGCGAGAAGCGCACCGAAACCGCTAAGCGTCAGACGATGCAGTCTGCCTTAGAAGGAATTGGCAAGTCTCTTGGTATTGAGGGTGATGTAGAAGCGGTGATCTCTTCTGCACAAGGCAAAGTTCAAACTTTGGCTAGCGATCGCGATGCGGCGGTTAAAGCCAAGGATGACTTAGAGAAACGTGCTACTGACGCTGAGGGCAAAGTTACCCAGTTCGAGCGACAGACTAAATTCACAGAAGCCGCTACAAAATCGGGTGCTAATGCGGCTGTTCTGGAACGGCTGCTTGGTGATAAAGCCGATGAGATTGAGATCGCTGACGACGGCACCGTCAAAGTAGGCGACAAGCCGCTAAAGGAATATATCGAAGCCGATGACGGGCTAAAACCGTTCATGACGTCGCTGTTTCCTGATGGCACGACCGATGAAAAAAGCGGTGGCAAGGGTGGCAAGAAAACAGACCTCCCTGGTGGCCCTCCTAGTGATGGGGCGGGCGACAAGGGAACCAATCCATTAACTCAACATTTTGCCCGTCATCGTGGCGGTGCAAAAGCTCTGACAACCAAAAGTAATTAACTGATCAATCATGCCTGGACAAACCTGGGACAGTTTTGATATGAAACGGCCTGCATGGGTCGTGGATGAGCTATCGGCTCACAGTCTAGTGCCTGCCGGTACCCAGGCTGATATCAGTCAATTCAACTACTCAGACGCTCAACTCTTAACCTTGGCCGCTGGCGTTGTAGCCGCTGGCGCGGGTGTCACGCTAACTCTGATTGAAGCCCTGAAATACGACATTCTTGCCGGGCAAATTTTAAACTTTGGGCAGGGTGAATTGTTCACTCTAGAACAACGGGCAAAGCGTGGTGACACGACCTTAGTTGGTACATTAGCTGATGCGGTAGAAGGTGGCGAAACCTACACCTATCCTGGCTCTACTGGTCGCACTGTGGTGCGTTCTGGTGAATTTGTTGGCCGCACCTATGCAGAACGGACAGCTGGTGCAGGCTTTGGCATTCCGGACGCCGCTAATGATGATGAGCTGTACCTAGTGGCCTTTCAAAACGAATATGCCGAGCAAGATGCGGGCATTACCTTGTTACGCCATGAGCGCGCGATCTACGAGAACAAACTACCCGGTTGGGATGGGTATAACGCTACGACTCAAGCCAAGATTCGCGAATTGTATCAATGCATCACTTACCCGGCGTAAGTGACCAAAAACAACGCTGAGTAAGTGAGGAGAACAATCAATGCCTAAAACGTTTTACGAGTTATACGAAGAGCTGCAAGAAGAGCGCTACTTTGAGCGATTATCGCTTGATCCATTAGCTCAGTTTGGCTCTGAGCAACAGCCTTTTTTAGGTTCTCGACTGATGCCCGAGCGCATCGTTGAAGAAAACGCCTATGAAGAAACTCAGGTTCGCTATCGCACCAAACCCGCACTAGATAACAACCGATATAGCCCGACTCAGAAACAGGACAAATCTGCGCTGATCGGTTCCTTTCGTGTAGACCTGGGTCATACCGATACCCGAAAGGATTTCACCGGCAAAGAATACGACGACTTGCGCAAACTGCTGATGCGTGGTGGCGACATGACGGCTATGGCCAATGTCATTAACTGGACTGATAAAGAGTTGGTGATGCCCCACACCATTAAAAACGAAATCCAGCGATGGCAGGCGTGGTTATTGGCGACCGTTACTCGGGAAACTGCCAACGGTGAAATGGAGCCGGTCAACTACTATCGTCCAGATGAGCACATTGTTACTATCCCTGGTGGCACTCAAGCATCTCCTCAGGGTTGGCATCTAGGCACCTACGACCCGTTCGATGACATTGAGGCAGGCAAAGAGAAACTCCAAGGTCTTGGCTATCCGCTGGTGGGGATGTATGCAATGCCTTCCTTGGGTCGTGTGCTGCGGACCAATGACCGGGTGATTGCTCGATCTGGTCGTAATCTACCCAATGACAACGCCCCCCGACGTCGAGTCACCGAAACCATCCTTAGCAACACACTAGAGGATGAAGACTACACCGGCATTACGCAATACAACGGAGGCTATGAGTCCGAAACCGGCTTTAAGCAGTTCAAGGATGTTGAGGATGGCAACGACTACTTGCTAATGGTCGGAGGCACCCAGCGGCAGTATGACATGGCCTCTGACTACACGGGTGCTACCTCTGACCCTGCTAACTTCACTGATAGCTCGATTGTTCTCGACAACACCTTGGGGTATTACGCGGTTGGCCGTAATACTGGCAAAGACTCTAGCGGTCGCACCATTCATACCTGGATGAAGGAGCAAAAGCCCGTTGGCATGGCGGGTGAGAGCTATCAAACTGGTCTGCCGGTAATCACTGACCCTCAGGCTTACTATGTCATTCGTGTTGCACGACCCACCCCATAACCATGGCTTTTGTTAGCGTCCCCCCTCTAAAGACTAGATACGGCTGGCATGGAGCGAGTTATCCTGCTGGCGCTACATCCATACCTGAAAGCCTTGCGATCGCACTCGGACTGAGTTCTAAAACTGAGAAATCGATTTCTCAAAATGCAGCCTTAACGCTGATCAACGAAGCTACTGAAGTCGATAAGATTGAAGTACTTCCAGGGATTGGGTCAGCCTCAGCTAGTCGTATCTTTGCTGCGAGACCAGCTCAAGGATTTGAGACCTTAGAAGCGGTGGCGTTGGTGGATGATTTACCCTTGTCCATTGACTGGAATGCTGTCGAAGCATGGAGCCCTGATGAATGACCTATCTAGTCCAGCCCGACGCCCTAGCTAGGGCTAAAGAGCGTTCAGGGGCAACAGACGCTGACGATGAGTACCTCAATGAACTCCTAACGCTAAGTGCGGGTGTTGATGCTGACCAAGTGACGCATTATCGCCCGTTTTACTGTGCCGCTAAGTGGATAGAGCAAAACCGACCCGCTCAGACGCTGAGTGAAGCAGCTGGCGGCACAAAGTTTACTGGCCTACAAAAGCCCATTGATTCTCTCCTAGCCCTGCAACGCGCCTATGACCAGGCACAGGATCTAGACGTACCGGATGGATTTGAGGCGCTCCCAAGTGATTGCGATCGCTGCGATCAAACAGGGCCAACATCACTGAATCGCTATCGTCCCCGGTCTGTCACAACAACCATTGCACCATGACCAGTCCGTTTGCCCCGTACAGCAATCTAACGGTGGTGTTCCAGATGTCAACGGGGCTACAGACAACGAACAAAACAGGCAACCCAGCGTTAGAGGTATCTCCGCTCGTCTGCATGGCTCATGTGTCGCGTGAAAGTTTGCAAAGGCAACAACGTCAGACACCTTTAGGGGCTGGGGCTGAACTATCTGAAATTCGTCTAGAAGGGCTTTGGATTGCGCCATTACAAGCACCCCAGGGTATTGCCCCTGAGCAAGCGGGCGAAGCGTATATGTGGCGCGTTGATTCTGGCTTTACCTTGCCTCAGGATGGATTTGCCACCTTGAACGAATACGAGATTTTTGTAGAAGGCAACCGAGATCGCATCACCGCTGAAGGTCGATTCATCATTGCTGCTTCACCGCCTAACCCGTTTGGAGTAGCTGAGATTTTGGGTGATCAGTTTCAGGGGTACTTGATCACCAAGACACTCTGGGCAGATGAGTTGTAATGGATATACGCAAAAGCTTAACTTTCAAAAAATTTCCATTCAACCTCTGGAATGCTTTCTGCGTAAAGCCTGTAGGCGACGACTTTTTTGTGAAAGTGTTTTTAAGCTTTGTAAGCCATGGTCAAAATCACGATTTCAGGAAATGCCAAAGATTCACTAACGGCTCTTGTTAAGAAGGCCGCTAGTATCGAAAAGCCAATCCGTGAGGCCACACTGTTCATGGAGCGTGAAACCAAGCTGAACTTTGCCCGTGAGACTGACCCAGATGGCAAGCCCTGGTCAGCGCTGTCCGCCAACACGCTGAGGACCAAGCGCACCAATGCAATCCTTAGAGAGACCAGTACCCTGGCAAACTCTGTGGCGGGTGAATCCAATGGCAATATTGGACGGGTGCGTGTTGGCACTGATTATGGAATCTTTCACCAGACAGGCACCAGTCGCATGCCACAACGTAAGATTATTGGTATCTCTGAATCACGCCACATCCCAAAAATTGAAAAGATTTTTGAGGACCATTTTGCATGAGTTGGAAGCAAGAGACAGAAAGCGGACTAAAGCAAAGCGTTATCAACTACTCGCGTCAATATGTGAATGCGCCCCTGTCAAAAGGCATATATGACGACATCTTGACGTTTGCTAATAGTTGGATTCGTGGGGAGATAGCAAAAAGCAAAATCACAGGAGGAGAGTGCAGGCAGGGCGATTCTCAAGAAATCATGAAAGGCAACCTTTCGTTCAGCGTGGAGCTTTCAAAAAATGAAGAAAAGCACAAATTCGAAATCATGATCAAGCCTGGAGACTTCGCATGACTACGCTCGGCACTATTGCACATTCCATAATTGACCGTCTTACTCCATTGCAAGCGGTTGGGTTGATAGTGCGTAGGCAACCCAACCGGTTAAAAACTCAGGGCGTTATCACACGCAACGGAGTGCTCACGTTGTCGCTAGAGTCAATAACAGGCAACGATGCAGGCAGAGATCTGATCGGCATCAAGCAAGAGGCTATTCAGGTGTGGTTGCTGAGCGGGAAACTCCGTAACGTGCGCGAGCAGGATGGGCTAGAAAATCTTTATGACTGGTTAATGGGCCAGCTATTTGGCTGGATTCCGGCTGGTGCATCTGGCCCTATTGCGCTCGGCACATTTACACCACAGCAACCGATGGAAGATTATTGGCCGGTTGAACTCCGAATTAACGTTCCGAGCATTTTGATTGGCGAAGCATGTGACGGGCTGTTGATTGATGAAGTGCCTGAGGCTGATGGGGCTAACTTTCTTGAAGGGATATTTGAGGTAGTTGAGGTACGCGATCGCTGGGATGTCAATGTTGATTATGTCGACGCCAGCACTATTCCGCCAGTGATGGGCGGCGGGGTGATTTAGCAAAAGGTACAAAGTGGTACCTAAATTTGTGGTATCTGCCCAGGGTTTTTAGTTAGAGTCATACGCAGAAATCTTCTTAGTTGCTTATTCGTAAATCTGGAATAACATTGCCCGGTGTTGTCGCACACGGGCAATGTTATTGAGCTATAGGAACGAAGTGAATCCCTGTTAAGGAGTGATTGTGAAATACTTTTTAGACTGTGAGTTCATTGAAGATGGTTACACTATCGACCTAATCAGCATTGGTTTAGTAGCTGAAGATGAGCGCGAATATTATGCTCTGCATTATGGCTGTGATTATAAAAAGGCCAACGATTGGGTAAAACAAAATGTGCTCCCAGCTTTACCCCCTGAGCCGTTGCCACAGATGCATGCAACAACTAAGGAATTCCGGGACTCAATACCCTACAAACAAGGTTGGAGAAATAAAGATCTTATCGCTGAAGAAATCCTGGAATTCATTGGCGACGACCCTCATCCAGAGTTTTGGGGTGAATGGTGTTCGTATGACTGGGTGACTTTGTGCCAGCTTTACGGAACCATGATGGACCTTCCTAAGGGTTGGCCTATGCGCTGTCGAGACGTAGTGCAATATCTTGAAGATGACTTAGGGTTATCTCAACAAAGCTGGCCAGTATCTTTAGAAACTGACGGGAATCACAATGCACTAATGGGCGCTCGAACTGTCAAGGCTCGATGGGAGTGGTGCAACCAGCAAAGTTAGAAACAGATGTAAGTAGATAGGAACTATGGCCCTAGCTACCAATAGGTGCCCATGGTCACAGCATTCCGTCACGGCGTTGTCACCCAATTTACAGATAATATCCCCCGCCCGGTCACCGTTGTTCCGAGCGATGTTGTGGCGATTGTGGGCAGTGCGCCTATCTATCGTTTGGATGCCGACAATCAACTGATCAACCGAGCGCAGCGGTCTGAATCTCCTGTTGATGATGCCGTCAAAGCAGGCCCTAAACGTGATGGGTTTACGATTCCGTATGCTCTTGATGCCATCCGCGACAACAACGGTGGGACCGTCGAGATTATCAATGTCTTTGATCCAGCCACGCATAAAACAACAGCGGACGCGATTGAGTTTACCTTTAGCTCTGATGACACCATCCAGCTAAAGCGGGTCACGGGCAGTGCTCCAAGCCAAACACCGACTGCGGTTAATGCGGAAGGTCTGACCGGAACATTTACGGTGACTGACCAGGGCGCAACCACCACTTACGATCTGACCACTGACTACACCTATGACGCCATCAACGGCATCATTACTCGTGTTGAAAGTGGTGCAATTACAGTCGGTGAAACCGTAGAGGTGACTTACGATTATGCCGATCCATCTCTGGTGACACCAGCTGACGTGATTGGAGGTGTAACCGGTGGGGGCTCTACATTTGCAGGTCTGTCCGTACTCGACACCATTTACAACCTACGCGGTTACAAGCCCAAAATCATCATTTGCCCTGGCTTTAGTGATGATGATGGGATAGCCGCTGAGATGATTGCGAAGGCCGTTTCCCTGGGTGCCTATTGTTTACTGGATGCCCCGTTTGGCGCAACACGAGATGATGCGATCGCAGGCCGTAGCGGTACAGCCCCAGTCGTGAACTTTGACACCTCTCAACGGCAGGTGATTCTCTGTTACCCCCATGTGCTGGATTCAGCGGGAGACCCTCAGCCGCTAAGCCAGTATGCAGCCGGTGTCATTGCCCGTACCGATAAAGAGCGGGGGTATTGGTGGTCACCGTCCAACAAGGAGATTTTGGGCATCACGGGCATTGAGTTAGACCTGACGGCAGATCCGGTGTCTCCTGATGGCACAGATGTCAATGCGCTGAATGCAGCGGGCATTGTTACCGTGGCTCAGTGGTTTGGCTCTGGTTATCGGCTATGGGGCAACCGGTCAGCGCTATTCCCATCAGACACTAGCCCTCTGAATTTTATTGCGGTGGGTCGTACTTTCGATATCTTCTCTGAATCATTGGCGCGGGCCTCTGTTCCGTTTGTCGATAGGCCCATTAACAACGCCCTGATTGATGCGGTCGTGGATACGGGCAATGGCTTTATCCGCGAACAAGTTGTCATTGGTGCGCTACTCGATGAGTCTGAAGTCTATTACGATCCAGCAAAAAACCCAGTGACAGCACTAGCCGCAGGCCAGATTACCTTCAGTGTTGTCATCATGCCGCCTACGCCTGCGGAGTTAATCATCTTCGATACCACACTCGATATCAATCTGCTTGGAGAACTTGGAGGTTCGACTAACTAATGCCAACACTCTACAAGTTTCAACAGGCAGCAGTCTGGCTCGATGGAACTTCACTAATCGGCCATGTGAATGAGTTTGAGCTTCCAGAACTAACCTGGGAATCTGCCGACCATGAGACGCTAGGTCTACTAGGCACCTCTCAATTTCCCACCAGAGTAGAAGCGATGGAGGCAACGCTAACCTGGGCCGATTACTCGCCTGACTTAGCCGCTGCGGCTGCCAATCCCTATCAAGGGGTTAACTTGCAGGTTCGGGGGGCATTTGGAGTCTATAACGGCCCCAACAAGATCCGTGATGCATTGGGCCGAGTCACGATGCAAGGCCGATTTATGGGCAATAGTTTAGGGTCGTTCTCGCCGGGTGAGTTTGAGCGAGAGTCAACTTTAATGATTGATTATGTCAAAGAAGAATTCGACGGCACCACCTATCTAGAATTCTCAGTCAATCCGCCCATTCTTCGCTACGGCGGTGGTCAAAATCTGTTTGCTGCAATTCGCAATATTTTAGGAGTTTAGTATGTCAGCTGAGAATCAAGTTGTTCTGCCCAGTGGCGCGATCGCACTACGTCAGCCGCTCAAGGGAAAAGATTACTTCCAGTTTCAAGGGCTTGCGGCTAAAGCTGTTGGTAAGAATGCGTCTCCTACGGCAATGAGCGATGCGAATCAATGGCTGATGCTGCGGGCTTATGCAATCAAGCCAGGCGAAGGTAGAGACGAGCTTACTCTAACTCTAGATTTTCTTGAAGAAATGTCGTTCATGGATGTGTCGGTCCTCAACAACGACATGACAGAGCATTTTTTGCAACCAGCCCCACCAGCCAACAACTCATCGCCGCCAGCAAAATAACGGGTTGGGGCCTGAGCGATTGGTATGAACTGCCACTCGATGATCTGAAGTACTGGGTCGCAGAAGCTGAAACATTTCAAACCGACCTGAACAAGGAACAGGAACGACGGCAGAAAGAAGCGGAGCGTAAAGCAAAGAAAAAATGAGCATAGCTGCGCTGACCATTGTGGTGGAGGCCATAGATAACGCCTCAAAGACTTTCAAAGGCATTGCCAAACAGGTTGAAAACCTTGAATCGGTCGCTGATGCAGCTAGCAAGGCTGGCGAGACCCTTCAGGGAGTTGGCAGGGGGCTAACAGCCAGTGTCACAGCTCCTATTGCTGCTGGATTAGGTCTAGCCGCAAAGACCGCTATCGACTTTGAAGCTAGCGTTGCTGGGGCCGCTAAAACAATTGGGACCACGGGCGCTGAAACCCAAGAACTGAGCAACGACATTTTGAAGCTTAGCCGACATCTGCCCATGGCAGCGAGTGGGCTGGCAGATATCGCGGCGTTTGGCGGTCAGCTAGGCATCGCTCGTCAAGATATTGCTGGGTTTGTTGAACTGGCTGGGACAATGGGCACAGCTTTTGATATGTCTGCCGATGCGGCTGGTGAAGCTGTAGCAAAGCTGAACAACGTTTATTCATTGAACCTTCAGCAAGCTGAATCCACTGGCGACGTAATTAACGCGATTTCTAATACTTCCGCTGCTAGCGCTGCACAAATTATTACTGCAATGAACCAAGCCGGTGGATCGCTACGGCAATTTGGCTTTACAGCTGCTCAGTCAGCGGCGTTAACTGGGTCTGGTATTGCGTTTGGCCGAGCGCCAGAATCAGTGGCGACAGCCTTGGCAGGTATGTTGCCATTAATGCAAACGGCAACCAGACAAGCGCCTAAATTTCAAGAAGGATTGGAGCGGGCTGGGCTATCGGCGACTCAACTTGAAAATGCGATCGCTCAAGATGCTATGGGCGGTTTGACAATGTTCATTGATACATTAGGAGAGCTAGATGGAAGGACGCAAGCTAGCGTAATCACTGACATGTTTGGCGCTGGGTCTGACTCTCAACTTATTGCCCAATTAGCAGCCGACAGCAGTGGCTTGGCCCAAAACTTAGAACTAATCGGTGACTCCGCTAATTACGCTGGCTCAATGCAGGCTGAGTTTGAAGCGCAGGCTGGGACCACGGCTAATCAACTTCAGCTGGCTAGGAATGCGGCTATGGAAGCAAGCATCAGCCTAGGTAATGCGCTTACGCCAGCAATTACTGATGTATTGAATGCAATTACACCTTTAATACAAAAGTTCGCTGAGTTCGCCCAAAACAATCCTGGTATTACTCAAATAGGCGTTGCGATCGCGGGTGTAGCTGCCGCCGTTGGCCCTGTTTTGATAGCCGTTGGAGCGGTTGTTAGTGCCCTAGGAGCCGTGCTACCAGTCATCGGCGGGATGGCTGCAGCATTTGCTAGTGTTGCAGCCGGACCAATTTTGATCGGCTTGGCTGCGATCTCAGGATTCGCTGCCCTCATTGCGATGAATTGGCAAAAAGTCACGCCAGCTATACAACGGGTCTGGGCATCTGTTCAGAACCTTATAGCTGCCTTTGCTCCATTAGCCCCAGCTATTCAACTCGCGGGCTCGGCATTTATCAAGGTGGCGTCAGTCGCCGCAAATGCCCTAGGTCGCGTGATTGTCGGCGTGATAAACGTGTCTTCTAAAGTCGTAGCCGCATTTATCAATATGCAGGCTCGGATACTGTCTACCTTGGCTAACATCGCCAGCCAAGCCTTCAGCGCTGGGCGACGCATCGTGGAAATGATTGCTCAAGGTATCTTGTCTGGTATTAGCGCTGCCGTAAATGCAGGCAAGGCTGTAGCTAGAGCCGTCATGTCAGTCTTGCCCCAGAGCCCGGTGGATGTTGGGCCGCTGCGAGCTTTGAACAATCCCGCTACGAGCCCTGGTGCCAAGATTGTCGATATGTTAGCTGCAGGTATGCGATCGCAGTCAGGCATGTTGCAATCCACCATGGGCGGCATGATGAGCCCAGCCGAGTCACCGGCTGGCATGTTTGCGACTCCCAGGCCAGCTACGACTAATGGCCCGATCACCATCAACGCACCGCTAAACGTAACAGCTAATGGTGGCGATCCTGAAAGCATCAAGGCCGCTTTGCGAGAGCACAGAGACGAGATTTTTCAAATGATTAGCGAGTATTCCCAGCAGGGCGCAAGGCTGAATTATGGCTAGGTCGGGCTACTACCAAAGTATGAAAAGCAGTCCAACCTTCTGATATTGACCGCTTTTCTGTGAAACCTATGGTTGGTAACAGCGCAAATACTATGAAAAAAATTATTCAAGGATGTGGACTAGCGGCGGTTCTGGGCTTTGCTGGATGTGTCGGCTTGGTCCTGATAGGCAGCAATCTTGAGGACACACCCACTACAACTACTTCACCTACAGAAGCACCTGCCGACGTTGCAGCCCCATCTAACGGTGAGACCATAGCCAAAGGCGAATACGGTGAAGTTCAGGGGCGCGCGATCGCAGTAACTGGAATTAGAGCAGCTGAAGGAATTGCACTCGACAATCAATTCTTAGACCCCGTTCCCGGTCCTATATTTTGGGTGGATGCAAAGTTCAAAAATACCAGCAATGAGAGCGGCAACTTCCAATTTTCGCAAATGGAGCTTATCGATAGCCAGGGCCGTAAATATAGTGAGGTAACAGATCTTACCTACATGACTTATCGCAGTGAAACTGGCTTACCAAATCGAGCGGATGACTACTTCCCAGGCGAAGAAAAGATTGAGGCGATCGCGTTTCGGGTGGCACCTGACGCGCTACCTACACATATTGAGTGGAAAGGGCTGAAGCTCCAGGTCGAGTAACATTTTATAATTGAGCCTAATTTTCTTGCTCTTTCTCCAACACTGCAGTCAGTACCACTGCCAAAATCAGCACCAGAGCGAATCCCAACGACAGCAGATTGGCATCACGGGCATCTGCCGCCGCATCAGACAATCTCTTGATATTCAGCGGTAGTGAGTCTCTCAGGGGTTTCCATGACAAAGCAGTAAAGCCCTTGGGCTGGGATGCATCTCCATTCGTCCAAGGGCAGGCATAGAGTACCCCAAGGAATCCTTGATGCAACAATACCTGGCAATCAATGGTCTGGGCACTTCTTGGTGATATACAACTACAACTCGACGAAGCCCCAATCCGGTTTGAGGCTTCCGAACGTACACGCTACACCCGCATCCCCCGAATCGAACAAAAGCCTACGCTGCAGTGGACCGGGGATGAATTACGTACTCTACGGTTAGAGTTCCGGTTTAATGCATCCTGGGGCAATCCTGAGGAGCAGTTTAGACGGCTGCAGGAAGCACGGCAAAACCGAGAGCCCATGGATTTGATTGTCGGCGGCGGCGAGTTCAGGGGCTATTACCTGATTGAGGAGATCCAAGCCCAGGTGAGGCAGACCGACGGGGAAGGCAATCTACTCTGGCTGAGTGTTCCTGTAACTTTGACGGAAACAACCGATAGGCCAGAGCCAGAGGTAGTCGCTAGAGAGCCGTTTCTGAGGCGGACAGCATGACGACAACATTTACTGAGTATCGGGTTACACCTGGCCAGCGCTGGGATTCAATCGCCTACGCAACGTTAAATGACCCTTATGGGTACCAAGTGATCATTGAGAACAACCCAATCTATCGAGATGTGATTGTGTTCAACAGCGCGATCTCATTACGCATTCCTGTGCTAGAAGAGACTGCCCAGGTCGATCCTCAGTTGTTGCCACCCTGGAGACGCTAGGATGCCCAGACAGCCGAGCCTAAGAGTTACCTATGAAGGTATCGAAATCACCCAAGACATTCGTGAATTTATCATTGATGCCTCCTTTACCGACAACTTAGAAGGGAAGGCAGATGACCTACGCATTGCTATCGAAAACCGAGATCTCAGATGGCTAGATACATGGCTACCTGGTGAGGGCGATCGCATTTCCTTCCAGCTGGGCTATGCACCAGAAGACCTAACCCCAAGCATTGAGTTTGAGGTAGACGAACCCGAATGGACCGGCACACCAGATACGCTCAGATTAGGGGGTGTCTCAGTGCCGGTGACCGCTTCACTCAGGGAAGTTCGTAGTGTTGCGTATGAAGGGGTTACCCTGCAAGAGATTGCTCAGCAAGTCGCTAGCAGGCATGGGCTCCAGCTAATTGGAGAAGTCCCCAACATCCGGTTCAAACGAGTATCTCAGAAGGAACAGACAGACCTATCGTTCCTGAGAAAATTGGCCGCTGATTATGGAGTGGTGTTTAAAGTCGAGTCGGCCTCGCGATTAGTCTTTTTTCGGGTGGAATCGTTGGAGTTGACTGCTCCGGTACTTGCGATCGCGCGTTCTCCTAGCTCAGAAGCGGATACTGCCGCAGAAAACACTCAATCCGAAAAGTTGCTTTATCCGAGTGATTACCGGCTAAAACGTAAGGCCGCAGGGACTTACAAAGCCGCATCAATCCGGTATCAAGATGCAGAGTCAGGCGATTTTATTGAGTACGTGGTTGACGCGGATGGGAATGAGGTTCCTCAGCCCGAGGAAGGAGAGGAAGGCACCATCGGCAGTGAGTCAACCTTGCGCATCCGTGATCGGGTTGAGAATGTAGAGCAGGCTAGAATACGAGCGATTGAGGCACTGAAGCGAGCCAACCGAGCACGGGTTACCCTGTCAATCACTTTAGAGGGTGAAACCCTGTTAGCGGCTGGCACAACATTCACGTTGGTAGGCTGGAAACGGCTAGACGGAAAGTATCTGTTAGAGAAAGTTGTACATCGATTAAGCCGTTCTCAAGGATACCGCTGCAGCATTGAGGCGTACAAGGTAGAGTCATGACCACAGCTGACCGTTTATCACTTCATTTTGTCAAAGTCAGCGAGGTGGACAACGCTCAATGTCGCGCCCGAGTGCAGCTGCAAGAATTAGGGATGCAATCTTACTGGCTACCCGTGCTGCAGTATCGGGCAGGAACAAATACGGCTTACTGGATGCCTACCGTGGGGGAATCGGTCGCCGCCTTACTGGATGAACAGGGGGAGTCTGGTGTGATTCTGGGTGGCATCTATACCGGTGCTAATGGGCCACCCGCAAATGAAGCCAATCTGTTTGCGATCGCGACTGGCAAAGTCACTATCAATGCCGATGTAGAGATTACAGGCGACATCACGATAGACGGTGTGACTACGATGAACTCATCTGGCAACAACATTAATGGTAATGATATCTCTGTGATTGGTGGCACCGACAGTGCAGGGCACACAAATGTGAGCAGCGGTCAGTAGGGAACGTTCAACATGTTTGGACTCCACCTGTGCTATGGCACCTCCTGTTATCAGTGGGTTTCTCCCATTACTGACAAAGACTAATTTTGCAACGTCTGCCATTTTTACAAATGTCACGTCCCCCACTCTTTCGGTTGTTGGGGAGCAGTTACGGGCGGATGCCAATGCAGGTGGAGGCGTTCCCTACAGCTATGTAGAGATCCCAGTTGAAGCCGGTCCATTAGATTTAAGTGCGGCTGTTATTGAGTGCTTGGTAAGCCAAAACTGGGGAGCCGGTCGGGGGTTCTCCATTGGATTGTCATCAGGCCCGAACGCCAATGAGAATTGGAAGGTGTGGAGATGCCCAGGCGCACTTACAAACCGCCGAGCGCAATACTTCATAGACCCCAGCTCGACAGACTTCTACAGGTCTGGGGGCATCTTCGATCCATCGGATGTGCAGCGCTTCAGGTACCAATGGGATGGCAACCAGAGTGAGCGGAATGTCATTTTTACCGATGAGCCGATTTGGATTCCCAAGAATCCTGGCCTAGTCGCGGTTGGTGGAGAAGTGGCAGATCCTATTACAGCTGAGGTCTTTGGGAATTTCTTGTCGTTGCTCACAGCTGACGGAGGTTATCACAGTAACACCATCGAAGCGACATCTAGACAAGGGTTTGGCAATTATCAAGCTCTGCCGGTGGGCTGCTCGATTGGGGACGGGGCCAGCCCGCAAGTAACAAGCTTTGATTCAGCGGTTTTCAGAACACCGGACACCACAGATGTGTCTGGGGGGACATCACAGCCTACTGTCGCGATCTCAAGTACTTCACGTAGGGTAAACACTTCATCCGCTGAACCGTTTAGCGCGTTTCAGGTCATCGGATTGAGTGCAGGTGATAGTTTTCAAGATGTCTCCCCAGTAAGCAACGACTACACCAACTTTTTTGTTAGAAGCCTGGGAGTCATTAATTTGGGCCAAGGAGATTACCAGGGGCGAATCTCTCAAGCATTGGGCTCAGTTGCAGGAGGGCGAAACGTAGCGCTTAATTTCAACGGGTCAACGGCTCAGTTCACATACGCTTGGAACGGGACAGCCAATCTCTCAGGGTCTGTTTTTGATAGCCCATTGAGCCAGTACGCCATTGACATAGAGGGCGCGAACTTCGTAGATGGGGCAACGTTTAATGCAAGTGATATTACATTCACTCAAAACCCATCTGTTAGGAAGTTTAGACTCAATGCAGCGGGGAAAACACTTAATCTTGCCGTGGGTACTAGCGGCATTACGGCAGCAGATGTAGAGATAGTTGCCGGAACACTCAACATCCAAACGCCTCAAGCAACCTTACAGCTGGTTGGCATACCCAATGTTGCCAACGCCATTGTTTATGTGAAGAATTTATCAACAGATCAAGTTACATTTCCGACTGTGACCGCTGGCGAGGCTAGTATCTCAGTTGATACCGCTGCTCAGTATGAGATTAGGGCAAAAGCGCCAGGATATTTAGCGAGTCCATTCTTTACAGTTTCAGGCACACTGACACAGTTTGAATTTAGCTTAGAAAATCAACGTGCTCTGTATGAGAGCGGTATCAATAGAGCCGCTCAGATAGGCTTTGATTATGTCACTCGTGAGATTACCGTTGGCGATGCAGCCGATGTCATCTTTGCTGATTTCTTTAGAACATTAGAAGATTATCTCTCAACGGAAGACGGGATCGTGCTTCCGGGGCACCCTAGCCCGGTTAGCGTCAGTTTAGGCAGTGGTGTTCGCAATTACTTGTTTTTCCCGCCAATCTCCGGTCAGCTGAATCCTGTCAGGATCAAACCTAATCCTCTGAATACCACGGACCCTACTTTCACGGATTTTGTCATCATTCTTCAGCAGGCGGCTGCCCCGCTTTTCGATATCTTCGATTTTGTATCGGCAGGGGGGCGGATCATTCGCTTTCAAACGGATTCAGTTGTGGCTAATGTCAGTGGTGGTGGTCCTGGTGGTGGAGCTACCGCAGCAGAAATCTATACCTATTTCACGGCAGGTACTCGGCCTGTCCCGTTTAAGGCCACGGGATTCTCTACTCATTCGGCTGCTGATATCTGGGCCGTAGCGACTCGAACTCTAACGGCCATTGACAAAACGGGTTACTCACTTTCACCAGTCGAGAGAGCAGCACTAGCCGTAGAAATAGAGGCTGCACTACTGAATGACGGGGACGGACAAGCGTTAATTGATGCGATTGTGACGCTAATAAACACTAATCTTGACCTACCTCTATTAGAGCTAGCTGCGATCGCAAGCCAAGTACGGTCGGAATTAGCCCCCGAACTTGCTCGAATGGATGTAAACATCTCATCTAGATTAGCTGCAGCCTCCTATACGCCCCCTCTAGATACGACCAGCACCCAAGTTGCTGTTAGCAGTGCTCTAACAGCCTATGACCCGCCAACCAGGGGAGAGCTAACGGCAGACAAGAATGAGATTCTAACGACAATCACTCCAGCAAATATTTATACCCATTTCATAACTAACGGACTGAGCACGCATTCAGCAGCTGATGTGTGGTCTATTCCCAGTCGAACATTAACGGCTATCGACAAAACGGGTTATTCCCTGTCACCGGCTGAACGCTCCACTCTCACAACACAAATTGAAGCCGCCTTGCTTAACGATGGAGACGGGCAAGCTCTCATTGATGCCATCGTGACACTCATAAACACCAATCTCGATCTACCTCTGTTGGAGCTAGCCGCGATCGCAAACCAAGTTAGAGCAGAACTTTCACCCGAATTGACCCGCATCCAGGGCATACCTCTAAACCCATTGCTGGATACTGATTATGTACCCCCACTAAATGCCTTAGCCACCCAAGCAGCGGTTAATGCTGCTCTGGTAGCCTACGATCCACCGACAAGAGCAGAATTAACAGCGGATAAAAATGAGATTCTTACAACAATAACTCCAGCGAGTTTTTACACCCATTTTGTCACGAATGGCTTAAGCACTCATTCAGCTGCGGACGTATGGGCAATAACGACCCGCACTCTCACTGCCATTGATAAAACAGGGTACTCTCTATCCGCTGCTGAACGGTCTGCACTGACTGTCCAGATAGAGGCTGCACTACTGAATGATGGGGATGGACAGGCGCTGATTGATGCCATTGTTCTCTTAATTAACACCAACCTGGATCTCCCGCCATTGGAACTGGCTGCGATCGCAAACCAAGTACGGTTGGTGTTAGCGCCCGAACTCGCCTTGATCGATGCGCCGATTAGCGGGGCTCTAACCTCGTTCGCTGGACTTCCACCAGTTACAGTCGGTGGGTATGCCCTGGGTCAATCCCCATCAGAGCAGGTTGATTTATCTACACTTGCCCTAGAAACGACAGCCCAAGCGTGCCTTGGTGCAGCCACAGCGCTCGCTGACGGGCGATACATCGAAGAGTACACAACGGCTACAGGGACTCAATACAACGCCGATGGCAGTGTCCGAACAGTCTTTGACATCTACCAAGAAAATGGAATAACCAGGGCAACAGAGCCTGCTAATGCTGCAGAACGGAGGCCACGCCCATGATGAGGCCAAGATTTATTTATGGGCAGCGCCCTGCATTTAGACCGTCATTAGGCGTACTAGAAATTCTGTTCACGGTTGTTTGTCCGCCGTTGTTGACCGCTATTATTTTGCAGCCTGCTCTGTTCGCCAGTGTGCTAGAGCCTGAGCTAGTAGCGGACTGTGTGTTGCCTAAGTTGTCGATAGCAAACACTCTGCCAGTGCTGACGGCTACTGATACATTACCTAACCTAGTTGCGGAGGTTTGCCGGTGACAGCAGGATTAAATGGAATCACAATCTCAAACGCCGCTCCGTTGAAAATACGGCTTACATTTACTCGCCGCAAAGACGATACCGACGCAAGTGGAGCCCCGATCAACTACACAAATGCCAGTTACTCAGTCGCCTTTCGAAAACAGGAGTCTACTGATACGCCCCTGCTGACTCTGACGATTGGTAATGGGCTGACCGTTGTCACTAACGGACCAGGGGAGCAAGTTTTTGACATGCTGTTGACTGTGGCCAATATTGACACGCTCTTGGCTGGTAACACAACGAATTCTGTTAATTATATTTTCTCTATTCAACCCGTGGGCGGCTCTGTTGCCACCAAACCCAAAGGAATGGGCTACGACGGGACTCTAAATGTCTGCGTCGCCTCCTATGGATAGCTCTTTTCGTAAACCCATCGACCGTTAACAATGGAAGAATTTGGATTACAGCTACACGAGATAGCCCCCGATCAGAACCCCAGAATCATCCCCATCAATACAAGTTCTACTGCTGACTTCCCCCTTACAATTGGCCGCAGCTCCGATGCAGATATTCACATTGGTGTAATCGGTCGCAAAGTACTCATCCCTCATCCAAACTCTGACAAAAGGTCTCGCGGTGAAAAAGTACCAATCAGCAGCTTGATCTCTCGCACCCAAGCCACTATATTCCGTGATGCTGCTGGCCGAATCCGGATCAGAGATGGTAATGGGAATTCATCTCAGTTTGGCATCCGCGAGGGAGCCACAGATAAACTACTAAGACGTCCGTGGCTGCTTGGGCCAGGTGCTTTTATTAAGGTGACCCCTGAAGGTGGGGGATATCGGTGCTGGCTAGAGTGGCCCGCAAAAGAATCCGATACAGACACCCCTACGCTCGGATTTAATCAATGGCAAAATGAAAACTTACGGGAAGAGCTGGACGAACAAAAAGCAGCTCTTAAGGCGATGAACGAAGCTCTCATTGCCGCCAAAAAAGAATCCTTCAAAATTGATAACGAACAGAACCAGAGGATTCGTAATGCTGAGCAGAAAATCGCACGGCTGAAAATCTTAGCTGCGATCGCGGTCTCAATACTCAGCCTTAGTATGGGCATCAGCATCGAGGAAATCCAAATGTTTGTGCAGATTATCGCAATTATTGGCTCTCTCGTTGGGGGTGGATTTATTTTGCAGGAGAAGAGCCAGGGGGCATAGACCGTCATGAACCTAGAGCAGACAAAATTTTTGCTCCAGACCTGGGCTTGCGGTCACCCCCTGATCACCAACCGTCACGAGAAAGACTTGGCCGTCATACTATAGTGAGTTTTGCACTGGAGAACCTTAAGCCGACAGCATCAATGAGCGCTCAAACTAATCCTTAAAGCCGGACGATAGCCTAATCAATACTACGACTGGCAACAGCAACGCCAGAACGGTCTCAAATATCTCTAGCATTATGAGCCTTAAAAATAGGTCGCTCATAAGCTAGCCGATCCCCACTAGAAGCGCATCGGGACATTAGCAATGCTGATGTGGTGCAGGCAACAAAACCGAGTCTTCCTATTTCCTAGTACAAACTTCTCGCCCACGCCACTAGTGCATCCGACTCACCAAAGTCCAGATCAGGTACGCTCCATTCCTTATCTGTCATTGACTTCTCGTAGCAAAGCAAGAAACAGCACAGGGCGTCCAAGCCCTGAACAGCGCCAGGGATGCCATACTCCCGCACCCAACCAACAACCGCTTCAGCATGGGCCTGAGCCTTGCCACCAGTGAAGTACTGCCAGCACAGCAATAAAACCAACCAGACAATCTCACCAACCAGTCTGATTAGAGGCGCGATCGCGTCATCAGTTTTCCACCAAATACGAGTGGTTTTGCCAGCGTTGATTGTGGAAACAACAGCGGTCGTTGTCCAGTTGTGAAGCGTTAGGGCCACAGCTACAGCCTCGATAGCAGCGTCGTTAGTGCAAACGTCGTTAATCAAAGTCTTGTAAGTCATTGTTTAGTTCCTTGTGAATGTATCGTGTGGCCCATAGGGTGGGCCAGTCCGTTCAATTAGTCTTGGTAGATAGGCTTTGCCATGATGGCGTCTGCCTTGTCAAACAACCCCTTCATCTCAGTGGCTGCTTGTTCGATAGGGTCAACACCCATAACCGCGTCAATCTCTTCAGACGTGAGCTGGCGGTTTTCAATCTGCCAGAGCAGCAGTGCCTCTTGGAATGTAGGCGCGGTATGCAGCTTGCAGACCATCTGCTGTAGCTCGGACTTGATAGCGGAAATAGTGAAAGTGGACATAATCTGTACCTCAAAAACAACTCTACGCGCGGCGTAGTGCGTGATGCTGTCCGCGTCGTGTGTTGTGTGCTGCAGTTATCCCCAGCAGCTTGGGTGCGTCCGGCCTGCTCGTTGGCACTTGCCCGGTGAGGCGCGTCACCTCATGCGCTGGGGTTCTCCCTCCCAGGGGGTGGGCATCCCGTGCCCGGTTGAATTAAATATAGCAATCCCGGAATAGATTGTCAACCTATTTAGTCAACTAATTGTTGTATATAATCAACTAATTCCATAAAAGTAGGTGACAAACGTGATTGAATGCACAATAAAAATTGTTCTGTTCAACCAAAAGCGAAGTCAGTCTTGGCTGGCTGATGAGCTGGGAGTTAGTCGTCAGTACATCAGTCGAGTTGTGAATGATAAGCAGTCATTTAGCCGCGATCGCTTGAATGATTTTTGCAGAGTGCTTCAGTGCCAGCCAGGTGATCTGTTACGGTATGTGCCTGACGACAATCAACAAAAAACCGCCCCATGAGAGACGGCGTAAGGTGCGTTATAGGCGACATCGCAAGTTATCTCGGTCTCGGCTGCTCAATATCTTCACTCAGCCCAAAGCAAGCCTTACGAGCACTGGGAACATGCTCCAACCAGAATGTCACGAACCCTGGGAAATGCCGCCAGCTGAACTCGTAACCTATTCCTTTAGCATCGATTCTGTAAGCTGGACTGAACCCGTGCTCAACAGAGAAGAACGGCGGCAGACTATTATCCTTGGCCCATGCGTTAATGCTGAGCAAGACTGAAAAGTTAGCCGCTCGTTTAAGTTTGCCCTTGAGGTCTAGGACTTTCTTGGCGACGACGATGGCAGTGTTCACGCAGCATCACCCCGATTCAACAGCGTCTGTAGATCTTGCCGAATCGCTGAGATTTCTTGAGCGTCATACCCATCTTTGCCCATCTCGATGTAGCCTTCTACCTTGCCTCGAAGCTCATCGTATTTGCTTTTGAGTTCAACAATTTCTTTGCCGACATCGGTAGAGAAAAGCTTAACAAGTGCAGTCGTAATCGCAACGGCTAGAACTGCGTCGATACCAAACAGAGCGGTGATATTGTCCATGATTAAAAGTTGAAAGCGGAGAATTCACAACAAGTATGCCCTACTTGCTCAAAATCTGGTTGTTCTTATTTAAAGACAAAAGAAAAAGTGAGTACATCCTTGCACCCACTCATTTTGAGAAATATTCACTCCAGTCCGCAGTCTTAGCCTGTGAACTACTTCAGTTTAAACGCTTTTTAAGTGGTCAATCGGTAAATTAAAGATATCTGTACTCCAGCTACCTGTCCAAGCTGCCATCAACAAATCACCTTCCTGATATTCGTTGGCGAGGCTGCGTTTATCTGTTTTGTTTTTGGCGAATCTGGCTATGCCATCTCTAACTAAAATTGCAGTCACGATTGAGTCATCAACAGGCATATTATCAGGACATTCTCTTAAATTGCTTTCCACAACATTAACCTCCCAAAAATTCAACAATCAACACACCAACCCCAACCAACACACCCCACACCAGCACCGTGCCCCTGAACTTCACCCACCATCGCGCTGGCACCCGAGACCCATTCCATGGTGGTGACAATCGGGCAATTAACCGATCTTCTTCCTCATTAATCCTGTGCTTGGGTAGTTCGATGTACGCCAATCGTGGCCACAGTAAATTCCGTGCCTGAGGATACCGATGATGACCTCTCCCCTGCCAGCGATCTCTAAGGTCTGTGGCACGACCGACGTACTTCACACGTCCCAATGATTTAACCGCATATAGGCCAGAGCGCTGGGGGAGTTTATGGCGTTTAGAGAAGGGAATTGTATGCCAGAGGAAGATGGGTTTCACTGTCCCGGCTCCGCTGTTTTCATGAGTCTTGCAATGATGTCAGCTACTAGTTGTGTTAGGCCCTCGTTAGACATCTCCCACCGCAGTCGATGACACCTTGCTAGATAGCAGTTTTTCTCATTGAGAACCGCCCGCTCAATCGTGAACTCGGGCAGTATTAGCCGGGCAACCGCAAGCTTGATTGAGACATTAAAACTCGTTTTCATTGTTCTTTCACCCATTTAATGTACGCAACAGCATTTTTGTAGGCTATGCTGCCACCTTTCTTTGCCCCAAACAGATTCTCTACAATCCAAGTCTGAGACTTACCAAGAGCGATCGCAGTCCGAACAAGCCAATAACATTGTCCTTTGATGCCAATCACGGGGACTACATATGGGCCATTATCCACCGCTTTAACGAGAGCTTGTTCATGATCTGAACCGCTGAACTCTTGAACCGAACCAGAACCAGAACCGTGAACCGAACCATCCTCTTGAACCGGTTCGAACCCTGGTTCAACAAGGCTTTCAGGCACATCCAAGCGCTCACACTCCAGCGGCTCTGGGGGCACAAACGCACCCTCAGATACAGCTACACGCTTCAGCCAGTTAGGTGCATCATCACCCATCAGGTTCAGAAGATCGGCAGGGGTGGTGTCTGCGATGACATCTATGGCTCTCTGAAAACCAACAGTGACTGGCACAGTTTCAACCACCGGGGGCCATGTCTTAGCCTGTGTCTCAGGGAGGCTATAGCTACCATCGTCAACCGCTTCATCAACCCAGTTGTCAGATTGTTGGGGTTGTTGAGCTGGGTCAGCTTCTACGTCGTCAACGACCTCTTGAGCAGAAGTGTCTACCACCGGACCGTCGTCCTCATCTTCAACATCCTCCCCCAGTGCCCAAACAATATCGTTGGCATTAAACAGCCAAAACCCCGCTAATAGCAGCCAGTTGAAGCCAGGCGCAGCCAACATTAATATGCTGGCCACAATGCCTATAACCCCCATATGCATAGGATCATCGCTAACTTGGGCAAGCAACAACGGCTCTTGACCAAATTCAGATAGGTCTATCTCTGTATCACGCAGCTTGGCCAGCTGGTTCTGTCTCACTGTTATTTGAGTCATTGCCTTGATCCTGGGTCTTAACTTGGCTGCGCTTCAAATCTTGGATGTAATCCCATCCAAAGATAAAGAGCACTTCAAACAGAACAACATTTAGAACTGTTGCAAATAAGCCTGGAACGTCGACCATGTAAGCGTCCAAGCGTGGAAAATCCATGAGCATTGCCTCTATGCCGCCCTGGTAGGGAGCATGGTAGTGAATGCAAACGCCTACCTCCAGAAGCCCGCAGATGACGCGTACAGCCCACTGTCGAGCTGTTGCGTTTGTCCCCCCCTGCACCTGCGCGTAGTTGATAGCGATCGCGATACACACCCCAACAATGCTGGAAATCAGGTTTTGCCCTACGTTATCTAGAAATTGCAAAGGCTTTGCCATTAAAGGGATTGCGCGGAATACCCCTTGGAAAGGGATGATTTCGATGGTGGTTGCGAATGCTTGTCCAATGTTGAGCCAGGGCTGAAGACTAGCCACAGCAACAACCCCTAACCCAATCCACCATACAAGCGTCAAAAGGCCAATTTCAAAGCTGCTGATGGCTCTTGACTGAGCTTGAGGCTGTTGAGAAGACTGGCTCGGTCTTCTTTTGCGTCGTCGTTTTCTGCTCATAATTGCTTAAAAATCTCCTGAGCTTCTGTGATATCGGGGATTTGATTGCTATTGCTATCTTGTGGGGTCGCGATCGCGATATCCGTCGCATAGCCGTTCTCATCAGTAACAGCGGTCCAGCCGCGTCCATTACAAATCTCAATCTCAGCAGGGAAAGCGAACCCAGTCTGCCTGTCTAGAAATTGAGTATTTTCGCTGTGCAAAGCCTCCAGTCCAGTGCTTTTGTCCTCAACTGGCTGACACCCACGGCGGAACCGCTGGAGGGCTATAGAGGAGCGTCGGAGAGCGTCCCGTTCTTGGTGCCTAGATTGCTGCACAAGGTCTCTAGTGGATTCATTCTGTCTACTAAGTTCAGCGCCTTCTGGATCGCCTCCTAGAAGGCTCAGCCCGTACAATGCCAGGATTGCGCAGCCTATGCGGCCTGTGGTGATTTTCATGAATTACGCAGCCTCCTTTTGCACAACTCCTTGACTAGAAAGAGCAGTGTGAGCGCCTTGAACCATTCCCGCAGCAAGGTTTGCAGCCATAATTTCTTTTTTCTGAAAAACCTCACGAACCACCATCTCACCTAAAGATGCACCTACAAGCCCGGCAATATTCATCAATTCAGCATCCGCAGCCTTTGTCATTGCTTGGCTTTCGCCGGTGGATGCACCGCCAAGATCGAAATCAATGCTGACATCTAAATTCCCTATTTGAGAAGAGTTCAAGCGCATGCCTGTTCCGGACTCTAAAGTTAAAACGCCTACATCTTCTACTAATTCTGCATCCACAGCTTGAGACTCTATGGGCTTGCGACCACCAGCTTTGGCGATAAGAGAGATTTCGTCCTCGCCATACCCAAATGTTCCTTGCTTGTCCAAGCGCTGTCCAAGGTCCTGTCCAACCTTGTTGATCCAACGGCGAATCGTCTTAGCCGTCACCCCGTAACGCTTTGCTATCTCCTTGACAGTCAAAAGATCTTCCATTGCTTTACCCATGTCTATGGACATGTCCATACCCAAATGTCTAAAGAGCCTTGGACATGTCCATACCCTAGTCAGGGTGCCATAGATAAAACAATGTCAAAATGACATAACTATGCTGCATTGATTCTATTTGGCTGCTAAATTGGTGCTATCAATAGCACTTCTAGACAAAATGACGCCTCAGGAGTATGTAAGTAAAACGGGAGCCAGCTATAACGATATTGCGGTCATGTGTTTTCGTGATTACGCTACAGTTGCCAAATGGTTTAGCCAAGGCAAAAGTAGACGCATTCCGACAGACAGAGACTGCGAAATACTTCGGCTGAACTACCAAATAAAAACTATTACTAATGCAAGTAGCTGAAATGGTCCGTTTCTCTGTAAAACTGCCCGACTGGTATCACCGCAAGCTAAAGCTATGGGCAGCTCTCAAAGGGACTAACCGCGCCACACTTGCAGCAAACATTGTTCAAGCTCGAATAGAGGCTAACTGGGAAGAAGTGAGTCGTGAGCTAGACGCGATCGCAGCCCACGAAGGCATTTCTAGGGAAGAATTAGAAGACCGCTGGCTGAAAACGAAGGACGATGACTGACCCAGGCCAACCACCACTCAGTAAATGGCTTCAGAAGTATCGCAGAGCCATTTACGTACTGTTACTAGTCGCAGCGTTCGTTGCAGTCGCACGCGGAATTTTCATAGCGTTACCTATTGCTTCTGCAGCCTTTACAGCAGAAGCCCTATTGGCAAAACGTATTCTAGCCAGAAGAAGAATTATTACCCGAGCAGAGGACCCATTTTTTTACTGGGTATACATTTCCGTTTGGACGTGGGCGACGCTCTATGCGCTGGTGCTGCTTTTCCAGAAGGGTTAACGTTACCCACCACCTCCCACCGGGCACTCTACGGCTGCCCTTGGACTGGATAACCCCAGGCTAGATACGTACTTGCCAAGGGCTTTACTGCAATGAAAAAACCCTAGCTTATTATCAAGCTAGGGTAAGCTCTTACGAAGTAAAGCTCCTAAGAACCTGTACGTATGTCAACTTTGACTGGTGTATTTTTTGAAGGTTGCTTAGGTTCAAGCTATTGAGCAATTTATCTTAGACGCCATGAGAGATAAGGCTTAGTAAGGATGCATGCCCCTCAGTTTCGCGTCCCTACAGCGCCAGTGCCGCCGCAATCTCAGCCCGCAACTCAGCGACCTTGACCTCTATCACTCGGCTTTGCAGCGTCCCGAACCCTCTCAATGAAAAGTCCGTAAAGGCCGTTAGAAATCCTTCGAGATTACCCATACTTAAGGAACTTCATTTTTTGAGTTCCTGAGTATGAAAAGACGATGGTTCCCACTGGTGCTAATAGGTCTTGGCTCTATCGCCTGTGTGTCGATGAGCGCACCCAATCAGCCCGTTGCTGAAGTGCCGGCACTATCCACACCCTCCATTGCTCAAGCACCAGCAGACGATCAGGCATCCGTTGTCAGCACTGGGGATGGTGACACGCTCAGGGTTAACCGTAACGGCGAAACGATCACTGTCCGCTTGGCTTGCATCGATGCCCCTGAATCCTCACAACCCTACGGACAGGAAGCTGGCCAGCGATTAGCTGAGCTTCTACCACGAGGGGAAACAGTAACCCTGCAAACAGTCAATTTTGATCGCTATGGCCGTACTGTAGCCGAGGTCTCCGTAGGTAACATTTCTGTGGGTCGTAGGCTGGTAACCGAGGGGTATGCGGTGGTCTATCATCAGTATCTGAGCGGATGCCCGGATAGCGCTGATGCATTGCTTACAGCGGAAGGTAGCGCCAGGGCTTCTGGATTAAATTTCTGGAGTCAGCCTGACCCGGTGATGCCCTGGGACTATCGCAGAGGGGGTACTACAGCAACAAGTCCTACTACAGAACCTACACCACAGCCAGAAGAACCGCAGCCTGAATCTGCAGCAACCACCAATCTTCCACCCTGCATTAACAGCGATTGTAACTGCAGCGACTTCCAGACTCAGGCCCAGGCGCAAGCAGTCTTGAATGCCTTCCCAGGTGACCCCCATCGGCTGGATGGGGATAAGGATAGTGTGGCCTGTGAAAGCCTTCCGTAGAGTTGATGGTTTGAGACTGTGCTTATTGCCGATTAGCATCACCACCAGATAGGGATTAGACTAGCTTTCAGATGAATGCTGGAACTGTCTATGTTTGTTGGTGAGGCGATCAACGGGATCATCGGACCTATTTTTGATGCAACTTGGAATTCTCTGAAGGCTCGGTATCACGAAGGGCTTCAGAAAACTGAGCAAGAGCAAGAGCACATCAAGACGAAGCAGGCTATTGATCAAGCTTCTAAGAACTATCACCAGAACTATTTGGACAGACATTGCAATATCAAGGTACTTCCTGGCCTGATGAAAGAAGGAAAGGCCCTAGACAAGATTTATACGACGGTCAAATTCCTCAATGACTCAGACCTTGAGTATTTCTCAACCTTGGACAATCTGGAAGACCTTTACCGGAAAGCAGGTAACCGTCGATTCAGGGTCGGTGAAGCTGAACGTCAAGATGGGTTAACCGCTGCCAATAATGAGCAGTACTTAATGGTCCTAGGTGGGCCAGGTGTCGGCAAAAGTACCTTCCTACGAAAACTGGGATTAGAAGCTTTAGAGAATCGGTTAGCTCATAATCTAGTGCCGGTTTTTATCGAGCTTAAATCCTTCAAGAGTGAAGAGATAAGTCTGCAACAGGTCATTGCTAAAGAACTAAAAATCAGTGGATTTCCCTATGCCGACGACCTTGTAAAGTCCATGCTCTCAGAGGGTAAGATGCTGGTTCTGTTCGATGGCCTGGATGAGATTCCATCTAAACATGTGGATGACGTCATTGAGCAGATTAAGAACTTCTGCGATCAGCACAAACAAAATCGTTTTGTTACCTCATGTCGTGTCGCGGCCTACAAAGGCGGCTTTAACCGGTTTGCTGATGTCACGATGGCTGAGTTCAATGATGAGCAAATTGAGCAATTCGTCCGAAGCTGGTTTGACTCAGAACCTGATCAAGAATTGCACACTGCTGAGAAATTCTGGGAGATGCTACAGCAAGATGAAAATGACTCAGCCAAAGAATTAGCACAAACCCCATTGCTGCTTACATTTTTGTGTCTGGTCTATGACCGTTCTCAGTCATTGCCTCCTGTGCGCAGTGACCTATACGGAAAGGCGCTCAATATCTTGTTAGAAGATTGGGCTGCAGAAAAACGAATTAAGCAGGACTCGATTTATCAGGGTCTTCATACTGGCTTAGAGAAAGAGTTACTGTCGGAGATTGCTTATCGCAGCTTCAAAAACGATCAGCTCTTTTTCTCAGAACAAGAGATTATTGAACAGATTTCAACGTTTCTTGCTGATACGTTAGATGCTCCAAAGTCCCTTGATGGAGCCAATGTACTCAATGCAATTGAAGTTCAACAAGGAATATTAGTAGAGCGTGCTACGAATGCTTACTCATTCTCCCATTTAACCCTTCAAGAATATCTCACAGCAAGTCATATCAGTAGCGAGTGGAGTATTCAGGAACTGATCAGTGAGCATCTGACAGACGAGCGTTGGCGAGAGGTTTTTCTATTGGTATCAGGCTTGGCAGGTAAGCGCAGTAACGAGTTCTTGCTGGCGATGGAACAACAAGCAAATGTTTTTGCGGATTCATTAAAATTACAAGATTTATTGCAGTGGGCGATAAATCTAAGCGATCGCTCACTTCCCAGTAATCAAATACTGGCATCAAGGGCGTGGCTTTTATATTCTGCCATCGCCATCGCCAGCGACAGCGCCATCGACAGAGCCAGAGCCAGCGCCATCGACAGCGCCAGAGCCATCGACAGCGCCAGAGCCAGCGCCAGAGCCAGAGCCAGCGCCAGCGCCAAAGCCAGCGACAGCGCCATCGACAGCGACAGCGACAGCGCCATCGACAGAGCCAGAGCCATCGA